>Ga0222427_100489_pt1 | contig 57818 bp, 48 predicted proteins | sample 2B20Ametagenome_FD_182890 | JGI IMG/M metagenome (GOLD analysis project Ga0222427, IMG submission 182890) | Enriched microbial communities from leaf-cutter ant dump, University of Wisconsin, Madison, United States - 2B20A (version 2) | ecosystem: Environmental > Terrestrial > Nest > Insects nest... | reverse complement strand
ATACAACCATGCCAAAACGGGCACTGATTACCGGCGTAACCGGCCAAGACGGGTCCTACCTGGCGGAGTTCCTGCTTGCCAAGGGCTATGAGGTCCATGGCATCAAGCGGCGCGCTTCGCTGTTCAACACGGCCCGCATCGACCACCTGTACCAGGATCCCCATGATCAGCCCCGCAATTTCGTGCTGCATCACGGCGATATGACCGATTCGTGCAGCCTCATCCGCATCGTCCAGTCGGTGCAGCCGGACGAGATCTACAACCTCGCCGCGCAAAGCCACGTAGGGGTGTCGTTCGAGGAACCCGAATACACGGCCAACGCCGACGGCCTGGGCACGCTGCGCCTGCTGGAAGCCATCCGCATCCTGAAGCTGGAAAACAAGACCCGCTTCTACCAGGCCTCCACGTCCGAGCTCTACGGCCTGGTGCAGGAAATCCCGCAGAAGGAAACCACGCCCTTCTATCCGCGCAGCCCGTACGCCGCCGCCAAGCTGTATGCCTATTGGATCAGCGTGAACTATCGCGAAGCCTACGGCATGTATGCCTGCAACGGCATCCTGTTCAACCACGAATCGCCCAAGCGCGGCGAAACCTTCGTGACCCGCAAGATCACCCGCGGCCTGGCGCGCATCGTGCTGGGCCTGCAGGAATGCCTGTACCTGGGCAACCTGTCTGCGCTGCGCGACTGGGGCCATGCCCGCGACTATGTCGAAATGCAGTGGCTGATGCTGCAGCAGGACACGCCCGAGGACTACGTCATCGCGACGGGGATGCAGTACAGCGTGCGCGAGTTCATCAATACCGCCGCCCGCGAGCTCGGCATCCTGCTGGCCTGGGAAGGCGAGGGCCTGGAGGAAACGGCCACCGTGCTGTTCTCGCCGGTGCACGACGTCAAGCCGGGCCAGGTCATCGTGCGCGTCGACCCGCGCTACTTCCGTCCGACGGAAGTGGAAACCCTGCTGGGCGACCCGACCAAGGCGCGCGAGAAGCTGGGCTGGTCGCCGCGCATCTCGTTCGCGGAACTGGTCAAGGAAATGATCGAGAGCGATCTGCGCGACGCGCGCCGCGATGCGCTGGTCGAGCAGAACGGCTACGAAATCTACGCCTACAAGGAGTAGTCGGACATGACGAACCTGGAGCAACGCGTCTTCGTCGCCGGGCATCGCGGCATGGTGGGCGCCGCGATCACCCGCGAACTGCACCGGCGCGGCTACGGCAATGTGCTGACCCGCAGCCGCGAGGAGCTGGACCTGGAGAACCAGAACCAGGTGCACCGCTTCTTCTCGACCACGCCGGTCGACGTGGTGTACCTGGCCGCCGCCAAGGTGGGCGGCATCCTGGCCAACCAGACGCATCCGGTGGATTTCCTCTACAAGAACCTCATGATCCAGTGCAACGTCATCCGCGCCGCCTACGCGGCGGGGGTGCGCAAGCTGCTGTTCCTGGGTTCGTCATGCATCTACCCGCGCGAAGCCCCCCAGCCGATCCGGGAGGACGCGCTCCTGACCGGGCCGCTGGAATCGACCAACGAACCCTATGCGATCGCCAAGATCGCCGGCCTGAAGCTGTGCGAGGCGTACCAGCGCCAGTATGGCGCGCGCTTCATCTGCGCCATGCCGACCAACCTCTACGGCCAGCACGACAACTACGACCTGCACAGCAGCCACGTATTGCCTGCGCTGATCCGCAAGTTCCACGAGGGGCGCGAGTCCGGCCAGGACAGCGTGACCATCTGGGGCACCGGGACGCCGCTGCGCGAGTTCCTGTACGTGGACGACCTGGCCCAGGCCTGCGTCATGCTGATGGAGCATCCCGATGCCGAAGGCATCTACAACATCGGCGCCGGCCAGGACATCTCCATCGCCGACCTGGCCCGCCTGGTGGCCCGCGTCGTGGGCTACACCGGCAACATCGTCTACGACACCGGCAAGCCCGACGGCACGCCGCGCAAGCTGATGGACTCGTCCCGCGTGCAGGCGCTGGGCTGGAAACCGGAGATCTCGCTGACGCACGGCATCACGCTGGCCTATGGGCACTTCCTGAGAGAGCGCACCCAGCATGCGCTGCCCGTGGCCTGATGGCCCCGTAGACAAGGCCCCAGGGCCGGTCAGCACTGAAAGGCCTCAACCATGCTTGGATTCCTCAGGAAACACATTGCCGGAAACGCCTCCTTCTGGGGGCTGGTGGAGTACGGCATCGGCCCCGTCGCGGCGCTGGTGGCCCTGCCCATCCTGTTCCGGCAGCTGGGGACGGTGGGCTTCGGCCAATACTCGATGATCATCGCCCTGGCCGGCTTCGGCAACGCCGCCAACCTCGGCGCGGCCGTGACCGCGACCAAGCTGGTGTCCGAACGCCTGCACGAGCCGGGCGGCGCCTACCGCGCGGCCGGGGTGAGCATGTCGCTCATCGGCTGCGCGCTGGGCGTCGTCACCCTGGCCGCCCTACTGCTGTGGGGCGCGGTGGGCCTGGGCTGGCCCGGCGCCACCTTCGGCGGCGTGGCGGTGACGATGCTGGCGCTGCCCGCGCTGGCCATCTACCTGACCCAGCAGTACGACCAGTTGTTCTCCGGCTGCCTGAAGGGGCGCGAGGACTTCCGCGCCACCGCGCTGTGCGAGGTATTCAGCCGTAGCGGCACGATGGCGCTGGCCTGCGTGACGGCCTGGCTGACGGCGTCGCCCACCTGGACCGGCCTGGCCCAGGCGCTCGGGCTGCTGGTGGCCGGCTCCATCAAGATGGGCGTGTTCTCGCGCGCCTACGGCCGCCTGCTGGTGCGTCCCGTGCGCGACCGCGGCGCCATGATGGACGCCTTCCGCTTCTCCCGCTGGTCGTGGCTGAACAGCCTGAGCGCGCTGGCCTTCGGATCGGTGGACCGCGTGCTGGTCGGCAGCCTGATGGGCCCGGCGGCGCTGGCCATCTACACGGTGGGCGTGCAGGTCGGCCAGATCATCCATACCGCGTCGGTCGCCATCTTCCAGAAGGCGATGCCGCGCGTGAGCCGGCTGTCCGCCTCGCCGCCCTACCCCGGGGCCGCCGAGCGCGAGATCCGCCGCATGATGCTGTGGAACCTGGCGCTGTCGGCGGGCGCGACGCTCGCGGTGCTGGCCGTCAGCCGGCCGCTGCTGAACGTGCTGCTGAGCGCCAGCGTGGCGCAGGACCATCTCGGGACCTTCCAGTTGCTCATCGTCGCGTCCGGCCTGCTGTCCCTGAACGCCGCGGCCCATTTTTCCCTGCTCGGACTCGGCAATTCCCGCGCGGTCGCCATTTTGAACGGCCTGGGCGGACTGGCGATGCTGTGCGTCATGGCGGGACTGGTACACGTCGCGGGCGAACACGCCGCGGCCTGGGGCCGCATGGCCTATGCGGCGATCACGCTGGCCGGCGTGGCCTTCGCCATCCGTCAATCCCGCCCCGACTTCCCGGGCGCCTTGCCTGCGGCCACCCGATAACCAACATGCTGAGGTCCTACATGCGCAAGCGTCATAACGAGTATTCACGTCAGCTCATCGACTTCGTCCGCGAGCTTCGTCCGCCAGCCCCCATCGCCGGCGGCCTGATGCCGAAAGTGACGATCGTGACCCCCTCGTTCAACCAGGCCCGCTTCCTGGAACGCACCATCCTGTCCGTGCTGAACCAGGGCTATCCGCGGCTGGAATACATCATCATGGACGGCGGCTCGACCGACGGCAGCGTGGACATCATCCGCAAGTACGAGCGCTATCTCACCTACTGGGAAAGCACGCCGGACCGCGGCCAGTCGCATGCCATCAACAAGGGCTTCGAGCGCGCCACCGGGGATTACGTGGGCTGGCAGAACTCCGACGACCTGTACTTCCCGGGCGCGCTGCGCAAGCTGGGCTCGGCCGCCTCCAGGGGCCGGGCGCCGATCGTCAGCGGCAACCTGTTCGTGGCGGACGCCGACAACCGGATCTTCCGCAAGATCCACTACACGCCGGTCAACCGGGGCACGCTGACGGTGGTCAAGGCCTCCATTCCCAACCAGTCGGCCATCTTCCGCCGCGACCTGCTGCAAAAGTACGGCCTGCTGCAGGAGAGCATGCGCTACTGCATGGACCTCGAACTGTGGAGCCGGCTGCTGCGCGAGGGCAAGAACCTCATCGTGCCGGACGCCATGGGCGTCTACACCGCCCATGACGAAACCAAGACCGCGCTGATGCAGGACGTGCTGCTGGAGGAGCGGGAGCAGATCGTGACCCGCATCCGGCGCACCGAGCCGGGCCTGGGGCGGCTGTTCGAACTGTCGTGCCGCGCCTCCAAGGTGGCCGCGCACGCGCGGCAGGGCGACCTGTCGTACCTGTTCGAAAAGCTGACCACCAAGATATTCGGCCGCGACGACTGGGCCTCGCACTAGGGCCCGCGCCTACGGAGAACCGACGCAATGAGACCGCACCGCCGCCTTTCCACCCTGCACCTGCTGGGCATGTTCGCCTTCACGGCGCTGGCCCTGAACGACGACCATTTCGTCCTGGGCGTGGGCAGTTTCAAGCTCTCGCCTTTCGACGTCATATTCGTCGCGATGCTGGCGGTCAAGGCGCTGCGGCTGGCGGAGCCGTCCGCCTATGCCCTGCCCCGCGGCGTGCTGGGCATGCTGCTGGGCATCCAGACGCTGTCGGTGATCTACCTGCTGCTGGTATCGCTGGACCATCCGGGGATCGAGACCGGCGACGTGGCGCGCGACCTGCGCATCGTGTTCTATTTCCTGTGCACGCCCTTTCTTTGCTACAAGGACATCGATAGCCCGGCGGCCTATGCCGTGCTGCAGAAGTACATCGTGGCGGCGTGCCTCGCCGTCGCCACCCTGATGCTGCTGGAGCAGGCGCAGGGCTTCAGCGTGGCCAATCCACTGCGCAACGTGCGGCTGGGCGTCTGGGCCATCCCGTTCGGGGTGGTCTCGCTGCTGTACTTCCGGCGCACGCTCAACGTCTCCGGGCCCAAGGCCTACGCGCTGACGGTCTACATGCTGCTGGCCCTGGTGTTTTCGCTCAACCGCAGCCAGTACCTGCAGCTGGCGATCTCGGTCTTCATCGCCGTGCTGCTTGGCGCGGGTCCCGAGATCCGGCGGCGCGCGGTGCTGATCTTCGCGCCCGCGGCGGTCGCCGGCGTGCTGGTCTTCGCCAGCATCGGCTACCTGGACGTGCTGACCAACCGGATCTTCAGCGTCGAGCGGCTGGACGAGGACTCCAGCTACGGCGCGCGCATCCAGGAAATGCAGGGGCAGATGGACTCTTTCGCGGAGAGCCCGGTGTTCGGCAAGGGCGCCGGTTTCCGCAGCTGGGTCATGGGCGAGAATGGCTTCGAGCTGAGCACCTTCGCCCACAACTCCTGGGCGTTCTACCTGATGAAATTCGGCGTGGTGGGCACGACCATGATCATGCTTCCGCCCCTGCTCATCCTGCTGCTGACCCTGCTCAGGCGCTACGCCCATCCCGGACTGGAACTCCACAGGCGCTATCTCCTGTCCACCGCGCCCATCTACATCTTCATCGACTCGCTTTCGGGGGGCCTGGCCTACGCCCCCAAGACCGCCTTCACCGGTTTCCTGCTGTGCTATTGCCTGTCCCTGATGCGCAATGCCCAGATCATGCCCGTTCCCTCGATTACGCCGCCCGCCCCCAGCCCCCGTCCGGCCGCAGCGCGCCGGGCGCCACCACGAGTGATCCCTCATGCCTGATGTCTTGTTTGTCGCGCCGGACTTGCACGGCGGCGTCGGAAGATGCGTCGCCTTCATCGTGGATGCCTTGCCGGAACAGGGGGTGGACTCCGCCCTGTTCCTGCTGCGTTCGCGCAACCGCGAGTACCCTGTTTCCAACCCCAAGGTGACGCGCGCGCTGCCCGTCATCGAATCGCCCGCCAAGCTGCGCCTGATGCTGCCGGTGGCCTTCATGCGCCTGCTGCGCCAGATCCGGCGCGACAAGCCTGCCATCGTCTGCTCGCACGGCCTGCTGTGCAACATGCTGGTGGTGCTGGCCAAGAAGCTGCTGCGCGGAAACTTCAGCACGGTCGCCTTCGAGCACAGCAGCCCCGCGATCCACTACGGCGCCTCGCGCATGCGGCGCCTGAAGTGCTGGCTGGTCAGCCAGACCTACCGCCGGCACGACGCGGTGGTGGGCGTGTCGCGCGGCGTGAAGGAAGACCTGGTCAGCATGTTCCCGCCCCTGCGCGGCAAGGTGCACACCATCTACAACGGCGTGCCGCTGGACAACGTGCGCCAGCAGGGCGCGAACCGCGCGCAGGAGGCCGAGGGGCAGGCGCCCTACCACGTGGTCGCGGTCGGCCGGCTGGAAGCGGTGAAAGACTACGCCACGCTGATCGACGCCGCCGCCCTGCTGGACGACCCGGGCATCGCCTTCACCATCCTGGGCGAGGGATCCGAGCATGCCGCCCTGCAGAAGCGCATCGACGAGCATGGCTCGCGCACCCCGGTGACGCTGGCCGGCCACATCGACAACCCGTTCCCGGTGATCGCCGGCGCCGGCGCCTTCGCCCTGACGTCCGTGCGCGAGAGCTTCGGCAACGTGCTCGTCGAAGCGCTGTGCCTGGGCGTGCCGGTGATCTCGACCGACTGTCCCCACGGACCCGCCGAAATCCTGGACGCGGGCCGCTACGGCCTGCTGGTGCCCGTGGGCGACGCGGCGGCGCTGGCGGCCGCGGTGCGGCGCCTGGCCTACGACGGCGAAACGCGGGAGCGGCTCGCCGCCCAAGGCCCCGAGCGCGCGGACGCCTTTTCCCTAGAACGGCACTGCCGCAACGTCATTGCGCTATTCCAGCCGCTGATGCAGCGCGGCACGCCCTGAACAGGACAGCATCATGCAGAAGATACCGGTTTCGGTCGTCGTCATGACGAAGAACGAGGAACGCAATATCGCCAAGTGCCTGAAGGCGCTGGTCGACTTCGACGAGGTCTTCGTCGTGGATTCCAACAGCACGGACGCCACCTGCGCGATGGCCACGGCGCTGGGCGCGAAGGTGTCCAATTTCAATTGGAACGGCAAGTATCCGAAGAAAAAGCAGTGGTGCCTGGAGCAGCTGCCCTTTTCGCACCCGGTGGTGCTGTACGTCGACGCCGACGAGGAAATGACGCCCAAGCTGGCCGCCGAGATCCGCGAGGCGCTGCCGCGCTTCGCCGCCGGCGCCGGCGGCGCCTTCGTGCCGTTCGACTATGTGTTCTGCGGCAAGAAGCTGGAACACGGCCACCGTGTCTACAAGCTGGCGCTGCTGGCGCGCGGCCGCTCCCGCTTCCTGGACTACGACGACCTGGACGTGGCCCACATGTGGGAGGTGGAAGGACACTACCAGCCGCAGGTCGAGGGCGACACCTTCGCCCTGCGCCAGCGCATGGTGCACAACGACCACGACTCGCTCTTCCATTATTTCGACAAGCACAATCGCTATTCGGACTGGGAGGCCAACCTGCGCACCAAGGGCCTGATGAACGATCCGCGCGAAGCCAACGTCGGCGCGCGCGCGCTGCTCAAGCGCATCTTCCAGGCCATGCCGTTCAAGGCGCCGATTTCCTTCCTGCACTCTTACGTATTCAAGCTGGGCTTCCTGGACGGCAAGGCCGGCTACGACTATGCGGTGGCGCGCGCCATGTATTACTGGCAGATCCGGATCAAGACGGAGGAACTCCAGAAGGCGCGGCAGGCCAGCGCGGCCGCGGCGCGCGACGACGCCGTGGCGGGAGCGGCAAAATGAGCGCTCTCCAGCGTCTTGACCGCTTTGCGCTAGCCCCGGGCCAGCGCGGCCGCTCCGCCCTGACGGTGCAGCTGTGGTGGATGGTGCAGGGAACGCTGTTCCGCTGGTCGCCTCAAGTCGCTTACGGGTTCCGGCGCTGGCTACTGCGCTGCTTCGGCGCCCGCGTCGGCCGCAAGGTACTGATCCGGCCCACGGCCACCGTGACCTACCCATGGAAGGTGGAGATCGGGGACTACGCCTGGATCGGCGACGACGCGGTCATCTACAGCCTGGGCCCGATCCAGATCGGCGCCCACGCGGTGGTCTCGCAGCGCAGCTATCTGTGCGCGGCCGACCACGACGCCGCCCAGCCCGAATTCCCCTTGCGCGAACGCGCCGTCCGCGTCGAGGAAGGCGCCTGGGTGGCGACCGACGTGTTCGTCGGCCCCGGCGTGACCATCGGGCGCGAGGCCGTGATCGGCGCGCGCAGCTCGGTGTTCCGCAACATGCCGCCCGCCATGGTGTGCCACGGCAATCCGTGCCGCCCCGTCCGCCCCCGCAAGGCGGGCGCGCCATGAAGATCCTCATCTACGGCATCAACTACGCGCCCGAGCTCACCGGCATCGGCAAGTACAGCGCCGAGATGGCCGAATGGCTGGCCGCGCGCGGGCATGAGGTCAGCGTCGTGACCGCCCCGCCGTACTACCCCCAATGGGAAGTGCAGCCCGGCTACCGCGCCGGCCGCTACGCCAGGGAAACGCGGCGCGGCGTCACGGTGCGGCGCGCGCCGCTGTGGGTGCCGGCCAGGCCGGGCGGCCTCAAGCGCCTGGTGCACCTGGCGAGCTTCGCCTTGTCCAGCCTGCCCTCCCTGCTGCGCGCCGCGGCCGGACGGCCCGACATCATCCTGGTGGTCGAGCCCGCCCTGTTCTGCGCGCCCGCCGCCTGGCTGGCGGCGCGGCTTTGCGGCGCCCGCGCCTGGCTGCACATCCAGGACTACGAAGTGGATGCCGCGTTCGAACTCGGATTGCTCAAGGGCGCCGGCCTGCGCGGCGCCGTGCGCCGCGCCGAACGCTGGCTGATGCGCCGCTTCGACCGCGTCTCCACGATCTCGAACCGCATGCTGGACCTGGCGCTGGCCAAGGGCGTGGACCCGGGGCGCGCGGTGCTGCTGCCCAACTGGATCGACGTGGATGCGATCGCGCCGGGCGAAGGCGGCGACTACCGCGCCGAACTGGGGATCCCGGAGAGCGCCATCGTTGCCTTGTACTCGGGGAACATGGGCGGCAAGCAGGGCCTGCAGACGCTGGCCGACGTGGCGCGGCGCCTCAGCCGCGAGCATCGCGTATGGTTCGTGTTCTGCGGCCAGGGGCCGGAGCGCGCGCCGCTGGAGGCCCAGTGCCAGGGCCTGCCCCGCGTCCGTTTCCTGGACCTGCAGCCGGCCGAGAGGCTGGGCGAACTGCTGAACACCGCCGACATCCACCTGCTGCCGCAACGCGCCGGCGCGGCCGACCTCGTCATGCCCTCCAAGCTGACCGGCATGCTGGCCAGCGGCCGGCCCGTAGTCTGCGGCGCCGCGCCCGGCACGGAACTGGCCGCCGTGGTAACGCGCTGCGGCCTCGTAACGCCGCCCGAGGATGGCGAGGCCATGGCCGAAGCGGTGCGAAAACTGAGCTATAACGCGCGCTTGCGCGATACCCTGGGCGTCGCCGCGCGCCAGTATGCGCTGGCCCACCTGCACGTGGACACCGTGCTGGCCGCGGCCGAACGCGAATTCGCCGCGATCGCGGCCTCCAAGGGCAAGCCCGCGGGAGCCGGCGCCTGAGGGTGGTCGCGCTGCACCCATCCACCGCTGCCGCCGTTGCGCACCCGTCCCATCAGCATTGCGATGTAGGATGGGTGCAGCGCGAGAGTTCTTAAGCTAGAACGTTGGCGTCCAGCGCGCGAAACCCATGCGGCCGCGAACGTGTTTTCCCGCCGATGTCGGGGACTGTCTGCCGGGGCCGTTCGGCACCGTCTGCACACGGCCGCATGGGTTCCGCGCGTTGAATGGTTTCGTACTTGCGCACCCGTCCCATCTGCATTGCAACGTAGGATGGGTGCAGCGCGAGAGTTCTTAAGCTAGAACGTTGCTATCCAACGCGCGAAACCCATGCGGCCGCGAACGTGTTTTCCCGCCGATGCGGAGGGCCGTCTGCCAGGGCCGTTCGGCACCTTCTGCACACGGCCGCATGGGTTTCGCGCGTTGAATGGTTTCGTGCTTGCGCCGAGACGCTCGCGCTGCACCCATCCTACGCGCTGTCGTTCGGCTCCGGGCGGGGCGTCGGCACGCTGCCGCCGTTGCGCACCAGTCCCATCTGCACCGCGATGTAGGCCGCCTCGGCCTGGTTGCGCGCGTTCAGCTTCCAGTAGAGGGTGCGCGCATGGCTTTTCACGGTGGCCACGGAGATGCCGACCTGTTCGCCGATTTCGCGCATGGTCTTGCCCTGCACCAGCAGTTGCAGGATCTCTTCCTGGCGCTGGGTCAGTTCACGCAGTTCCTGCGTGGGCGCATGCGCGGCGCCTGGCGGTCTGGCGACAGGTTGCGGATAGCATTCCCCGCCCGCCAGCACCAGGCTGACCGCGGCGGCCAGCGCGTCCGGATTGGAGGCCTTGGGCAGGTAGCCGGCGACGCCGGCCCGCGCACACGCGGCCATGACGCCCTGGTCCAGCACGGAGTACAGCACGAGCACCAGCCGGGGCATGAAGAACGCCATCGACTGAGACAGGAGCCCCACGTCCTGTTCCGCCAGGCCGCTGCAACCGACGACCAGCAATTCCACTGGGCGGTTGATCGAGCTGGACATATTGAGCAAATGCGCTGGCGAGATGGCAAGGATGTCGTCGGCGTTCCGCACACGCTCCAGCACATGCTGGATCGCGACACGAAGCAGAGCGTAGTCTTCGATCAGTACGGTTGTCATCCCGAGGGGAACCTTGTGACACACGGCCCATACACGGTTCCCATGACGCTGGCGCATCGCTGCCGCAACGGCAGTCTGACGACGCCATCGGCCTCACGGGAAGCTCGTCCACGCATCGGATCGCACTGGCGAGGCGGTGGTGGTTCGCCCTTTCGACCCATGCTTGCGGACACAACCCATGCTATCAGCGGCTACGTTCGCTGAATCTCGTTCAGGTGGATGAATGGTGGAGGAATGCCATTGCATTGCAACCGCCTCACTGCTATGTATGACGTAGCCACGATGGCTATGCGCGCACCCGGCAGCAACGGAACGGGCGTTCCCGGCTGCCGGGCAGGCTGCGCAACCCGCCACTTGCTATCCCACCTTGCGCCCATACATCTGCCCGGCGTCGACATCCCTGCCATTGGGTTCATGCCATTCCAGGGTCGCGCCGCGTTGCAGCGCCGCGTACACGGCTTCGCCCTTGTTCTTGACATGCAACCTTTGGTACAGAGTGCAAGCGTGCGTCTTGGCCGTGGCCACCGAAATGTTGAGCATCCTGCTGACCGTCTTGATCGGGTATCCCCGGGCCAGCAACACCAGCACTTCGTACTGGCGCGGCGTGATCTGCAACAGTTGCGCGCCGGCGCTGACCGGCATGGCGCCCTTGGCGGCGGCTTCCTCGGTATCCCGGGCCGGCAAGGCGCACACCGCTTGCGCGGGGGTCTGCAAGGCCTGTTCGCTGGGGAAGCATTGCCCCCCGGCCATGACCAGGCGAATGGCCGCCTCCAGGATTTCGACCGAAGCCGTCTTCATCAGGCATCCGTAGACGCTCGCGCCCGGCAGGCCCTGCACCGGCATCGGCAAGGGCATGACGTCCGTCAGGAGCAGGATCCGCTTGGGCGTCAGCACGCGCTGGATTTCATGCAGCGCGCTCCACGCTTCGTCGGTATCCACCGGCAAGCCATAAATGAGGAGATCGGCACCCGCATGCACGCCATCGGCCTTGGACACGTCCGCCAGGCCCATCCCCTCGATTTCCCACACATCATCCAACTTGCTAAGAATCTGCCACAACCCCAACCGCAGGAGCGGATGGGCTTCAATCAGGACCATCTTGGCCATGGTGTCCTCCCGGTTATAAGACGGGCCTAGAAGGGATCTTCGCTGTGCTGAAGACTATTTTTATCCAACCCTGCGGGGGTGGTCCGCAATATCCCGGAATATCTAATGAAGCCGAACCGGGGCGTTTGGGCTGGGAGACTTTGGTAGCCAACATAACGGATGGCATGGACCCATCTTATGGTTCGAAATTGGCAAAATCAAGACGTTTCGGGGCGATATAATCCGACAAAAACAGAAATCATTCGTTAGCCTTAATCACTATCGTAAATCCGGATGAGATGTTCCTTTCGTCCGTTCAGGCGCTAGGGTTTCCACCAAGAATTTCCGCCCTACCGCCGCCCTCCCTCCTATGAGGAGAGCCTTGATTGGCGCGCCTTTCGGCGGAGACCCCAATTGTTACACCCATGAAAAAGCCGCGCCGGGGCATCTGCCTGACGCGGCCAGGAATTCTGTATTTCGGGGCTGATAGCTGTCTAGATGTTTCCGTTGACACATCCAGCCCGGGAGAGCTTTCCGTATTCGAAATATGGGTAACATTTTAATTTTTGCGCGGCCGGCATCATTTACTCCATATAGGCGAAGTCAAATACCGTATGCCCCCCCTGATGGTGCCAATGGTGCATTGAAGCATGACGCTTCCTCAAGAAGCTCGCATAGTGGATTTCGCCGTCCGTTTCCACGTAGGTGGAGGGCGAGAGCTCTTCGATCCGGTTGAGCGAAACGCCCTTGCCGTAGTGGCAGAAGCCCTGGTACTGAGCGCAGCGGATCACCTCTCCCCCAGGCGAGACAACGATTCCGGCGTTGCGGGCCCGCATCGGGTTGCGGACGATGGGGTTGCAGGCATGCGGCGTCCACTCGGTCGAGCGCGGCGAATCGGCGAAAAAGGCGAATAATTCGTCGCAGTGGCTTTGGCCGTCGGTGCGATCGATATTAGTTAATAACCACCAATAATCGCCGTGTTTAAAAATAATCGTATCCACCGCGGATATATTAGTCATCAGATTAACATCCAGCTCCCATTTGAGCGGAAAATCCGTGCATTTCCATAATTCTATACTGCGATTTCCGCAGGTCTCCGGCACCATGTATGTAACGCCCTCGTGCTCGAATATGTAGGGGAACGAGAGGTGGTAAGGCAGGTTCAGGGCCGTGCCCAGCAGGCGGAAAGCCCCGTCGGAGTAGGTCGCAACCGAGATCGTGCCTTTTCGGGAATTAAAATCATAATCCTCGAAAAATATATATGGTTTTTTATCCTGGGTATATACGAAAGGGTCCGCGAAGAATCTACCCTTGGGAGGCTGCAATACCATGGCCTCGGATACCACCGCCTGCTGCCTGGCGGACGGAAACATGCCGATCCGCCAGCGCACGTTGCGTTTCATGACGCGGCGCACAACCAAATCCGACATTAACCACGCCTGGCGCGCGATATATGCCGCGCTGTCCCACTCCACCGGATCCTCGCGCCGAGGGCCGCTCATGATCTGCATGCCGGGCGGCGCCGCTCCCTGCCGCAAGCGCGCCAGGGCCTGGAGCGCGTCGTAAACCATGAAATTCCCGAGGCTGAACGCGCGCGCCTGGTTTTTCAACCAGAACACTTCGGTATTGAAACTGCGCTGGTCCAGCAGTTCGTCTTCCTCGACCCGGGCGCCGACGCGCCAGAGCTTCACCGTCGTATGGTCCTCGCGCTGGTAGACCTCCCAAAATCCCGCGTACCGGCTGGTCGCCACGGCGATATCGGAATAACTCAGCTGCCACACGCCCAATCGGGCCCAGCCCCCCATCTGTTCGCGCGTGGCCGGCGACGCGCCCAGCGTGATCACCAGGTCCAGCCCCAGCGCGGCGACTTCGTCCTGCGCATCGGCCGCGGCGGCCTGCGCGGCCATGGACACCACGGCGGTCGTCTCCGGCGGCAGGCCGTCGCGCAGATCGTGACAGGCCAGCATGGCGCGCTGCTTGGCCGGCAGCAGCCGGGCCTCCAGGCGCGACAGGGTGCCGAACAGGGCCTTCACGCCCAGGCGGGGCGGCCTGTCGTTGGGCGACCCCGTCATCACCAGCAGCGCGGCGATGCTGAAATCCTGGCTGTGCTGGAGCCACTCGACCATCTCATGCATCCAGCCGGGCTGCTCATACCCGTCAACCAGCAGTCCCACTCTGTAGGTCTTCATTTCACCTGCTCCTGTGTCGGGGCGAGTCCGCCTGCCCTGCCCGTACGGCGAACGGGCTAGCCAAGCATGGCGGTGTTGTCGGTGCTGCGCATTGCTTTCCTCGCGCTGATACTGCGGGCTTTTGCGCTTGTCTTCCAGACCACATTTATCCTAGAGCGCCAGCCCGAGGACAAAAGGCGCAAGGCCGGCCGGAAGGCCGAGAAATCCGCTCGTCCTCATGCATGGCGGCGCTCATCCTTGCGGACGAGGCGAAGCGGCGAAAGTGGGGCGCGGCGTTTCGCCGCATCGACGCTAGTGGTAAACCCTATTGGGGATAGCCGAGGCTCGCATCTCGTCCATCCCTCACGCATAATGGTTTTTAAACGAACGTTTGAATTCAACCTTATGCAAGAAATCAGCCCTCCCACTACCCGTGAAGTGATCCTGGATACGGCGGAATCCCTGTTCGCGCAGCAGGGACACGACGCGACGTCGATGCGGCAGATCACCAGCGCGGCCGGCGTGAACCTCGCGTCGGTGAACTACCACTTCGGCTCCAAGGAGTCACTCGTGCAGGCGGTGCTCAAACGCCGCCTCGCGGTGCTCAATCGCGAGCGCCTGCGGCTTTTGGACGAACTGGAGGCGCAAGCCGAAGGCAAGCCCCTGAAGCCGTCGCAGATCGTGGACGCCTTCTTCGGCACGCTGCTGCGCCTGGCCGCCGATCCGGCCCAGGCCGGCAGCACCTTCCTGCCGCTGCTGGAACGCACCATGACCGACCCTTCCGATTTCATCCGCGCGCTGTTCGCCGAGGAGTACGCGGACGTGCTGGAGCGCTACCGCAACGCGCTGTTCGCGGCGCTGCCCGACGTGCCCAAGGCGGAAATCATGTGGCGCTTCCAGTTCATGCTGGGCGCCACCTCGTACGCCATCATCGGCACCGACCTGCTGCGCTCCGTCACGGGCTGGACCATCGACGAAGCCGAGCAGCCCGACAACCCCGACCTGCTGCTGCCCCGCCTGATGAGCTTCCTGCTCGGCGGGCTGCGCTCCCCCCTGCCGCACGTGCCCTAGGGCTCCAAGCGGCAACGCGGCCCGCCGGCCGGAAACGAACACCATGGAGGCAAGACCATGAACGCAGTCATCCTCGCCCTGGCTCTCATCGTGCTGCTGGCGGCCGCCGCGCTGGCCTTGCGGCCCGTGCGCCGGGCCCTGCTGTCCGCGCCGATCTTCAACCTGTACCGCAAGGTGCTGCCGCAGATGTCGGACACCGAGCGCGACGCGCTGGAGGCCGGCACGGTGTGGTGGGAAGGCGAACTGTTCCGCGGCCGGCCCGACTGGAGCCGCCTGCTGGCCTATCCCCGCCCCAGCCTGACCGCGGAAGAACAGCGCTTCCTGGACAACCAGGCCGAAGAGGCCTGCCGCATGGTCGACGACTGGAGCGTCACGCAGGAGCGCCACGACCTGCCCGCGGAGGTCTGGGACTACCTCAAGGCCCAGGGCTTTCTCGGCATGATCATTCCCAAGGAATACGGCGGCCTGGCGTTCTCCGCCTACGCCCACTCGGAGATCGTCACCAAGCTGTCGACGCGCTCCTCCGCGCTCGCGGTGTCGGTCATGGTGCCGAATTCGCTCGGCCCCGCCGAACTGCTCCTGCACTACGGCACCGAGCAGCAGAAGCGCCACTACCTGCCGCGCCTGGCGCGCGGCGAGGAAGTGCCGGCCTTCGCGCTGACCAGCCCCTGGGCGGGTTCGGACGCTGCCGCCATCCCCGACAGCGGCATCGTGTGCAAGGGCGAATGGCAAGGCCGCGAAGTCATCGGCATGAAGGTCACCTGGGACAAGCGCTACATCACGCTGGCGCCCGTCTGCACCCTGCTGGGCCTGGCCTTCCGCCTGTACGACCCGGAGGGCCTGCTCGGCGGCAAGAAGGACCTGGGCATCACCTGCGCGCTGGTGCCGCACGACCATCCCGGCGTGGACACCGGCCGCCGCCATTTCCCGCTGAACGCGATGTTCATGAACGGCCCCACCCGCGGCACGGACGTGTTCATGCCGCTGGACTTCATCATCGGCGGCCCGGCCATGGCCGGACAGGGCTGGCGCATGCTGATGGAATGCCTGGCCGCGGGCCGCTCGATCTCGCTGCCCTCGTCCAACACCGGCATGTCCAAGCTGACGGCGCGCGCCGTAGGCGGCTACGCCCGCGTGCGCAGCCAGTTCCGCACCGCCGTCGGCAAGTTCGAGGGCGTCGAGGAAGCGCTCGCCCGCATCGGCGGCAACACCTACATGATGGACGCCGCCCGCGCCATGACGGCCGGCGCGGTGGACCTCGGCGAGAAGCCTTCGGTCGTCTCCGCCATCGTCAAATACCACGTCACCGAACGGGCGCGCCAGGTCGTCAACGACGGCATGGACGTGATCGGCGGCAAGGGCATCTGCCTGGGCCCCTCCAACTTCCTCGGCCGGGCCTACCAGCAGATTCCCATCGGCATCACCGTCGAAGGCGCCAACATCCTCACGCGCAGCCTGATCATCTTCGGCCAGGGCGCGATCCGCTGCCACCCCTACGTGCTGGCGGAAATGCGGGCCGCGCAGTCGCCCGACCGCCGGCAGGGGCTGGACGATTTCGACCGCGCCTTCTGGGGCCACGCGGCCTTCGTCGCCCGCAACGCGCTGCGCGCCGCCGGGACCGCCCTGACGGGCGCGCGCCACGTTGGCGTGCACGCCGACGTGGCGCCCGACATGAAGCGCTACTACCAGTTGCTCAGCCGCTACAGCGCGGCGTTCGCGCTGCTCGCCGACACCGCGATGCTGGTGCTGGGCGGCAGCCTGAAACGGCGCGAGCGCCTGTCCGCGCGGCTGGGCGACATCCTCTCGCAGATGTACCTGATCAGCGTCACGCTCAAGCGCTTCGAGGACGAAGGCCGGCAGGCCGCCGATGCGCCGCTGGCGCACTGGTCGATCCAGGATGCGCTGTTCAAGCTGCAGCAGGCCTTCGACGGCGTGCTGGACAATCTTCCGAACCGGGCGCTGGCCTGGGTGCTGGCCCGCCTCGTCTTTCCCTGGGGCCGCCCCCAGGGGCAGCCGTCCGACCAGCTGGGCCAGGACGTGGCGCGGCTGCTGATCCAGCCCGGCGCCGCGCGCGACCGCCTGACCGCGGGCTGCCACCTGCCCGCCACCGACGCGGAACCGGTGGGCGCCATCGAGCAGGCGCTGGCCGCCACGCTGGACGCCGAGCCCATCGAAGCCAAGATCCGCGAACTCGAAAAGCGCGGCGCGCTGGAAGGCAATCCGCAGGCCAACGTGCGCGACATCGCCGATGCCGCCTTCGCGATCGGCGGAATCACCGCGGAAGAATATGCGGTGGTGAAACGCCGGAACCGCTTGCGCGATACCGTGGTGAAAGTGGATGATTTCGCCTTTGATTTCGGCGCCCAGGACCGCATGCATCCCGCGGCCGAACGCAAGGTCGCCTGAGGGAGGAAGTCGGATGGCATTCAAACCGGTTTACGTGGTCGACGGCCTCCGCACGCCTTTCCTGAAGGCGCGCACCGGGCCGGGCCCCTTCTCCGCCGGCGACCTCGCCGTGCAGGCCGGGCGCGCCCTGCTGCTGCGCCAACCCTTCGCGCCCACGGACTTCGACGAGGTCATCGTGGGCTGCGCCGCGCCTTCCCCCGACGAAGTGAACATCGGCCGCGTGATCGCGCTGCGGCTGGGCTGCGGCAACAACGTGCCCGGCTGGACCGTGATGCGCAACTGCGCGTCGGGCATGCAGGCGCTGGATTCCGGCATCGCCAACATCCAGTCCGGCCGTTCGGAACTGGTGCTGGCGGGCGGCACGGACGCGCTGTCGCGGGCGCCGGTGTTGTTCTCGGACGACATGGTGCGCTGGCTGGCGGGCTGGTACGCGGCCCGCGGCATGGGCGCCAAGCTGGCCGCGCTGCGCCGGTTCCGGCTGCGCAACCTGGCGCCCGTCATCGGCCTGCTCAAAGGGCTGACGGACCCGGTGGTGGGCCTGTCCATGGGGCAGACCGCCGAAAATCTCGCGACCCGCTTCGGCATCGACCGCGCCGCCATGGACGCCTATGCGGCGCAGAGCCACCAGCGCGCGCTCGCGGCGCGCGCCGCGGGCGCCATGGGCGAGATCGCGCCCTTGATCGATACGCAAGGCCGCCTGTACCCTGAGGACGACGGCGTGCGCGCGGACTCCACGCCGGAAAAGCTGGCCAAGCTCAAACCCGTTTTCGACAAACCCTGGGGCAACATCACCGCGGGCAACAGTTCGCAGGTCACCGATGGCGCCGCCATGCTGGCGCTGGCCTCCGAAGAGGCCGTCCGCAAATGGAACCTGCGGCCGCTGGGCCGCATCGTGGACAGCCAGTGGGCCGGCCTCGACCCCGCGCAGATGGGCCTGGGGCCCGTGCACGCGGCCACCCCGATCCTGCAACGCCACGGCCTGGGCCTCAACGACCTGGACCTCTGGGAAATCAACGAGGCCTTCGCCGCGCAGGTGCTGGGCTGCCTCGCCGCCTGGCGCGACGAGGCCTATTGCCGGGAGCATCTCGGCACCCCGGCCTGGGGCGACCTCGATCCCGCCCGGCTCAACGTCGACGGCGGCGCGATCGCCATCGGGCATCCCGTGGGCGCATCGGGCGCGCGCATCGTGCTGCATCTGCTCGACGCCCTGAAGCGCCGCGGCGCCCGGCGCGGCATGGCCGCCATCTGCATCGGCGGCGGGCAAGGCGGCGCGATGCTGGTCGAAACCCTGGACGAGGACCGCCCATGACGACGATCGATACGCTTTCCCACTGGCGCCTGGAGCGCGATGCCGACGGCCTGGCCTGGCTCACGTTCGACCGCGCCGGCAGCGCCGTCAACGCGCTGTCGGCCGACACCCTGGCCGAATTCGCCGTGGTGCTGGACGCGCTGGACGCGGCGCCGCCCAAGGGCCTGATCATCCGGTCCGGCAAGGCGACGGGCTTCATCGTGGGCGCGGACGTCAACGAATTCGCCAGCCTGGATACCCCCGAGCCGGCGCGCGCGCTGGTCGCGCGCGGCTGGAATCTCTTCAGCCGCCTGGCCGCGCTGCGCTATCCCACGCTGGCGCTGATCGAGGGCCATTGCCTGGGCGGAGGGCTGGAGCTGGCGCTCGCCTGCCGCTACCGCCTGGTGGCGGACCAGCCCGGCACCTCGCTGGCGCTGCCCGAGGTGATGCTGGGCATTTTCCCCGGCTGGGGCGGCATGCTGCGCCTGCCCAGGCTGATCGGCGCGCCCGCGGCGCTCGACATGATGCTGACGGGCCGTGGCGCCGATGCGCGCCGCGCGGCGGCGCTGGGGCTGGCCGACGCCCGCGTTCCTCCGCGGTTGCTGCTGGCCGCCGCCCGCCAGACGGTGCTGTCGGGCAAGCCGGCGCGGCGCGCGCGGGGCCTGGGAGGCTGGGCCAACCGCTGGCCGCTGAAGGCCATCGTCGCCCAGCGCGCCCGCAAGCAGATCGCGGCCAAGGATCCCCAGGGCCACTACCCCGCCGCGTCCGCCATCGTCGACATCTGGGAACGGCACGGCGGCAACGCGCTGCAGGCGCCCGACGTGATCGATCGCATCCTATCCTCCGGCACCGCGCGCAACCTGTTGCGCGTGTTCCGCTTGCAGGAGCGCCTGAAGGCCAACGGCAAGCAGGCCGGCGCCGCGCCCGCGCGCCGCGTGCACGTGGTGGGCGCCGGCGTGATGGGCGGCGACATCGCGGCCTGGTGCGCGCTCAAGGGCCTGACCGTCACCCTGCAGGACCAGGACATGGGCCGCATCGCGCCCGCGCTGAAACGCGCGGCCGAGCTGTTCTCGCGCCGCCTGAAGGATCCGCGCCAGGCGCGCGCCGCGTTCGACCGCCTGATCCCCGATCCGGCGGGCGACGGCGTGCCGCTGGCCGACGTGCTGATCGAAGCCATCAGCGAACAGCCCGAGGCCAAGCGCGCGCTGTACCGCTCGCTGGAGCCGCGCATGAAGGCCGACGCCCTGCTCGCCACCAACACGTCCAGCCTATCGCTCGAAACCCTGCGCGCGGGCCTGTCCCGCCCCGAGCGGCTGGTGGGCATCCACTTCTTCAATCCCGTGGCCAAGATGCCGCTGGTGGAAGTGGTGCACGCCGACGGCGACGCCGGCGAGGCGCAGGCCCGCGCCTGCGCCTTCGTGGGCCAGATCGACAAGCTGGCGCTGCCCGTGCGCAGCGCGCCCGGCTTCCTGGTCAACGCCGTGTTGGCGCCCTACATGCTGGAGGCCATGCGCAGCGTGGACGAAGGCCTGACGCCGCAGGCCGTGGACGCGGCGATGGTGGCCTTCGGCATGCCGATGGGGCCGCTGGAACTGGCGGACACGGTGGGCCTGGACATCGCTCGCGCCGCCGGCGAGGAGCTGGCCGGCGGCGCCGCGCCGCCCCATTGCCTGGCCGACCGGCTGGCGCGCGGCGACCTCGGCAAGAAAACCGGCCGGGGCTTCTACACCTGGCGCGACGGCAAGCCCGTCAAGCCCGAGGGCTCGCCGGGCGGCGCGCCGCCCGGACTGGCGCGGCGCCTGATCCAGCCCTTGATCGACGCCACGCGCCAGCGCGTGGACGCGGGCATCGTCGCCGACGCCGACCTGGCCGACGCGGGCGTGATTTTCGGAACCGGGTTCGCGCCCTTCACGGGCGGACCCTTGCATTACCAAGGCAGCGACAGGCCGGCGCCAGCCGGGCTGGCAGGACCCGCAGTGCAATAGAGGCATACATCCAATACGAGGAGGCAGTACCATGAGCAGACGTTCATTGTCCCTGAGCACCTTGTCGGTCTTCGTGGCCGGCCTGGGCGCAGCAACGGCAGCCCATTCGGCCGGCTTTCAGCTCCTTGAGCAGAACGCCAGCGGACTGGGCAACGCATACGCGGGCTCGGCGGCAAATCCGGAAAACGCCAGCATCATCTACTACAACCCGGCCGGCATGACCTACCTGCCGGGCTTCAACGTATCGGGCGGTGTCAACCTGATCAAGCCGTCCTTCAAGTTCAAGGACAACGGCAACAGCCGCAACCCCACCATCCCCGGCCTGCCCGGGGCCGGCCTGGGCGGCTCGATCCCCACCGGAGGCAACGGCGGCGACGCCGGCAACCTGGGCGTGGTGCCCAACCTCTACGCCTCCTGGCAGGTGAACGAACAGTGGTACCTGGGCCTGGGCATCGGCGCCCCCTTCGGCCTCATGACCGAATACGACGACGACTGGGTTGGCCAGTACCACTCCAACAAGTTCGACATCAAGACGATCAACATCAACCCCTCGGTCGCGTACAAGGTCAACGAACAGTTCTCGATGGGCTTCGGCCTGAACTGGCAGCACATCGACGCCAACTACAAGAAGAAGGCCGTGCTCCCCGTTCCCGGCATGGCGCTGGGCACCAACGGCGACGCCGACCTGAACCTCAAGGGCGACGCCTGGGGCTGGAACGTGGGCTTCATGCTGCAACCCACCGAAGACACCCGCATCGGCCTGTCCTACCGCTCCAAGATCAAGCACACGGCCAAGGGCGACACGGACATCGACAACATCTATCCGCGCGGCAACTCGGTCTCGTTCGACTCCAAGGCCACCGTGACCCTGCCCGACACGCTGGTGCTGAGCGGCGCGCACCAGCTGAACGAACGCTGGGAACTGCTGGGCGACATCTCGTGGACGGGCTGGAGCAGCATTCCGAGCCTGAAGATCCGCAATTCCGGCACCGGCGCGCGCGACGACGAGCTGCCGCTGAACTTCCGCGACACCTGGCGCGTCGCCGTGGGCGCCAACTACAAGTTCGCGCCCGACTGGAAGTGGAAGTTCGGCGTAGCCTTCGACCAGTCGCCCGTGTACAAGGAATCCGACCGCCCGACCTCGCTGCCCGACAATGACCGCTACTGGCTGTCGACCGGCGTTCAATGGCAGGCCACCAAGAACACGACGCTCGACGTGGGTTATACCTATCTGTATCTGCGCAAGACGGACATCGACACCACGTCCGGCAGCCAGCTGACCAAGGGCCGCGTCGCGGGCACCTACGACAGCAACGCCCACATCCTGGGCGTGCAGCTGTCGTCCCGCTTCTAGCCTTGCCCCGGACGGCGGGTCCGCCCGCCCTCCGCTCTTTCAGGAGACTTCCTTGAGCAAGTTCGTCGTCAAACACGTCGCCGTCCTGGGTGCCGGCGTCATGGGCGCGCAGATCGCCGCCCACCTGGCCAACGCCGGCGTGCCGGTCACGCTGTTCGACCTGGCCGCGCCCGAAGGCGACCGCAACGGCATCGTGAAGAAGGCGCTGGCCGGCCTGAGGAAACTGGAACCGGCGCCGCTGGCGGGCGCCGCGCGCCTGGCGCTGATCACGCCGGCGAACTACGACGACCACCTGGACCGGCTGCAAGGCTGCGACCTGGTCATCGAAGCCATCGCCGAACGCATGGACTGGAAGACCGCGCTGTACGAACGCATCGCGCCCCACGTCGCGCCCGGCGCCATCATCGCCTCGAATACTTCCGGCCTGTCGATCGACGCCCTGGCCCGCGCGCTGCCCGAAAGCCTGCGCGACCGCTTCTGCGGCATCCACTTTTTCAACCCGCCGCGCTACATGCGGCTGGTGGAGATCATCGCCACCCCGCACACCCGCCCCGCCGTGCTCGACCAGCTGGAAACCTGGCTGACGTCCAAGCTCGGCAAGGGTGTGGTCCGCGCGCTGGACACCCCCAACTTCGTGGCCAACCGCATCGGCGTGTTCTCCATCCTGGCCGCGATGCACCACACCGCCCGCCTCGGGCTGGGCTTCGACGAGGTCGACGCCCTGACCGGCCCCAGGATCGGCCGGCCCAAGAGCGCCACCTACCGCACCGCCGACGTGGTCGGGCTGGACACGCTGGCCCACGTGGTGGGCACCATGGAGAAGAACCTGCCGGACGACCCCTGGCATCGCTACTTCGCGCTGCCCGGCTGGCTGTCCGCCCTGATCGCCAAGGGCGCGCTGGGCCAGAAGAGCGGCGCGGGCGTCTACCGCAAGCAGGGCCGCGACATCCTGGTGCTGGACCTGAAGGCGCAGGATTACGTGCCCAGCGCGGGCAAGCTGTCCGATGAGGTCGCGGCCCTGCTCAAGGAACGCGACCCGGCGCGCCGATTCGCCGCGCTGCGCGCCAGCGAGCATCCCCCGGCCCAGTTCCTGTGGAGCCTGTTCCGCGACATCTTCCACTACAGCGCGGTGCAGCTGGAACACGTGGCGGATAACGCCCGCGACCTGGACCTGGCCATGCGCTGGGGCTTCGGCTGGGGCCAAGGGCCGTTCGAAACCTGGCAGGCCGCCGGCTGGCAAGGCATCGCCGCGGCCGTGGCCGAGGACATCGCGGCCGGCCGCAGCATGAGCGACGCCCCGCTGCCGGCCTGGGCGCTGGAGCCCGCGCGCCAGGGCGTGCATACGCCGGAAGGCTCGTATTCCGCCCGCACGGGCCAACTGCGTCCGCGCTCGGCCCTGCCGGTGTACCGCCGCCAGCTGTTTCCCGAGCGCCTGTACGGCGAGGGCGCGCCCGAACGCGGCGTCACGGTCTGGGAAAACGAGGGCGTGCGCCTGTGGCATCAGCCGCAGCTCGACGCCGGCATCGCCATCCTGTCGGTCACGTCCCGCAATCACACGCTGGGCGCCGAAGTGCTCGACGGCATCCTGGAATCGGTGGCCAAGGCCGAACGCGAATTCGACGGCCTGGTGATCTGGCACGATGCGCCCTTCGCCGTCGGCGCGAATCTCCAGCAGGTGGCCGAGGCCTGCGCCGCCGGCCAATGGGAAATGCTGGAAGCCACGGTCGAGAAGTTCCAGCGCACCTCGCTCTCGTTCAAGTATGCGCAGATCCCGACCGTCGCCGCCGTGCAGGGCATGGCGTTGGGCGGCGGCTGCGAATTCCTGATGCACGCCTCGCACCGGGTGCTGGCGCTGGAAAGCTATATCGGCCTGGTCGAGGCCGGCGTGGGGCTGATCCCGGCCGGCGGCGGCAGCAAGGAATTCGCCGCCCGCGCCGCCGCGCTGGCGGCCCGCACGGCCACGCCGGGCGAGGTCTTCCCCTACCTGCAACCGGTCTTCCAGAACATCGCCACGGCCCAGGTCGCCAAGAGCGCGCTGGAAGCCGTCGCGGCGGGCTTCGCCCGCGAGCACGACGTGGTGGTGTTCCATCCCGACGAGCTGCTGTTCGTCGCCATCGGCCAGGCGCGCGCCGCGGCCGAGGCCGGCTATGCGCCGCCGCCGCGCCTGCGCGACGTGCCGGTGGCCGGCCGCAACGGCATCGCCAACTTCGAAATGGTGCTGGTCAACATGCGCGAAGGCGGCATGATCAGCGCGCACGACTACCGCGTGGCGCGCAGCGCGGCCGTCGCCTTGTGCGGCGGCGAGGTCGACACCGGCGCGAAGGTGGACGAGGAATGGCTGCTGGCCGTGGAGCGCAAGGAGTTCGTGGCGCTGCTGCGCACGCCCGAAACCCAGGCACGCATCCGCCATACGCTGGACACGGGCAAGCCATTGCGGAATTAGGGGCTCCCCCCCCGCAGCGCCTGCGGCGCTTCCCCCCCGGGGGGGCGCCGGTGGCGGACCGGCGGAGCCGGATCCGCGCGGCCTGGATTAGGGAAGACCGCGGCATGCGGGAGTGTTATGTCCTGTGGACACATGAGGAAATGAATATGAGCACGCAGATTCAAGACGCCTACATCGTCGCCGCCACGCGCCTGCCGGTGGGCAAGCGCAACGGCGCCTACGCCGCCACCCGGCCCGACGACATGCTGGCCGCGGCGCTGAACGGCGCGCTGGCGCAGGTGCCGGGTCTGGACCATGCCCGCATCGAAGACGTGATCGCCGGCTGCGCCATGCCGGAGGCCGAGCAGGGCATGAACGTGGCCCGCATCGGCCTGTTGCTTGCCGGCCTGCCGCAAAGCGTGGCCGGGGTCACTGTGAACCGCTTCTGCGCCTCGGGGCTGCAGGCGGTGGCGGACGCGGCCGCGCGCATCCGCATGGGCGAGGCCGACATCATGATCGGCGCGGGCACCGAGTCCATGAGCGCGATGCCGCAGATCATGGGCAACAAGGTATCGATGAACCCGGCCATCTTCGCGCATGAAGAGAACCTCGGCATGGCGTTCGGCATGGGCCTGACGGGCGAAAAGGTCGCCGAACGCTGGAAGGTCTCGCGCGAGGACCAGGACGCCTTCGCCCTGGCGTCGCACCAGAAGGCCTGCGCCGCCATCGCCGCCGGGCATTTCCGCGCCGAGACCACGCCTTACGAAGTGGTCTCGCACCTGCCCGATGGCGCCAGCGGCGCGGCGCGCGTCGCGCGCCGCCTGGTGGAGATGGACGAAGGCCCGCGGCCGGACAGCAGCATGGAGGCCCTGGCCCGGCTCAAGCCGGTGTTCGCCGCGCGCGGCAGCGTCACCGCCGGCAACAGCTCACAGATGTCGGACGGCGCCGCCGCCGTGATCCTGGTGTCCGACCGGATCCTGCGCGAGTTCAACCTGAGCCCGCTGGCGCGCTTCGCCGGCTTCGCGGTGGCCGGCGTGCCGCCCGAGATCATGGGCATCGGCCCGGTCGCGTCGATCCCCAAGGTGCTGGCGCGCGCCGGCATCGCCCAGGACGACCTGGACTGGATCGAACTGAACGAAGCCTTCGCCGCCCAGTCCCTGGCCGTCATCCGCGAACTCAAACTCGATCCGGCCAAGGTCAACCCGCTGGGCGGCGCCATCGCGCTGGGCCATCCGCTGGGCGCCACCGGCGCGATCCGCACGGCCACCATCACCCACGGCCTGCGCCGCACCGGCGGCAAGTACGGCCTGGTGACCATGTGCATCGGCACCGGCATGGGCGCCGCGGGCCTGTTCGAAGCCATGTAGGCGGCGCGGCGGCAGCATGAAGCCCTATTGGTTCAAGAGCCTGTCGCCGCAGTGGCGCGCGCGCCTGATGCGGGTGGGATTCAACCTGCATCCGGCGTTTCGCGCCACCGGCGGCCGCGTGATGCTGGTGTCGCCGGATTTCCAGCACATCCGCATCAAGCTGCCGCTGCTGCGCCGCACCCGCAACATCGTGGGGTCAATGTATGGCGGCTCGCTGTTCGCGGTGACCGACGGCGCCCATCCCACCATGCTCATGGCCGCGCTGGGCGCGGACCACGTCGTCTGGGACAAGGCGGCATCCATCCGCTACCGCAAGCCCGCGTACGCAACCCTGTACGCCGACTTCCGCCTGCCAACCGGCGAAATCGCCGAGATCCGCCGGATCCTGGCGCGCCAGCACGAGACCACCCGCGACTACACGGTGGAACTCAAGGACAAGGACGGCGTCGTCTATGCCGTCGTGGAGCGCACGATCTACATCGCGGACAAGGCGTTCTACAAGCAGAAGAACACAGGAGGAGACAAATGCCCTGCCCCCCCGGAGGACGATCCGCCGCCCTGAGCCTGGCGCTGGCGGCCTGCCTGGCCGCCGGCCCCGCCCCAGCGGCCGACCTGCAGATCGCCGGCGCGAGCGTGCCCGCCACCGTGTCGTCGGGCGGGCAGGCGCTGGTGCTCAATGGCGCCGGCGTGCGCACGAAAGTCATCGTCAAGGTCTATGTGGCCGCGCTGTACGCCACCGAAAAAAGCAGCGACGCGGCCGCGCTGATCGACAGCGACCAGCCCCGCCGCCTGCGCCTGCGACTGCTGCGCGACGTGGACGGCAAAACCCTGGACGAGGCCCTCCAGGACGGTTTGCGCGACAATACCCCGGCGCGCGAGCTCGCCGCCCTGCAAGCGCCGGCGCAACGCCTGTCCGCCCTGATGGCGGAAATCGGCACGGTCCGCGAAGGCGACGTGATCGACCTGGACTTCGATGCCCGGGGCGTTTCGGTGGCCGGCAACGGCCAACCGCGAGGCCGCATCGACGACCCCGTTTTCGCCCGCGCCCTGTTGCGCGTCTGGCTGGGCGACAAGCCCGCGCAGGCCTCACTGAAGAAAGCCCTCTTGGGCAACTAGAGCCTGTCAACACTAAAAGGAGCCTCGCATGAGTACCCAGATGGGCGACTATCAAGGCGCGAAGCGCAGTCGTGGCGGGGCCACGGCGAGCCTTCGCAACGCAGAGAGGCGCCCGATTACGGGCCTGTGCAAGGTTCCTTTTAGTGTTAACAGGCCCTAACGACGATGGAACGAATCTGGCAGAAAAGCTACCCTCCCGGCGTGCCCGCGGAAATCGAGATGGATGGCGTAACGACGCTGGTCTCGGTCGTGCGCGACAGCTGCCGGCGCTACGCCGACAAGACCGCGTACATCAGCATGGGCAAATCGATCCGCTACGCGGAGCTCGACCGCCTGACCCGCGACTTCGCGGCATGGCTGCACGCCAACGGCCTGGGGCACGGCGACCGCGTCGCGCTCATGATGCCCAACCTGCTGCAATACCCCGTGTGCCTGTTCGGCGCCCTGCGCGCCGGCTGCGTGGTCGTCAACTGCAACCCGCTCTATACCGCGCATGAACTCCAGCACCAGCTGGCCGATTCCGGCGCCCGCGCCATCGTGGTCGCGGACAACTTTGCCGCCACCCTGCAAAACGCGCTGGCCGGCACCGCGGTGGAGCGCGTGGTGGTGACCTCCATCGGCGAACTGCTGGGCCCGGTCAAGGGGCGCCTGGTGGACTTCGTGGTCCGCCGCGTCAAGCGCCTGGTGCCCGCGTGGTCCCTGCCCCGCAGCATCCGGCTGCGCGACGCCCTGCGCGCGGGGCGCGCCGCGCCCTTCGCCGAGGTGGATCTTGACCAGCGCGACCTGGCCTGCCTGCAGTACACGGGCGGCACCACGGGCGTGGCCAAGGCCGCCATGCTGACCCACGGCAACCTGGTGGCGAACCTGAGCCAGGCCTATGCCTGGGTGCGGCCCCTGGTGACCGAAGGCCGGGAGTGCATCGTGACGGCCTTGCCGCTGTATCACATCTTCGCGCTCACGGCGAACTGCCTCACCTTCATGAAGATGGGCGCGAGCAACCTGCTCATCCTCAACCCGCGCGACATCCCCGGGCTGATCAAGGAAATGCGCAAGGTGCCGTTTTCCGCGTTCACCGGCGTCAACACGCTCTTCAACGCGCTGCTCAACCACCCCGACTTCGCGCGCCTGGACTTCTCCCGGCTGCGGCTCACCATGGGCGGCGGCATGGCGGTGCAGCGTTCCGTGGCCGACCGCTGGCAGGCCGTGACCGGCCGCTCGCTCGCGCAGGCCTATGGGCTCACCGAAACCTCGCCCGCCGTCACCATCAATCCGCTGGACGTGAAGGTCTTCACCGGATCCATCGGCCTGCCCGTGCCGTCCACCGAACTCTCCATCCGCGACGACGAAGGCCGGGAACTGGGCGTGGGCGAAAGCGGGGAGATCTGCGTGCGCGGCCCGCAGGTCACGCAAGGCTACTGGAAGCGCCCCGATGAAACCGCGCTGGTGCTGTACGCGGACGGTTTCCTGCGCACCGGCGACATCGGCTACGTGGATGAAAACGGCTACGTGTTCCTGGTCGACCGCAAGAAAGACATGATCCTGGTGTCGGGCTTCAACGTGTACCCCAACGAGGTCGAGGACGTCGCCGCCCTGCACCCGGGCGTGAAGGAGGTGGCCGCGGTCGGCGTGCCCGACGAGCGCTCCGGCGAGGCCGTCAAGCTCTACGTCATCCGCAAGGATCCCGGCCTGGACGCCGAGACCCTGATCGCCCACTGCCGCAAGCAGCTGACCGGCTACAAGGTGCCGCGCTACGTCGAATTCCGCGACGACCTGCCGCGCACCAACGTCGGCAAGATCCTGCGCCGGGAACTCAAGCCCGCCGCGCCGCCCGCCGAACCGGCGCGGTCCCCCGCCAGGCCCTGAACGGGCATCTGTCGCGCCGCGCCAACAATCGGCGACGGAACCCCGGCGCTCCGCCCGCCGCCGCCAAGCCGCTGATAGCACGGCGCTTTTTCGGCTCGCGGCGCGGCCGCCCGCCCTGCCCCGCAGGGCTTTCTTACATCTGGGATCGGCCCGTATCCTGACAGCCGCCGGCGAATCAATTAATAATAATTATCGTTGTTATTCGTATATTTCATTGAAAGCCGGTCGCCCCGCGGCCGCTGGGGAGATCTCTTGAAACGCCATTCCTATCCGGCCGCCCGGCCGGCGCGGCCGCTGGCCCTGTTGCCCATCGCCGCCGCGCTGGCCGCCTGCCTGGGCGCCGCCGCTCAGGCCCAGACCGCCGAACCCGCCACCATCCTGCCCGCCGTGCAGGTCACCGGCACGGGCGAAACCGCCACCGGCCCGGTCGAAGGCTACGTGGCCACGCGCAGCGCCGCCGGCACCAAGACCGACACCCCGCTGTCGGAAACGCCCCAGGCCATCACCGTGATCCCCCGCGACCAGATCGTGGACCAGGGCGCGCAGAACATCCAGGACACCATGAACTATGCCGCCGGAGTGCGGCCGAACGCCTACGGCGTGGACAACCGCGCCGACTACGTCCGCATCCGCGGCGTCGAGCCGGTCCAGTACCTGGACGGGCTGCGCCAGTATTTCAGCTTCAACAATCCGCGCACCGAGGTGTATGCGATGGAACGCGTGGAAGTGCTGCGCGGCCCCTCGTCGATGCTGTACGGACAGGGCAGTACCGGCGGCATCGTCAACCTGGTCAGCAAGCGGCCCCTGGAGGAAAGGCAGGGCGAGATCGGCGTGGTGCTGGGCAACCACGACCGCCGCGAGATCCAGGCCGACCTGACCGGCCCGGCCAGCGAGGACGGGCAGTGGCTGTACCGCGTCATCGCCGTGGGGCGCGATAGCGACACGCAAGTGCAGTACGCGCCGGACGACCGCCTGATGCTGGCGCCCTCGCTGACCTGGCGCCCCAGCGCCGCCACCTCGCTGACGTTCCAGGCCACCTGGCAGAAGGACCGCGCCGGCACCACGCAATCGTTCCTGCCGTGGAGCGGCTCGGTGCAGGAGAACCCCAACGGCCGCATCCCGACGCGGCGCTTCGCCAGCGAACCCGGCTTCGACGCCTACGACACCGAGCAGTTCAGCGTGGGCTGGCTGTTCGAGCACCGGTTCAACGACACCTGGAAAGTCCGCCAGAATTTCCGCAACACGGTCAGCAGCGTCGACTACAAGACGCTTTATCCCAACGTCTACGGAGCGCGCCGCGGCGATTCCTACATCGATCCCGAGCAGACCACCGTCGACCGTATCTTCTACGTCAACAAGCCGCGCATGCGCACCCTGCTGGCCGACCAGAACCTCGAAGGCAAGCTGAACTGGGGCCGCACCGAGCACACGGTGATCTTCGGCATGGACTACTCGCGCTACCGCGAAACCAGCAAGACGGCCGGCGGCGCCGGCTCGCCGCTCAACCTGTTCCATCCCGAGTACGGCAACGTGCCCGCTTACGAGCTGTCCGACACGCCCAAGCAAAACCAGCAACAGCTGGGCTTCTATGCGCAGGACCAGATCAAGTTCGACCGCAACTGGATCTTCCTGGCGGGCATCCGCCGCGACCGCGCCGACAGCACCACCGAAGGCCAGGACCGGGAAACGGACCTGGCCACGACCAAGCGCTTCGGCCTGATGTATGCCGCCGACAACGGCTGGTCGCCCTATCTCAGCTACAGCGAATCGTTCACCCCGATCGCCGGCGCCGACTTCTATAACCAGCGCTGGAAGCCGATGCGCGGCAAGCAGGTGGAAGCCGGGATCAAGTACATGCCGAAGGACGCCGACATCGAGTTCACCGCGGCCGCCTACGACCTGCGCGAGAAGAACCGCCAGACCAACGACCCGAACAACCCCAACAACCAGTTGCAGGCCGGCAAGACGCGCACGCGCGGCGTGGAACTGGAGCTGCGCGGCCGCGTCACCAAGGAGCTGGACGTGATCGCCAACTACATCTACACCGACCTGGACCCGCAGCTGGAGGCGCAGCCCAAGCACATGGCGTCCCTGTGGGGGAAATACCGTTTCGCGCTGGCCGGCCAGCCCGGCTTCGCCGTGGGCGCGGGCGCGCGCTACCTGTCGGCCTTCCGCGACGGCGGCGCGCCCGAAACGCCCGCCGTCACGTTGTTCGACGCCATGCTCAGCTACGACAACGGGCCGTGGCGCTATGCCCTCAACGTGAACAACATCGCCGACCGCACCTACGAGGTGGTCTGCCTGGACCGCGGCGACTGCTTCTACGGCGCGCGCCGCACGGTCATGCTCAGCGGCGCCTACCGCTTCTAGCATCCGCTTCTACAATCCGCCGGCAGGATCCGCGGGGCCGCTCCAGGGCGGGAAAACCTGTACGTACATGCTGTACGTACAGGTGTACACTACGGTTTTTCCTCGTCTTTTCAACCGTCTGACAGACGCGCATACGAACGTCTGCAACCCGAAAAACCGTCCTGGAGACTCCGACAGTGTCGACCGAAACTTCCCGCTCGCCCTTTTTTGGCACGATGCAGAAAATCCCCGGAGGATTGATGCTGGTGCCGCTGATCCTGGGTTCCCTGATCGGCACCTTCGCCCCCGACGCGCTGGCGATCGGCGGCTTCACCACCGCCTTGTTCAAGAACAGCGCCCTGCCCCTGATCGCGCTGTTGATCTTCGCCACCGGCACCCAGGTCAATACGCGCACGGGCGGCCCGATCCTCGCCACCGCGGGCACCATCCTGCTGATGAAGACCATCGTGCCCGCCACCCTCATCATCATCCTGGGCAGCTACGTCGGCCTGGACGGCGTGCTGGGCGTTTCCATCCTGGCGATGCTGGCGGCCTTCGACAACAGCAACGGCGGACTGTGGCTAGCCTATACCGGTCAATACGGCGATGCCCGCGACCGCGGCGCCTACGTGGCCAGCGCGGTCAACGACGGCCCCTTCTTCAGCCTGCTGTTCCTGGGCGCCTCGGGCCTGGCCGACATCCCGATGATCGCCCTGGTGGCGGCGCTGGTGCCCTTCCTGCTGGGCGTGGTGGTCGGCAACCTGGATCCCAAGTGGCGCGACGTGCTCAAGCCCGTGCCCAACATCGTCATCCCGTTCTTCGCCTTCGCGCTGGGCACCGGCATCAACCTGGGCGCCGTCGTCAGCGGCGGCATCAGCGGCCTGATCCTGGGCCTGATCATCAGCCCCATCACCGGCGGCCTGGTGTACCTGGGCTACCGCCTGATCCTGCGCCGCGGCGGCAAGAGCGGCCTGGGCTTCGCGGCCGGCACCACCGCCGGCAACGCCATCGCCACCCCCGCGGTGGTGGCGGCGGCCGACCCCAACTTCCAGCAGTACGTGTCGACCGCCACCGCGCAGGTCGCGGCCTGCGTGCTGATCAGTTCCATCCTGGCGCCGGTGCTGGCCTCGTACTTCCTCAAGCGCGCGGGTGAACTCAAGTCCGAGGACGCGGATACGCCGGAAGGCCTGCCCGCCAGCCTGCGCGAAGCGCGCGGGGAGGCGCTTTGAATCCTACGATCGCCATCGTCGCCGACGACCTGACCGGGTCGGGCGACACCGCGGTGCAGTTCGTTCGCGCCGGCTGGAGCACGCACCTGTCCATCGGCGACGCGGACGAAGCGCTGTCCGGACCGGCCACGGCCGGCGTGGAAGTGCTGGCCGTGACCACCAACAGCCGCGCCCTGTCCGCCGCCGAGGCGGCGCGGGTCGTGCGGCAAAACGTGCAACGACTGCGCGCCGCCGGCGTATCGCGCCTGTACAAGAAAGTGGACTCCACCTTGCGCGGCGCCTTCAAGGCCGAGGTCGACGCGGCGCGCGAAGCCTGGGGCCCGGACACGGTAGCGGTCATCTGCCCCGCATTCCCCGCCACCGGCCGCACGGTGGAGGATGGCGTCCTCTTTGTGAACGGCAAGCCGGTCACGGAGACCTCGGCCGCCACCGATCCGGTCACGCCGGTGAAGGAAAGCCACATCCCCACCCTGCTGGGCTGCGCCCACGTGGCCGCGCTGGCCGGCGACACCCCGGAAACGCTGGCCGAGCGCATCCGGCAGGCCGGCCGCACGGTGGTGGTCGACGCCAAGACCGACGCGGACCTGGAGCGCCTGGCGCGCGCCATCGGCCTGCTGGGCGTGCATGCGCTGCCGGTGGGCGCGGGCGGCCTGGCCGTGCCGCTCGCCCGGGTCTGGGCCGGCGCGGACCAGGCGGCGCCCGTCGTGGTCGTGGTCACGTCCCAGCACAGCGCGGCGCGCGCGCAGGCCGCCGCGTTGCAGGCCGCGGGCGCCGACACCTGGACGCCTTCGCTGGCCCAGCTGGCCGATGACGCCGCCTGGCAGGCCTGGAGCCAGCCCCTGCTGCAGGCGCGCGCGCAGGCCCCCGCCCGGGCCGGCACCGTGCTGCTGCTGGCGCCCGAAGGGCAACGGGACGGGCTGGATTCGGAAACCGTCGCCCAACGCCTGGGCAGCCTGGCCGCGCAGTTGATCGCGGCATCGCGCGCGGCCGGCGTGGTCGCCACCGGCGGCGACGGCGCGCGCAGCGTGCTGCTGGCGCTGGGCGCGCGCGGCATCGCGCTGGTGGATGAAGTGATGGGCGGCGTGCCCCTGGGCACGCTGACCGGGGGCACGGCCGCTGGCCTGCCCGTGGTGACCAAGGCCGGCGGCTTTGGCGCCGAAGACGTATTGGTTCGCGCGGTGCGCGCGATCCGCGACAGGAGATTCAATCGATGACACAACCCCAACCCAACAAGCTGCCGTTGCTGGCCGTGACCCTGGGCGACGTGGCGGGCATCGGGCCGGAGATCACGGCCAAGATGCTGATGGGCCATGACGACCTGCGCCAGAAGGCCCGCCTGCTGGTGGTCGGCGACGTGGACGTAATGACCAACGCCGTACGCGGCCTGGGCGGCGATCCCGCCATCGTCCGCAAGCTGGACCGCGCGGCCGATTGCAGCAACGCGCCGGGCACGATCGAAGTGCTGCAGGCCGGCCCCTCGCTGGCCCACGTCAAGCTGGGCGAAATCAGCGCGGACGCGGGCGACGGCTCGGTGCGCTTCGTCACCACCGCCTGCGCCCTGGCGCGCGCCGGCGAGGTCGACGGCATCGTGACCGCGCCCTTGAACAAGGCCGCCATGCACGCCGCCGGCCACAAGTGGCCCGGCCATACGGAACTGCTGGCGCACGAATTCGGCGTCAAGACCTTCTCGCTCGTGCTGTCGGCCGGCGACCTCTACATCTTCCACGCCACCACCCACGTGTCGCTGCGCCAGGCCATCGAAGACCTGACCCCGGCGCGCATGCGCGCGGTGCTGCGCCTGGCCGGCTCGTTCGCGAAGGCCCTGGGCCGCGGCGACCAGCCGGTGGCCGTCTCGGGCCTGAACCCGCACGCGGGCGAAAACGGCATCTTCGGCACCGAAGACGCCGACATCCTCGCGCCGGCCGTGGCCGAAGCCAATGCCGACGGCATCCTGGCCGCCGGCCCGATCCCGGCCGACGCCCTGTTCCCGCAGGCCGTGCGCGGCAAATGGCAGTTCGTGATCGCCTGTTACCACGACCAGGGCCACGCGCCCTTCAAGGCCGTCTACGGCGACGACGGCGTGAACATCACGGTCGGCCTGCCGGTCGTGCGCGTGTCCGTGGACCACGGCACCGCCTTCGATATCGCCGGAAAGGGCATCGCCCGCGAAGACAGCCTGGTCCTGGCCGCGGAGCGCGCCGCGCACCTGGCCCCGGGCTGGACGCATGTATGGGAAACTGCGCGGGCACAAACCGGAGGTTGATTTCCATGGCGCCCGCCACGCACGACGCATTGCCCGTTCTTGACCGCTCCGGCGACACGCCGCTGCACGCCCAGGTGGCGGCCCTGCTGCGCGGATACATCCGCGGCAACAAGCTCGCGGCCGGCGCCGCCCTGCCCAGCGAGGCCGCCCTGTGCGAACGCTTCGGCGTGGCGCGCAGCGTGGTGCGCCAGGCCCTCGGGGCCCTGGCCGCCGAGGGCCTGATCCAGCGCGAGAACGGGCGCCCCGCCACCGTCGCGGCGCCCCAGGAGCACCGCCGCCTGGTGCAGCGCTCCACCGGCCTGTACGAGCAATTCGCCCAATCGGGCGTTGCCCTGCAGACGCGCGTGCTGGCCTTCGCGCGCGCCGAACCGCCGGCCGAAGTGGCCGAGTTCTTCGGTTCCACCCGGCTGCTGATGCTGGAACGCCTGCGCCACGTGGCCGACGCGCCCTTGGCCTACGTCCGCACCTGGCTGCCCGCCGATGCCGTTCCCGGCCTGCGCGCCGAAGACCTGGCCGATGCCTCGCTGCATGGGGTGCTGACGCGGCGCTTCGGCCTGCGCCCCGGCGCGGGGCGCAACCAGATCCGTGCCGTGGCGGCCGACGCCGCGCTCGCGGACCTGCTGGACGCGCCCGCGGGCACGCCGCTCCTGATGCTTCAAGGCCGCGGCATGGACCAGCACGGCCGGCCGCTGGAATGGTTCACCACCTGGCACCGCGCGGAGCAACTGGTGTTCGACGTCGATGTCAGCGTGGGCCACGAAAACGTCCAGCCCCGGCTGCAAACGCCGTCGGCGCAGCCCGACGCGGCGCCCGATGCGCCCGATCCCGCCGCCACGCTCGACGGGCATGATCCGCTGGCTCGCGCCCAGGCCCTCGTGGCCGAACTCTCGGCGGAACTGGCCAGGCTGCGCGGCCAGCGCTGAAGCCCCCCTAACCCAGCAGATTGTCCCTGACGTGCAGCAGATGCCGGCGCACGGCCTCCATGGCCCGCTCGGCATCGCGGTCGCGCAGCGCCTCGACGATCTCGCGATGCTCGGCCTGGTAGGACTCGCGCCGCTCCGGCGTGAGGCTCTTGCGCTTGAGCGCGCCCCAGGTGGCCTGCGACCGCGCCGCCGTCATCAGGGCGAACACTTTTTCGATGAAGAGATTGTGGGTGGCGGTGGCCATCAGCTCGTGCAGCTTGGCATCCCAGACCTCGAACGCCTCGAAGCCGGCCGCGGCCTCGGCTTCGTCGCAGGCGTTCTGCATGGCGGCGAAATCGGCCGGCGTGCCGTGCTGCACCACCAGCGCGGCGATGGCCGGCTCCAGGACCAGCCGCGCCGCCATCAATTCCGCCGGGCTGGTGGACAGCACTTCGCCGCGCAGCACTGCCTCGACCTGCGCCAGTGACGACGGCGGATTGACGTAGGTGCCGCTGCCCACGCGCTGCGAGATCAGCCCTTCGCTCTTGAGTTCCGACAGCGTGCGCCGCACCGTGGACCGGCTGATGCCGAACTGCTCGCTCAAGGCCCGTTCCGTGGGCAAACGGTGCCCGGCCGGCCAGGCGCCGGAGTGCAGGTTTTCAATGATGACCGCGCGCAAGGCGGAGGCTTTGTCCATGGATGCTCTCTGAATGGCTGGCGCCAATAATACCAAATCAGTCCAATAAAAAAACGCAGCGCAGGGCGCTTATTCCCTCCCTTTCTGGTTCACTTGGTATATCCTTTGCCGGAATTGGGTGGCCTATTCGCCTAATTGGTATTTTTTGGTATTAGATCGAGGGCGGCGACGGGCCGCCCGGGGAGCAAGCATGAAAATCGCAGTATTTCGGGTCGATGGCGAACGCCGCGTGGGCGTGGTGTCCGGCGACGGCAACACGGTCACGGCGCTGGACTTTCCGCGCGAGCTCGCGGCGGCCGGCGCGCTGACCGCGGTGGAATGGCTGGCCGAGGGGCGCGCCCTGCCGCCCGCCGTCGGGCCGGCCTGGCGCTGGGACCAGGTGGCGCACGAGGCGCCCCTGCCCGCGCAGCGGCGCAACCTGTTCTGCGTGGGGCGCAACTATCACGCCCACGCCAAGGAATTGCGCGACTCCGTGTTCAAGGACAACGACGCCAACCCCGAATCCTGGCCCATCGTGTTCACCAAGGTGCCGCAGACGGTGGTGGGCCCCTCGGCCGACGTGCGGCTGCCGGCGGGCATCTCCGAGAAAATCGATTACGAAGCGGAGCTGGCCGTGGTGATCGGCAAGGGCGGCTGCAATATTTCGCGCGCCGAAGCCATGGGCCACGTGGCCGCCTACACGGTCGTCAACGACGTCACCGCGCGCGACGTGCAGATGCGCCACCAGCAATGGGACCTGGGCAAGTCGTTCGACACCTTCTGCCCCATGGGCCCCTGGCTGGTCACGGCCGACGAGCTGGACGGCCGGAAGACCCGGGTGCGCTGCTGGGTGAACGGCGAACTGCGCCAGGACGGCAACACCGAAGACCTGATCTTCGACATTCCCACCCTGATCGAAACCTGCTCGCGCGGCATCACGCTGTATCCCGGCGACGTGATCGCGACCGGCACGCCGGCCGGCGTGGGCCAGGGCCTGACCCCGCCGCGTTTCCTCAAGCACGGCGACGTGGTGCGCGTGGAGATCGACGGTATCGGCAGGATCGAAAACCGCTTCGTCTGAGGCAAAGCGCCGGACATGGACACGGCGCGCCGCAGCACATAACGACACTGAGGAGTGAGACATGAATCTGCGCTGCAAGCAGGTGGCCGCGGCTGCCTTGCTATCCCTGGGCGCGGCCGGCGCGATGGCCGCCGGCTACCCCGAACGCCCCGTGACCATGCTGGTGCCCTTCCCGCCCGGCGGGGTGGCCGACACGATCGCCCGGCCGCTGGCCCAGGCCATGGGCGACAAGCTGGGCCAGCCCATCGTCATCGAGAACAAGGGCGGCGCGGGCGGCGCCATCGGCATCGGCCAGGCCGGCCGCGCCAAGCCGGACGGCTACACGCTCTTGATGAGCCTGTCGTCCATTTCCATCCTGCCCGCGGCCGATCGCCTGCTGGAACGCAAGCCCGCCTACCAACTGGACCAGTTCGTGCCGATCGCACGGATCACGGCCGACCCCACCGTGCTGGTCGTGCGCGCCGACGCGCCCTACAACACGCTGCCGGAGTTCATCGCCGCGGCGAAGAAACAGGCGGGCAAGCTCAGCTATGGCAGTTCCGGCATCTACGGCACCATGCACGTGCCGATGGAAATGCTGCAGGACGCGGCCGGCATCAAGATGATGCACGTGCCTTTCACCGGCGCCGGTCCGGCCGTGCAGGCGCTGGTGGGCGGACAGGTCGATGCCCTGGCCACCGGCCCGTCCAGCGTCATGCAGCTGATCCAGGCCGGGCGCGTCAAGGCGCTGGCGCACTGGGGCGAGGGCAAGCTGGACAGCCTGCCGCAGGTGCCGTCCTTCAAGTCGCAAGGCTACGACATCAGCTTCGTGCAATGGTCGGGCGTGTTCGCCCGCGCCGGAACGCCGCAGGCCGTGGTGGACAAACTGCGCAAGACCGTCGGGGAGATCGCGGCGGACCCCGAGGTGCAGGCGCGCATCGCCGGCACCGGCAGCCCCGTGCAGTACCTGGACGCGCCGGCGTTCGACGCGTACTGGAAGAAGGACTCGGCGTCGCTGGAAGTCGCGGTCCAGCGGATCGGCAAGGTCGAGTAAGGGCGCACCCGCGTTCCGCCGGGGGTGGCCGCTACGCGGCCACCTGCCGCGCCAGCGCCTTGCGGTCCACCTTGCCGACCGCGTTCTCCGGCAGGCGCTCCACCCACCGCACCTCGCGCGGCACGTAGATCCGGCCCAGGCGCGCCAGCACCTCGGCCTGGATGGCGGCGGCATCCGGCGCCGCGTCGCCGGCGCGCTGCACGAAGATCACCGGCACTTCGCCCAGGTCCTCGTCCGGCGCCCCCACCACGCAGCAGGCCGCCACACCCTGCAATCCCGTGACCACGCCTTCGACCAGCGCGGGCGAGATGTTCTCGCCGCCCCGGATGATCACGTCCTTGATGCGGCCGGTGATGCTCAGGTAGCCCTCTGCGTCGAACCGCCCCAGGTCGCCCGTGCGCAACAGCGACGGCTCGCCCTCGGCCGCGTCGCCCACGCCCAGGTAGCCCAGCATCAGACTGTCGCCCGCGATGCAGATCTCGCCTTCGCCTCCCGGCGCGGCCTCGGCGCCGTCGGGCAGCCGCAGGATCACGCGCTGCCCCGCCAGCACCGTGCCGACCGAACCGAGGCGTCGCGCGCCCGGCGGATTCATGGTCGAGGTGCAGGTCGCTTCCGACAGGCCGTAGGACACCACCAGCGGGCAGCCCAGGAACGCCTCGATGCGGCGATGCAGGGCCTCGGTGATCGGGGCCGAGCCGCAGCGCGCGAAACGCAGGCCGGCCAGGCTGTCGGGATCGAATTCCAGCTCCAGCATGCGGGCATACATGGTCGGCACGCCGGTGACGATGGTAGGCCGGAACGCCCGCAGCAGGCCGGGCATGTCGTCCGCGCGGAAACGGCCCGCCAGCGCCACGCTGGCTCCGGCCAGCAAGGGCGCGAAGATCTGGTTGTTCAGCGCGTTGGTGTGATGCAGCGGCATCACGTGCAGGAGCCGGTCTTGCGCGGTGAGGCCGGTGTGCGCCAGCAAGCCGCGCGCATTGTTCACCAGGCCCCGGTGGCTCAGGAGCACGCCCTTGGGCGCGCCCGTGCTGCCCGACGTGAACAGCAGCAGGCCCGGATCCTGCGGCGCGACGCCAACGGCGCCGCTCCAGTCCGGCGGCCCCTGCGTGACCAGGCCCGCGTCCAGGCAGCGCGCCGGCGCCAGGCCGCAGGCCCGCGCGGCCTCGGCGTTGGCGTCGTCGTGCAGCATCCAGGCCAGCCCGACCGCCGCCACGCGCCTGGCGGTCTCGTCGACCGACAGCCGCGGCTCCAGCGGGCACGGGCAAGCGCCGGCCGCGATCACGCCCAGGATCGCCAGCACCTGCTCCAGCGAGCGCTCCATCGCGACGGCCACCAGGCTGCCGCGCGCGACGCCAGCGGCGCGCAGGCCGCCCGCAACCTGCCCGACGCGGCGATGCAGATCCGCATAGCTCAGCGCGCCCCGCGCGGTCACGATGGCCGCGCGCGCCGCCCATTGCGGCTGGCTCCAGGCGCGCCCGCACGCCGCCCCCAGCGTGGCATCGGCTATCGTCATGGGGGGCTCCTAGCGCAGCGTGACCGCGGCGTCGCGTTCGAACTGCCCGTCGGCATCGAGTTCGCGCAAGGCGCGGGCCTCGGCCGCGGTGGGCGGCTCGGAAGGCGCCGCCCCTGTCGCGTCGAACTCGAAGCCGGTGCGCTCGCGCACTTCGGACAGGCTGGATTCGGGATGCCACGATTCCAGGGCCAGCCGCCCGTCGCGCTTGACGAACACCGCGATCGGCGTCACCACGCCCTGGAATCCGCCCCAGGACGTCATGAAGTCCAGCTTGGGCACGAAGGTGCGGCGCGAGTGCTCGGTGCGCCAGGTGCAGGCGCGCCTGGCGGTCGGCAGCATCACCGCGCCGCCTCCGCCGCCCGGCAGCCGCACCTTGGGCTCGTGCCAGTTTCCGATGCAGGAATTGTTGGCGCAGCCTTCGCCGTCTATCTGCGCCGCGCCCAGGAAGGCCAGGTCCATGCGGCCGCGGGTGCAGAGGTCGTAGAAATCCTCGTTCGAGAAGATCGACGCCGTGTGTTCCGCCAGCACCGGATCCGAGCTGGAGAGCGGAATCCGCGACGGTTTCGGGTTCACGCCGCCGGCTACGTTGATGTAGACGAAGTCCCAGTCGTAGGCGCGCTTGGCCATCAGGCAGGCCAGCATCGGCAGGGTGGAATTCACGCCGCTGAACGTGATCTCGTCCGGCCGGATGAAACGCGCCAGATTGGTCACGATGTACGAAAAACCCGACCACTGCTCAGCCATGTTGCACCTCCCGCGCTTCGGGCGCCGCGGCCATGTGCGCCTGCAGATCGCCCTGCTTGTCCATGTATGCCTCCACCGCCGGATAGTCGATGGCGTAGTCGGGCCAGCACGAGCCCGGCCAGGCGCCCCGCGGCACGACCGCATAGGCCTGCACCATGAAGAACGGGATCAGCGTGGATTCGGGGTTGGCCTCGAACACGGCGCTGCCCACCCGCTTCTCGGCCACCACCAGCACGCTGCCGGCGGCCCGCGACATGATGCGGTCCCAGTGCGCTGTGCCGTGCACGCGCACGTTGCCTTGCGCATCCACCTCGGAAGCCTGGATCACGGCGAAGTCCGGGCGGATCGCCGGCACCACCCAGGTCTTCTGGCCGCTGCCGTAGGGATCCTCCAGGCATTTCCAGCCATTGAGCTCGGGCAGCGCGCTGCCATGCAGCCCGCCGCAGGGCTGGAACGGCACGCCGAAGGCCGCCGCCCGCAGGCCCGCGGTGAGGCTGGCGCAGGCATGCTCTTCCAGTTCGACCTCGCGGCGCTCCACGGCCTTGCGATACCACGGCGCCAGGCCGAAGTTTCCTTCCATGGCGACGATGCCGGCGCGCACGCGGCGCAGCGCGCCCGCGCGGCACAGGATGTCCACGTCGTAGCCGGGCGACTGCTTGACCAGTTCCAGGTCGCGCCGCCCCTGGCGGATCAGTTCGCGCACGAAGGCGAACGGCCCGCGGTGCAGAAAGCTGCCGCCCAACGCGATGGACGCGCCGTCCGGCACCAGCGCCGCCAGTTCCGACAGCGAGCGCTGCTTGTTCTTTTGGTTGAATCCCGATGCCATGTTGTCTCCTTGCCTGCTTGTTCCCCGGCCTGCTCGTTGCCTGCGGCTAGCGCGCCTGCAGATAGGCCGCCACGCGCTCCTTCAGGCCGGGCTGCGCGGCCGATCGCACCAGCCGCGCCAGATCGGTGTCCGGCGTCTCGGTCGACAGCGCCGCGTACAGCTGCACCCGGCTGGCGCACGTCAGGGCGGACGCGGTCTCCAGCGCCTGCCGTTCGATGTCCGGCCATTCCTGTGCCGCGGCGAGGCGGCTGGCGAAACCGTCGCGCAATGCCTCTTCCGCGCTGAACGTGGCGGCCTGCTCCAGCACGGCGCGCGCGCGCTCCGCGCCGACCAGGGCGGCGTAGCGCCGCGTGCCGAGCACCAGGCCGAACTTCAGCCCTGGCATGCGGAACGTGGCGTCGGGCGTGCCGACGCGCCACTTGCAGGCGCCGAACAGGTCCACGCCGGCGCCGAAGTTGCGCCCGTGCGCCAGGGCCAGCGTCAGGCAGGGCGTGCCGGCCAGCCTCTGCAACAGCATCTCGATGCGCACGAAACGCAGCAGCAGGTCGCCTTCGCTCTGCGCCTGCCAATCGCCGAAGTCGAAGCCCGCGCTGAAGTTCTTGCCTTCGCCCTTGAGCACGATGAGCTTGGCGCCCTCGGCCTCGGCCTCGTCCAGCGCGGCGATCAGCGCCTCCACCAGATCGGCCGACAGGGCATTCATCTTCTCGGGCCGCGCCAGCGTGAACACATGCCGGCCGTCTTGCTTGTCGATACGCAGGACCGCGCTCATGCCGCCGCTCCCTTCTTGCCGGCGCGCAGCGCGCCCAGCACCTCGTCATTGTGTTCGCCCAACGCGGGCGGACGGCGGCGCAAGGCCGTGGTCTCGCCGTCGAAGCGCACCGGCAGCCCGAAAGTGCGCGTCTGCACCCCATTCGGGAGCGCCACCGGCTGCACCCAGCCCATGTGCTCCACCTGGGGATCGGCCAGCACTTCGGAATAGGTGTTGATCGGCGCGCACGGCACCCCCGCCGCGCGGAAGCGCGCCAGCCAGGCCTGCGCGTCCTCGGCCTCGAAGATCGCTTCGAGGATCTCGCGCAACGCCGTCTGGTTGCGCGCGCGGGAACTGGTATCGGTGAAACGGGCGTCGGCCAGCAGGTCTTCCCTGCCGACGGTGGCGCATACGCTCTTCCACAAGGCCTGATTGCCCGCCGCCATGCCGAAGTAGCCGCCCTTGCAGCGGAACGCCTGGTAAGGCGCGTTGCGCGGATGCGCCGAACCCAGCTTGACCGGATCCCGGCCGCTGCCGAAGAACTCCGAGGTCTGCAGGGCCGCGATGCCCAGCGTCGCGCCCAGCATCGGCACGTCGATGTGGGTGCCCTGCCCGCTGGCCTGCGCCGCGCGCAGCGCCGACGCGATGGCGAAGGCGCCGTACAGGCCCGCCGAAAAATCCGCCACCGGCACGCCGCACTTCACGGGTTCTCCGCCGGCTTCGCCCGTCACGCTCATCAGGCCGCTCATGGCCTGGATGGTGAGGTCGAACCCGCCTTCCTGCGAACGCGGCCCGGATTGGCCGTAGGCCGAAATCGAGCAATACACGAGCCGGGGATTGGCTTCGCGCAACTGGGCATAGCCCAATCCCAGGCGGTCCATCACGCCCGGCCGGTTGTTCTCGATCAGCACGTCGGCCGTCGTGGCCAGCTCGCGCGCCAGGGCCAGGTCCGCCGGATCCTTCAGGTTCAAGGTGACCGAACGCTTATTGCGGTTGAGCGATGCGAAGTTCTCGCTGTAGCCCTCGGAGATGGGCGGCCAGCTGCGCAGCGTGTCGCCGCCTTCGGGGTTCTCGACCTTGATCACGTCGGCCCCCATATCCGCCAACAACATGCCGCAAAACGGGCCCGCCGCGACGTTGCAAATCTCCAGCACCGTGATGCCGGCTAGTGCCGAACTGGGTGTCATTTCTGACCTCTCGTTATGAAAATTCAATATTTGGGACTTCAAAAATATTATAAGTGTGCGCGTTTCCGAATGGCATCATCCCTGGGGAGTTGGCTCATCCCGCCCTGTTTTCGCGGGATTCCTAGTGCAATCCCTAGGTTCGGCGCTTAATTGTTGACCAGCATAGCACCGTGTGGAATTCTACGTAAGCCATTTATTGAAACTTGAATCCTATTATTTAGGATTTAAAAAGTGGCCGTGGCGGCAATAAGCATCCGCGCATACGAACCGCCATCCCGAAAGCCGGCACCCCCGACCCAAAGGAGACTCCCATGAAAAAGTTGTGGCGCATTGCCCTGGCGGGCGCGATCTTCGCCCTGGCCGCCGGCCCGGCCGCGGCCGACGGTTGGCCCGCGAAACCCGTGCGCATGGTGGTGCCGTTCCCGCCCGGCGGCGCGACGGACGCCGCCGCGCGCATCTACGCGCAGCACCTGGGCGATTACCTGGGCCAGGGCGTGGTGGTGGAGAACAAGGCCGGCGCGGGCGGCGAGATCGGCGCGGAGTTCGTGGCGAAGTCCCCGGCCGACGGCTACACCCTGCTGATGGGCGCCGTGGGCAGCCATGCCATCCACGCCGCCATGCCGGACAAGCCCGGCTACGATTTCGGCACCGCCTTCGTCGGCGTGTCGATGGCCACCAGCATGCCCATGGCCGTGGCCGTGAACAGCAGCAAGATCCCGGCCCGGAACGTCCAGGAACTCATCGCGCTGGCCAAGAGCAAGCCCGGGTCCATCACCTACGGTTCGGCCGGCCCCGGCACCTCGCAGCACATGGCGGGCGAACTCTTCCAGGTCGTGACCGGCACCCGGTTGATGCACGTGCCGTATCGCGGCAGCGGGCCGGCGATCACCGATCTGCTGGGCGGCCAGATCGACATGGTCATCGAAACCCTGCCGGCGCTGTTGCCGCAAGTGGCCAGCGGCAAGATCCGGCTGCTGGGCGTTACCACCGCCACCCGCGCCACGGCGCTGCCCGACCTGCCCACCCTGATGGAACAAGGCGTGAAGGACTACTCGGTCGCCACCACCTACGCGCTGCTGGCGCCCGTCGGCACGCCGCCGGCCGTGGTGGACAAGCTGTCGGCCGGCATGCAGAAGGCGGCCGCCATGACCTCGGTGCAGCAGGCCGCGCTGAAGCTGGGCGCCGATGCGGTGGCCACCACGCCCGCCGACACCAGCCGCGTGCTCACGCAGGAAGTCGCGCGCTGGGCCGACGTCGTGCGCCTGTCGGCGGCCCGATGATGGCGCCGCAAGCAAGGCCCGCGCCGCAGGCGGCGGACCTGGCCATCGTGGGCGGCGGTTCGGCTCCAGCCGCTATCTGATCGACGCCACCAGCTTCTCGGTGCTGGGCAGCCTGGCGGCTAGCGCCCTCGCGCGCTAGCCGAGGAACCCCCTGCGATAGCCCATCCCTTGGGAAATGGACTGCGCACAGGCCGCCACGTCGGGGGCCAGCTGCTTCATCCTGGCGGCGCTCAGCCGGTCCAGGGGGCCGGAGATACCGACCGCCGCCACGGGCTGGTCCAGGCTGTTGAAGAGCGTCACGGCCAGCCCGCCCACGCCTTCGCGCCACTCGCCCCGGTTGACCGCGTAGCCCGCGCGGGCGATCTTGCGCAGCTCGTCCTTGAGCAGCGGCATGGAAACGATGGTCGAAGGCGTGTGGCGCTGCAGCTTGTCGGCATAGCGCTCGACGTAGCCCTCGGCCTGATAGGCCAGCAGGGCCTTGCCCGTGGCCACCGCGTAGGCGGGCGCGCGGCCGCCCACCATCGAATAGGCGCGTATCGGCTGCGGGCTGTCGATCTTGTCGATATAGACCACGTCGAAACCGTCCAGCACCGACAGGTGCACGGTCTCGCCGGTCTGGTCCGCCAGGGCGCGCATGAAAGGCGCGGCCAGCTTGCGCACGTCCAGCTGCGCCAGCTGGCGGGCGGCCAGCTCGAACAGGCGCACGGCGCCCCGGTATCCGCCGCCGTCGTCGTCCTTGATCACGTAGCCGGCGTGTATCAGCGTCTGCAGGGTGCGATGGGTGTTGCTGCGGGTCAGCCCGACCCGGGCGGCCAGCGCGTCGATGGTGCGCGGCGGATTGTCCACGTCGGTCACCGCCTCCAGCACCATCAGACCTTTGAGCAGCGTCTTGTCCATGATTTTTCCTAATATTTAGGACGGAAACATAGCACGAGACGCCGCGCGCGAACAGGCTTGCGCGCGCGGCCGGCGCGCTAGGCGAGAGCGGCGCGCACCGCGGCGGAACGGTCCCATAGATTCGGCACGCTGGGCGAGGAATAGCCGGACACGAAAGGCTTGGCCTGGCCGGTGTCCGGGTCGTACACGTGGCGCGACACGGCGCCGATGTTGCCGCCGTACAGGTGCACGCTGATCGACACGCGGTCGGGGTAGGCATTGGACACGCGATGGATATCGCCTTCGGCGGGCGACAGGCGTTCCACGTGACCGGGCTGCAGCGTAACCGCGGGCCCCGCCAGCGCGATGCGGCCTTCCGGATCGCGCTGGTAGCGCTGATTCACCTCGGCGCCGCGCAGCATGCCCACATAGCCCCAGACCTCGTGGTCGTGCACGGGCGTGGACTGGCCGGGCCCCCAGACGAAGCTCACCAGCGAGAACCGCTCCAGCGGATCGCAATGCAGCAGGTACTGCTGGTAGAACTGCGGATGCGGGGCGGTACAGGCCTCGGGCAGCCAGTCGTCGTGGCGCACCAGGTCGGCGAACGCGGCCTCCAGCGCCGGCCCCTGCTCCAGCGCGGTCGGCGAGGCCAGCCGCGTCGCGGTGGCGATGAAACGGCGCAGCCGGTCCAGGCCGGCAAGAGATTCAGGCATTGCGTGTCTCCAAGGCGTAGAAAAATCCCAGATAGGGAAAACAGTATCTACCATTCGGGACGGATGCGCATCCATGGCCCTGCCGCCGGCCGGGTGATCCGTCGCGGGCTATTCTTGGCAGGTCCGCCCCGGCACGCACAGCGTATCGGGTTGCCCGTATGGGGTTGCCTTCCAGACAGATCGATCATCACCATGCCCTCCTCCCCGCGCCCGCCTGGCGCCCCCGCCCACCACGACATTCCCGCCGCGCTGGCCGACGCGCTGCGCGAGGCGCGACGCGTGGTCGTCTTCACCGGCGCCGGCGTCTCCGCCGAAAGCGGCATCGCCACTTTCCGCGACGCCCTGACCGGGCTGTGGTCGCGCTTCGACGCGCAGGCGCTGGCCACGCCCGAGGCGTTCCGCGCCCAGCCCGACATCGTCTGGGGCTGGTACGAATGGCGTCGCGCCCAGGTGCTGCGCGCGACACCGAACGCGGCTCATCGCGCCATCGCCGAACTGGCGCGGCACGTCCCGGAACTACGGGTCATCACACAGAACGTGGACGACCTGCACGAGCGCGCGGGCAGCACCGGCGTCGCGCACCTGCACGGCAGCCTGCACGCGCCGCGCTGTTCCGTCTGCGCGGCGCCCCACGCCTGCGCCGCCGAAGCGCCGTCCGAACCCGAGAAAGGGCGGCGCATCGAGCCGCCCGCCTGCACGCGCTGCGGCGCGCCGGTAAGGCCGGGCGTCGTCTGGTTCGGCGAAAGCCTGCCCGCCGATGCGTGGGACGCGGCGATCGACGCCGCGCAGCGATGCGACCTGCTTCTGAGCATCGGCACTTCGGCGCTGGTCTACCCCGCGGCCGAGCTGCCGCGGCGCGCGCTGGCCGCCGGCGCGATCGTGGCGCAGATCAACCCGGCGGCCACGCCGCTGGATGCGAGCGCCCATCACAACCTGCGCGGCGCGGCCGCCGACATCATGCCCCGGTTGCTCGCCAGCGCCGGCTTCGACGCGCGCTAGCTCCGCCAACCGCCGCCGCGCGCCGGTCCGACGCCGCGCGACGTGAAGATTCGTGAGGATGCGCGACGTCGGTGTCGCGCCGAATCCACGACGCCGCCGTTGCCAGGGGAAACCCCAAATCCCTCCTTGCGCACCGCGGGATAAAGTGGCGCAATAGGTTTCGGCCGTGGAGATAATCATTCCGTTTTCCTGGAGACTTCCCGACGTGTTCGTGCGTTCGCCAGACGGTGTCTTGCACCGCGTGGTGCGTCACGCCACGACCACCGAAACCATCGCCCAGCTCGAAAGCATGCCCAGCAATTACCACCTGGATTGTCAGTGCATGCTGGACAACGGCGAGACCCTCTGCTGGATCGGCAACGATCAATACCGCCAGCTCAACGGCGGCGCGATCTTCACCGCCGAATCCGTCGTCACCGCGCCCCGCGGTGAAGCCCGCAAGAGCGGCGCGGGCAAAAACGCAGCCGCCAAGAGCGGCGTGCACGACGCACGCAGAAAAGCCGCCCCGCGCAAAAAGCTTGCCGCGGGCCAAGGCCACGTCCCATTGGCTGTCGTCAATCTCAAAACCGGCAACGACTGGAGCCTGATCCGCGCATGGCGCGAGCATCTCAATATCAGCACCGCTGACATGGCTGCCCGGCTAGGCGTCGACCACTCCATCTATATCGAACTGGAACGGCCGCGCCCCCGGCCCCGGCAGGTCATCCTGGACCGCGTGTCCGAAGCCCTGGGCGTCTCGCCCGACCAGCTCGACGATACCTTGTTGGGAGGACCGATTCATTAAGGCCTGTACATCCTGAAGGAATGGGCAGTCTTTGGCCACCGCCGGAACACGAGACTTCCCGCCTGGCTCTCTGAAATGTTCCAATGACTCTGGCGCCGAATCAATAATGACCCGCGCATGGAGGTGTGAATATGCTCGGCACAGCAAGACGACTTACCGACGTCCTCGCCACCGCTCCGGACGGCACGTTGTATCGCATTGAACGATTCGTCTCGGATCCCGACGCGTACTCCGCGCTGGGCACGTCGCGGTTCGATCCCCAAACCCACTGCGTATGCCGCACCAGCGCGGGCGACAAAGTCGCCTGGCTGGGCGGACAGACCTATCAGCTGCTCAAGAGCGGCACCGCATTGACCGCCGTGGACCGACGACGAGCCTGATCATCGCGCAAAACAAAAAGCGGCTTGATGATTTCTCATCAAGCCGCTTTTTTTTCTTGCGGTGGGAACGCGGTAAACCGCGATCCCGAATCAGGTTGGCGCGCCCGGCAGGATTCGAACCTACGACCCCCTGGTTCGTAGCCAGGTACTCTATCCAGCTGAGCTACGGGCGCCCCGAAAGAGGCGTGTTTATACCATGGAATAAATGGGGCGCGCAAGTTGGCCTCGCGCCCGGCGGGGCCGCGCGCCCCGGCGATCCGGTTTGCGCCAGGTCAAGGATCGGCGCCCGGGATGCGCAGTACGCTGGACACGTACGCGACGGATCGCCCCGAGCGCCGCCCCATCAGGCAACCGGCAATGGCCAAGAAGTTTCCCCTCCATCCCAAGCACCCCGAGCGCATCTGCTGGGGCTGCGACCGCTATTGCCCTACCGATTCGCTCGCCTGCGGCAATGGCTCGGGCCGCACCATGCACCCCGCCGAACTGCTGGGCGAAGACTGGTATACGGTGGGGGATTGGGGATTCGACGACGACGAGGCCAAACCGCAAGAGCAGGTCGTGAAGCAGACTGCGCAATCCTGATGTGTTGAATCCGAAACTCTGCCTGACCGGCTGGGGCCGGGTCGGCGCGGACGCGGATTGGGGTGTGGGGATTGGGAGGTGTGGCTTGGGGTGGGGATTGGAAAGCCGGGGCGCGCCGCAAAACAAAAAGGCCTTCGATGCAAGATCAAAGGCCTTTCCATTTTCTTTGCTGTATTGGCCAAGTTGAAAACTTGGCGCGCCCGGCAGGATTCGAACCTACGACCCCCTGGTTCGTAGCCAGGTACTCTATCCAGCTGAGCTACGGGCGCTCCGGCAAAGAGGCAAAATTATATCAGAAAATTCTGCCGTTTTTACTGCACTTGCGTTTTACTGCACTTGCTTTGCTGGAACTGGCGCGCCCGGCAGGATTCGAACCTACGACCCCCTGGTTCGTAGCCAGGTACTCTATCCAGCTGAGCTACGGGCGCGTTTCAAAGCAAGCCTTGAATAATAGCGTTATTTGAGGGACCGTGCAAGTCGAAACGGCTGCGCTGGGCCATCGCATTGCTACGCGTTGGCCCGACGTCGGGCTAGCCCAGCGCCTGCCCCACCTGCGCCGCGGCCTCGCGCAGCTTCGGGCAGAACTTGGCGGGAATCTCGCCGAGATCGTGCCGGGCCAGATTCAGGCTGGTGGTCAGGGCGGCCACGACGCGGCCTCTTTCGTCCAGGATCGGCACCGCCAGTCCGCAGATGCCCAGTTCCAGCTGCTCGCTCGCCAGCGCGTATCCCGCCGCGGCCGCGTCGTCGATGGCGCGGCGCAAGGGCGCGGCATCGACCAGCGTGTGTTGCGTATGGCGCTCGAACGGCGCCCTGGCGAGGAACGCCTCGCGTTCCTGCGCGCTCGCGCCGGCCAGCAGCACGTGCCCGCTGGAAGTCGCGTGCGTGGGCAGGCGTTCTCCCACTCCCAGGCGGCGCGACAGCGGGCTGGGCATCTCCGCGCGCGCGACGTACACCACGTCGTCGCCGTCCAGCACCGACACCGTGCAGATCTCGCCGGTGTCGCGCATGAACGCCTCCACCGCATGGCGCGCGATGTCGCGCCACGACAGCGAAGACAGATAGGCGTAGCCCAGTTCCAGCACCGCCGGCGTCAGGCTGAAGCGGCGCTCTTCGTTGCGCGCATAGCCCAGCGTCACGAGCGTGTACAGCAGCCTGCGCGCGCCCGCCGGCGTCAGCCCGGTGCGCTCGGCCACTTCGCTCAGCGTCAGCGCCTGATGGCCCGGGCCGAACGCCCGGATCACCGCCAGGCCGCGCGCGAAAGCCTCCACGAATTGATCGCTGCCCTTGGGTAAACCCCAAGTTTGTTCGCTCGGAATATTGGGCATGATATTTTCGATAGAAGAAATATTTTTCGATAGTCGAAAAATAATAGCACGCCAGGATGCGATCGAGCACGAAGGCTGCGCGAGGAGAAGGAAAAAAATGATTGAAATCACACCCGTCGATGCGGACTTCGTCGCGGAGGTCTCCAACGTCGACCTGCGCGCGCCGCTCTCCGCGCAGGACGCGGAGGCCTTGCAGGACGCGCTGCACCGATACGCCGTGCTGGTCGTGCCGGAGCAGCCGCTGAACGAAGCGGAGCAGATGGCCGTGGCGCGCCAATTCGGGCCGCTGGAAATTTCCGTGGGCGCCTCGGTGTACAACGCCGACCGGCCGCGCCGGCTGGGCCATGCCGAACTGTCCGACATTTCCAACCTGGACGAACGCGGCGGCATTCTCGATCGGGGCGACATCCGCCGCCTGATCAACCTGAGCAACCAACTCTGGCACACCGACAGCTCCTTCAAGCGCACGCCCGCCAGTGTGTCGCTGCTGTCGGCCCAGGAGATCCCGCCCGTCGGCGGCGCCACCGAGTTCGCCGACATGCGGGCCGCCTGGGACGCGCTGGACGAAGCCATGCAGACTCGCCTGGCGCCGCTCATCGCCGTGCACGACTATTTCCACTCGCGCGGCCTGACCGACTTCGACGTCGGCTCGATCCCCGACGCCTGGCGCGAGCGCCAGCCTCCGGTGCGGCAGGTGCTGGTGCGCACGCACGCCGCCACCGGCCGCCGCGCGCTGTACATCGCCTCGCACATCAGCCGCATCGAAGGCATGAGCGACGAAGCCGGACGCGCCCTGGTCGATGAACTGATGGCTTTCGCCACGCAGCGCCGGTTCGTGTATCGGCATCGCTGGCGCACCAACGACCTGGTCCTTTGGGACAACCGCTGCACCATGCACCGCGGCGCCGGCTTCGACGAGAAATACCGCCGCTCGATGCGACGCGCCACGGTGCAGGACACCGGCCCCACCGTCGCCTGATCCCAAGACCGAGACCCCTATCCATGTCCAAAACGATGAAGCAAATCGCGACGCTCCTGCTGCTGGGCGCCGCCTGTATGAACGCCAGCGCCGCCTTCCCCGACAAACCGATCAACATGGTGGTGCCGTTCGGCGCCGGCTCCGCCACGGACACGCTGGCGCGCGGCGTCGCCAAAGGCCTGAGCGAACGGCTCGGGCAGCCCGTCACGGTAGAGAACAAGCCCGGCGCGGGCGGCGGCATCGGCGCCGCCTACGTCGCCCGCAGCGCGCCCGACGGCTATACGCTGCTGATGGGCACCAACGGCCCGATGGCCGCCAACGCCAGCCTCTACCAGCGCCTGCCCTACGACCCGGTCAAGGACTTCGCCCCCGTCGCGCTCATGGGCCGCCTGCCCATGATCCTCATCGGCAACGCCGACGCCAAAGCCACGACCCTGCCCGAACTCATCGCCGCGGCCCGCGCGCAGCCAGGCGCGCTGAACTTCGGCGCCAGCAACACCACGGCGCGGGTCTGGGTGGAACTACTCAAGCGCATGGCCGACGTCGACGTCGCGACCGTGCTGTACAGCAACGTCGGCGGCATGATGACCGACCTGATGAGCGGGCGCATCACCTACGCCTTCGAGAACGTCGGCCCCAGCCTGCCGCAGATCGCCGCGGGCAAGGTGCGGGCCCTGGCCGTCACCACGCCGCAGCGGGCGCCGTTCGCGCCCGACATTCCAACGGTGGCGGAAAGCGGTCTCGACAAGCACGAGCTCGTGGTGTGGTTCGCCATGTTCGCGCCGCGCGGCACGCCGGCGCCCGTCGTCGAGCGCATCAACGCCGAGGTCAACCGCGTGCTCGGCACCGACGAGCTGCGCCAGCTGTCCGCGCAGATCGGCATGACCCCGGCCGCGGGCAGTCCCAAGGACCTGGAGGCCTACCAGGAAAGCGAAGTGAAGAACTGGCGCAGCCTCGTCGACATGACGGGCGTGCGCATAGACTGAAGGCGGCTCACGCCGCGCCGATACAGGCGCCCTCCTGCACGAGCCGCGGACCGGAATCCTGCGGCCGCAGCAGCATCTGGGTGGACAGGGCGGGAAACCCATTGAAGACCATGGTCAAGGCCAGCAGGCTTTTCCCGTCCTCGGACATCCGTTCGGACGCAATCAATTGGCTCATCCTCCAGCGATACGACAAGTCCCTGACCAGCCGTTCCTGCACATGTGCGGGCAGCGCCCGCGAAGTATCACCCTGCCAGTTCTTCTCATTCAGCGCAAAGGCGCGGAATGCGCGTGTCCGTATTTGCGCCGCGGCGGGCAATTGCCATTGTTTTTCCAGATCGATCAAGCAAGTGAATTCTCCCAGGCTAGAGAAAGCCTTCGCCGCCAGATCCGTGTTGCCAAGCGTCAGCACCTGGAACCGCAGACGCACCGTTTTCTTGGGATCGGCAGGGGATGGATCATCAGGCGCTCCCTGCGTCAGCGGGTCGTCGACACGCGCGAAAACGAACAAAGGGAAGTCCATTCCGGGCTGGCGCACGACCACGGGAGGAATATCGATGAATCTATCCTTCAGCGCCTGAGGCAGCGCAACCTCCACGGGCAGGGGATCAGGAGGCTGCCCCGGAGCCGGCATGGTCCAGAGCTTCACAATGGGAGCGGATGCCGGCGGCTTTCCGTCTACAACACGACCGAGGTCATCTCCCTTCCAGGCAAGCCCCATCAATACAGTTCCCGCCGCCGGCCCCAGATTCACCAGGGAAAGCGGTTCATCCGCTTCCGATACGTTCAGGGAAAAGCGCTGCGTATCGCCATGCTTCCCATTGCCCAATGCCTGACGCACGACCACCAGCCTGGACGCGTAGTCCTTACCCGGACTCTCGGTGACAAAGGGAACGCCCTCGCCGGAAGTGAGTGAGGCCCCGCGGCCCAGCACCCAGGCGTGAGTCGCGTTGCCCGCGCCATCTTGCTCCAGCAGGACATCGTGCTGCAAAAAGCGGTACTTGTCCCTGACCAACCTGGAGCCGTTCAAGGGATAGTCGTCCATTACGCACCTGGACCTGCCGTCGGATCCGGTGACACTGATGGTTCCCGCCATGCATACGACATCCGAAGCGCCGGACGAACCTGACCCCGCGTCATCGACGATCAGCCGCGCGAGGCTTTTCTGCACGATCTTCACCGTGCTGCCGCTCCCAGACCCGGTGTCGGCGGAACCTTTGAGCGTTCCTCGATGGGTCAGTGACAGGAGGACGGGAGCGCCATCGATCACCGCCAGTTTTCGTATCGACGCGTCGGTCGCGCTCACGCAGGGGCCTTCTTGTCCACCCTCGCATGTCGAAAGTGAAAACGCGGGATTGGACTCGCGGCCCGAGGGCGAGCCGCTGATGCGATAGCTGACAACCGTCAGATCGGTATTCCCAAAGGAATCCCGGGCCAAGGCCGCGAACCGCTCCTGGGACGATCCCGCCGCAAGCAACATAGGGGGAGTGGCGATCAGACGCTCGGGGAACAGCGCCGGCCCTGTCCGTCGCCCGCCCAACCCCGGTTCCGCAGGCGAGGGACTCGTCAACATGGCCATTTCCACCGTATTCCGTCTGACGTAGAAGGTACGGATCCCGATGTCATTCTTGTCGCCGCCCTCTCCGGCCATGGGCACCGCCCTTCCGACCACGTAATCATCCGCGCGCACCGGCATCGGGTCATACTCGAAATAGGTGGAACGGTCCGCCGCCAGATACGACCCGCCACCCCCCAACGTGACCCCAAGCAGTACCTTCTTCGCTTCGGTCTCGCAGTCATCGTAGACCTTCTGCACGGCGGAGTTGCCCGCCGGGCGATAGATCTGACGGCACAGCCTGTATGCCGACTGCTGCAGCATCGTGTCGCAGTCCGCCTGGGTGTAGCGATACGTGGCATAGCCGTGCCGATAGCACATGTCATGCATGACGCAGGCCTGACGAAAACGCAGGCTCACATCCGACTCGTTGCCTTCCCCACTAAAGGCCAGGCGCGCCAGCAGCGGCGGAATCGAACAATTGAGCCCCTGGCCCCGCCCGCCCAGGATCGCCTGAGTGGTTGCGGAAGGCAGGTACGCGGTAAAAGTTGGCGGAGCTTCGGTTTCTTCAGGTTGGGCCAGGCTGGGATAAACAGTGTTGGCAACGCTTCCCATCACCCCACTGCATCCTGCGGCGAGCAATAGCGCCAGCCCGGCGCAAACCAGCGCCAACAGCATGATCGGCCCTTTGGAGGCCCATTTCCGCCGCGGCAGGGCGGCCTCTTCGGTTTGTGCATGCATATCCCCTCTCCCCGTGCGTCAACTGATTTTCTGGCACACCTCTGTATCAATTCCCGGGCTTCTGTTGACGCTCCGCGAGCCGCCGTTCGACATACACCAGCATGCGCACGGAGTTCATCAAAACGTCCCGGTACTGCAAATCGAACAGCGCATCGAGTTGCTCCCGCCCCTTGCATCCCTGAGCGGCGTTGTCGACCTTGAATTCACAATCCCCGTAACTGCCCCAGCCGTCGCGCGCTTGCGAGGAATCCTTGGACGGATAGATCCAGTATCTCTCCCACTCTCCCGCGCCGGGCGTCGGACCAGGCTGGCCTATCCGCTGCAGTGTGGCCAAGGCCGTTGCCTGCAACAGCGTCTGCGGATATCCCCGGCCGGTCGTCACCGACTGGCGCAAGGCGGCGCATTCCGGCGCCGAGAGGCTGAATGGCGGCGCTGCCGCGTTTCGCCGGTAGGTATCGAACGGATCTCCGCCTCCCAACAGCGGCAGTTTCGCGTGATACACGGGAACGACATGAGCCGGCACGCTCATGTCCTGGATGTAATGCAGCACCCGGCCTGCCTGTTTGTAGATCTTTTCGGTGTCGAGTTTCCTGGCCGTCAGCAGCGCCTCAAGCTCGTCGTTGCGCTTGGCGAAAATCACGTCGAGGCTGCGGTTGACGAACCAGCCATCCTGGAGCTTTCCGTCGCGGTTATGGAAATGCCAATTGGCGGCGCGCTGCCCCAGGGTGACGAGATTGGAATCCTCGGCCTCGGTACCGTCGGCGTAGGCTTCAGCCTGCTGCTCGGAAAGCGTTCCTCCGCCGCAATGACGGTATGCCGTCACCGCCTGCTTCGTGTATGCCGGATGCATTTCCGCATCGAACGCGCTGGCCGTCGTGGGCGCGACGATGATCGCCGTCAGGCAAGGCAAGACCCCGGTTCGCCACAAGGTATGCATCATCGTCGCTCCGTAGCAGATTGCTGCAAGGCAGATGATTCGCCCAAATGACGCTGATTCTCTCGCAATTCCCTGGAAAACGCGATCGTCACCGCCCCCCTTCGAATGGATGGGCCGACACCGCCTAGATACCATCTCCCGCCGCGTCCAGCCGAGCCAGCAGCGCTTTCGCCTGCTCCACCACGTCGGCATCGTTGGGCCGGAACTCCAGTCGCAAGGCTTGCGGCAGCCGCGTGAAATGCGCGTGGCAGCTGCGGGCATAGGCCGGGTCGTAGTGCCGATCTATCAGTTCGCGGGCCAGTTCGGCGCGCGCGCCGCTATCGACCAGCGCCTGCCAGCCGCCGACGCGCTCGCGGCTGTGCAGGCCGATCATGCGCGCCAGCTGCGCCTTGAGCGAGGCCGGGTCGTCGAACAGCTGGGCATAGTCCTGCTGCAGGAAGGCGGCGCGGTCCTCGCGCCGGGAACTGACCTCGACGCATGGGCTGGCGTGCATGGCCGCGAGCAGCGCCGCCGGCAAGGCGACCGCGCCGATCTTGCGGCTCTCCGCCTCGACGAAGACCGGCCGCGCCGGATCGAAAGCGCGCAGCGCCTGCGCCAGCAGCGTATCGAAGCCTTTCTGCGAGGGCTGGGGCACGCCGGCCCATGCGCCCAACAGGGAGCCCCGATGCGCGGCCAGGCGCTCCAGGTCCAGCGTCTGCGCGCCCGCCTGCGCCAGCGCGTTCAGCAGCCGCGTCTTGCCGCTGCCGGTGGGCCCGGCCAGCACGATGTAGCGCAAGACAGCCGGCAGCGTATCCAGCGCGTCCAAGGTGGACTGGCGATAGGTCTTGTAGCCGCCGTCCAGCTGCCGCGCGCGCCAGCCGATCATGTTGAACATGGTCGTCATGGAACCGGAGCGCGTGCCGCCGCGCCAGCAATAGATCAGCGGGCGCCAGCCCTGGCGGCGGTCGGCGAAGGTCGTGTCGAGGTGCGCGGCGATGTTGCGCGCCACCAGCGCGGCGCCGACCCGCGATGCCTCGAAGGGCGAGACCTGCTTGTACAGCGTGCCGACCACGACCCGCTCTTCGTTGCTCAGCACCGGCGCGTTGGTGGCGCCGGGGATGTGGTCGTCGGCGAATTCGAGCGGCGTGCGCACGTCGATGATTTCATCGAATTCGTCCAGCCGGTCCAGCGTGGCGAGCAGGTGTTTCAAGGTTGCGGCGCTAGTAGGGGAAAGCGGGATTTTCGCATGCCGGCTTCGGCGCGGCATTGAAGGCCGCAATGAAAAAACCCGCAATCACTTTCGCGATTGCGGGTTTCTTATCTCCGGGGCCGGTCGGAACCGGCTCGGAGAGAATCTGGCGGAGATGGTGGGATTCGAACCCACGATGCAGTTTTTAGCCACATACTCCCTTAGCAGGGGAGCCCCTTCAGCCTCTCGGGCACATCTCCGAAGAGAACGAGATTCTAGCACGACTTTTTACACTCTTGCTGCCTCGCGGCATACATCGCGAAAAAAATCGTGCCGAAGCCTTATCTTCAGGCCTTCTCGGCCGGCGCCTGGTCCAGGCCGAAGGCCTTGTGCAACGCGCGCACGCCCAGTTCCATGTACTTGTCGTCGATGATCACCGAGGTCTTGATCTCGCTGGTGCTGATCATCTGGATGTTGATGCCTTCCTGCGACAGCGTCTGGAACATCAGGCTGGCGACGCCCACGTGCGAGCGCATGCCGATGCCGACGATGGAGACCTTGGCGACCTTCTCGTCGGTGGACAATTCGCGAGCGCCCACGGCGGGGATGACTTCGCGCTTGAGCAGGTCCACGGCGCGCGCGAACTCGTTGCGATTCACGGTGAACGAGAAATCGGTCGTGCCGGCCACGGACTGGTTCTGCACGATCATGTCGACGTCGATGTTGGCGGCGGCGACCGGACCCAGGATGGAGAAGGCGATACCGGGCTTGTCCGGAACGGCCAGCAGGGTGATTTTGGCTTCGTCGCGGCTGAAGGCGATGCCGGAGACAACGGCGGCTTCCATTTTTTCGTCTTCCTCAAAAGTAATCAGCGTGCCCGAGACCATTTCTTCATCGAGCGGGATAAGCGGGTCGGTCAGCGAGGACAGGACCCGGACCGGCACACGGTATTTGCCGGCGAATTCGACCGAGCGGATCTGCAGGACCTTGGAACCCAGCGACGCCATTTCCAGCATTTCCTCGAAGGAAACGACGGCCATGCGGCGCGCTTCGGGCACCACGCGCGGATCGGTCGTGTAGACGCCGTCCACGTCGGTGTAGATCAGGCATTCGTCGGCCTTGATGGCGGCCGCCACGGCCACGGCCGAGGTGTCGGAACCGCCGCGGCCCAGCGTGGTGATGTGGCC
>Ga0222427_100488_pt1 | contig 57946 bp, 50 predicted proteins | sample 2B20Ametagenome_FD_182890 | JGI IMG/M metagenome (GOLD analysis project Ga0222427, IMG submission 182890) | Enriched microbial communities from leaf-cutter ant dump, University of Wisconsin, Madison, United States - 2B20A (version 2) | ecosystem: Environmental > Terrestrial > Nest > Insects nest... | reverse complement strand
ACTGCACTCGACCCTGGGCTATCTACCGCCCAACCAATACGAGAGGCAGATGGCCTGACCTCACACATTGAGGTGTCCGGAAAAAGTTGACCGCCACACACATCCTTTCTGGCTTTTCATCGGTCTTGAGGACCTCATCGCTGGCAAGCCAGCTCCCACAGTGACCGCGTGCACCGCTGAACCTGTGGGAGCTGGCTTGCCAGCGATGGGGCCCTGAAAGTCACTGCAAATCCTGCCCGATCAACCGATACCCCACCCCCGGCTCGGTAACGATGAAGCGCGGTGCGGTCGGGTCATCGCCGAGCTTCTGCCGCACATGGGCGACGACGATGCGCAGGTAGTGGCTGTCCTCGACATGGGTCGGCCCCCAGATGTCCTTGAGCAACTGCTGCTGGGTGATCACCCGTCCCGGATGCCGCGCCAGTTGCGCCAGCAGCGCGTACTCCTTGCGGGTCAGGGCGACTTCCTCGCCGTCCAGGGTCACCCGCCGGTAGGCAAGGTCGATGGTCAGCGGACCGAAGCTCAACGCCGCCTCCGGCGCGCTGGCCTGCGGCACCTGGCGCAACAGCGCACGCACCCGGGCCAGGAACTCCTGGATGCCGAACGGCTTGGTCACATAGTCGTTGGCCCCGCCATCCAGCGCCTGGACCTTCTGCGCCTCGCTGGCCCGCACCGACAGCACCAGCACCGGCACCGCGCTCCACTCGCGTAACTCGCACAGTACCGACTGGCCGTCCATGTCCGGCAGGCCCAGGTCGAGCACCACCAGGTCCGGCCGCGACAACGCCGCCTGCTGCAAACCCTCGGCTCCGGTCCCCGCCTCCAGCACCTTGTAGCCCTGGGACGCCAGGCTGATGCGGAGGAACTTGCGGATCTGCGGTTCGTCGTCGATGACCAGCAGGGTCGCGGTCTGGCTCATGGGGTCTCGCTGTCCAGTGGGGGTTGGGCCGGAAGCGGCAAGCATAGTGTGATGCAGGTACCGCGACCACCCAGGCCGTCCTCGACGCGGATCTGCCCGCCATGGGCGCCGATCATGCCGCGACAGATCGCCAGGCCGAGCCCGGTGCCCTGCCCGCCACGATCGCCACGGGCGGCGGTGTAGAACATGTCGAAGATGCGCTCGCGATCCTCCGCAACGATGCCCGGCCCTTCATCGGCCACGGCGAAGCACAACTGCCCGTCCTCGACCCGCACGCGCAATTCCAGATGCCCCTGGACCGGGGAGAAGCGCGCGGCGTTTTCCAGCACGTTGATCAGTGCCTGCTCGATTAGCGCCGCATGCACATAGAGCAACGGCAACTCGACCGGCAACTCGGTCCGCAGTTGCAGCGGCGCCAGCACCGCCCGCAGGCGGTTCAGCGCGCTGCCGACGATATCCGCCGGTGCCACCCAGTCCCGCGCCAGCTTGAGGCCGCCATGACCGAGGCGGGTCATGTCCAGCAGGTTCTGGATATAGCGGTCGAGACGCTCGGCTTCGTCGCGGGTGCCTTCGAGCAGTTCGCGGCGATCCTCGGCCGGGATGGCGTCGCCCAGGGCCAGCAGGCTGTCGATGCTGCCGCGCATGGCGGTGAGCGGCGTGCGCAGGTCGTGGGAGACCGAGGCGAGCAAGGCGCTGCGGAGCTGTTCGGTTTCGCCATGCAGGCGCGCGGCTTCCAGTTGCTCGGCCAGCCGCGCCCGGGCCAGGGCCTGGGCCAGCGGCTGGCTGAGGGACTTGAGCAAACGCCGGCGCTGGGCCGGCAAACGCTCGTCATCACGGGCACGCACGCCGAGCAACGCCAGCGGACCTTCATCCACCGACAGCGGCCACCACCACCAGCGCCCGTTGGGCAAGGTGTCGCTGCCCTGCCCCGCTTCCTGCTCGTGCTGCCAGGCCCATTCGGCGGCGGCACGCTCGTTGTCGCTGAATTGCAGCTCGCCACCGAAGGCCACCTGCAAGCGCCCTTCGCCGTCACGTTCGAGCAGGCAGGCCTGCACCTGCGGCCAGTTCTCCAGATGCTGCCCGGCCGCGCTGAACACCGCCTGGCGGTCGGTGGCGGCGGTCAGCCGGCGCGACAGTTCGAGCAACTGCCCGGTCTGCTCCTGAGTCTCGCGCAGGGCCTTCAACTGGCGGCGCTGGCGCGCGGCAAGGTTGCCGGTAAGTACCGCCATCAGCAGGAAGAACAGCGAGGTCAGCACGTCCTCCTCGCGCTGGATGGCGAAGGAGAAATTCGGCGGGATGAACAGGAAGTCATAGGCGAGGAACGACAGCACCGCACAGGCCAGCGCCGGGCCAATGCTGCTGCGCACCGCCACCAGCAGCACGGCGGCGAGGAACACCAGGGAGATGTTCGGCAGGTCCATGACCCGCGCCACCGCCGAGGCCAGGCCGGTAGCCAGCAGGGTCGCGGCCAGGGCCAGCGCGTAATGGCGCCACACCCATTCGCGGGCACGCACCGTACGCGCTGGCTCCGGCTGCTCGTCGCGGTCAAGCACGTTGATTTCCAGGCCATGGGCCTCGCGCAGCAAGCGCGTCGCCACCCCGGCACCGAACAGCCGCCGGCGCAGGCGATCCCGCGACTGGCCGACCAGCACCAGGCTGGCGCGGCGTTCGCCGGCATGCTGGATCAGCGTGCGTGCCACCTCCCCGGCGCGCAGCACCACCACTTCGCCGCCGAGCCGCTCGGCCAGTTGCTGGGCCGCCTGCAAACGCTGGCGCGCGGTCTCGTCGCGCAGCTTGCCGTTGTCCACATGCACCAGGCTCCAGGGCAGATGACGACGCTGCGCCACACGACTGGCATGGCGCACCAGGCGCTCGGCCTGGGCATCGCCGTCCACCCCCACCAGCAGGCGCCCGCGCAGGGCCGGGGCATCCTGGCCGAGGCGGCGGTAGCCATGAGCCAGGTCGGCATCGACCTGGGCCGCGGCGGTCTGCATGGCCAGCTCGCGCAGGGCGGTGAGGTTGGTCTGGGTGAAGAAGGCATCGATGGCCGCCCGCGCCTGCTCCGGCACATAGACCTTGCCGTCGCGCAGGCGCTCCAGCAGCTCGCGCGGCGGCAGGTCGATCAGGACCAGTTCGAAGGCCTCCTGCAACACCCAGTCCGGCAGGGTCTCGCGGACCTGCACGCCGGTGATGCCACGCACATGGTCGTTGAGGCTTTCCAGATGCTGGACGTTGACCGTGGTGTACACGTCGATGCCCGCCGCCAGCAGTTCCTGCACGTCCTGCCAGCGCTTGGTGTGACGGCTGCCGGGGGCGTTGCTGTGGGCCAGCTCGTCCACCAGCACCAGCTCCGGAGCGGCCTTGAGCAGGCCGTCCAGATCCATCTCTTCGAGCATCACCCCGCGGTATTCCGAACGCAGCAACGGCTGCTGGGGAATGCCGCCGAGCAAGGCCTCGGTCTCGCTGCGACCGTGGGTTTCCACCACCCCGGCCAGCACCCGCACGCCGTGACGCAGGCGGGTGTGGGCGGCCTGGAGCATGGCGTAGGTCTTGCCCACCCCCGGCGCGGCACCGAGAAACACCTTGAGCCGACCGCGCCCCTGGCGCGGCAGCTCGGCCAACAACGCATCAGCGCGCTGGGAATCACTCATTCAGGCTAAGTCCTTGTGTTGCGAGAGGCGCCAGGCGGTCGAGGGCGGCATTCAGCGCCAGGATATTCACCACCGGCGGACCGATCAGTGGTTGCAGGGTGGCTTGCTCCACCAGTCCTTGCAACGTCTGTTGCGGGATTTGTCGTGCCGCTGCCACGCGGGGCATTTGGTAGGCCACGGCCGCCGGTGGCAAGTGCGGATCGAGGCCACTGCCGGATGTGGTCAGCAGGGCCTGTGGCACCGGGCCTTGATTGGCGTCGTACAGCGCGGCGGCGCTGTCGCCGACACGCTTGGCCAAGGCCGGATTGCTCGGCGCCAGGTTGCTCGCGCCGCTGGACACCGTGGCGTAGTCGGCCGCCGATGGCCGCGCCTGGAACCAGGCATCACCACTGAACGGCTGGGCCAGCAGGCGCGAACCGCGCACCTGGCCCTGCTCGTCGCGCAGCAAGCTGCCATTGGCCTGGTCGGGGAAGGCCACCTGGGCGATGCCGGTGACCGCCAGCGGATAGGCCACGCCGGTCACCAGGGTCATCAGCAACAACAGGCTCAGGGCCGGACGAAGATGGGTAGTCATGGATAGGTCCTCGAATTCACACCAGTTGCAGGGCGTTGAGCAGCAGGTCGATCAGCTTGATCCCGGCGAAAGGCACCAGCAGCCCGCCCAGCCCGTAGATCAGCAGGTTGCGCCGCAGCAGATGGGCGGCGCTGGCCGCCTTGACCCGCACCCCGCGCAAGGCCAGGGGGATCAGCACGACGATGATCAGCGCGTTGAACACGATCGCCGAGACGATGGCGCTCTGCGGGCTGGCCAGTTGCATCAGGTTGAGCACGCCCAGTTGCGGGTAGATCGCGGCGAACAGCGCCGGGAGAATGGCGAAGTACTTGGCCACATCGTTGGCGATGGAGAAGGTGGTCAGGGCGCCACGGGTCACCAGCAGTTCCTTGCCGACCTGGACCACGTCCAGCAGTTTGGTCGGGTCGCTGTCGAGATCGACCATGTTGGCCGCCTCGCGGGCCGCCTGGGTGCCGTCGTTCATGGCCATGCCGACATCGGCCTGGGCCAGCGCCGGGGCATCGTTGGCGCCGTCGCCGCACATGGCGACCAGGCGGCCTTCGTCCTGTTCCTGGCGGATCCGCGCCAGCTTCTTCTCCGGGGTGGCTTCGGCGAGCACGTCGTCCACGCCCGCTTCGGCGGCGATGGCGGCGGCGGTCAGCGGGTTGTCGCCGGTGACCATCACGGTGCGGATGCCCAGCTTGCGCAGTTCGGCGAAACGCTCGCGGATGCCCGGCTTGACCACGTCCTTGAGGTGGATCACGCCGAGCAGGCGCTTGTCCACGCAGACCAGCAACGGCGTGCCGCCACTCTGGGCAATCTTGTCCACTTCCCGGGCCAGGGCTGGCGGCAGGTCGAGGCGCTGCATGCCGACGAAGGCCAGCACCGAATCCACGGCGCCCTTGCGATAGCGGCGCGGGCCGAGGTCGATGCCCGAAAGGCGGGTTTCGGCGCTGAACGCCACCGGCTCGAACTGCCCGGCCACCGGCTCGACGAAGTCATGCAACTGACGCAGGAACTCGACGATCGACTTGCCTTCGGCAGTGTCGTCGGCCAGCGAGGCGAACAAGGCGCCCTCGCCCAGTTCCTTGGCGGTGATGCCGGGGGCTGCGTACACCGCGCTGCAACGACGGTTGCCGAAGGTGATGGTGCCGGTCTTGTCGAGCATCAGCACATGTACGTCACCCGCCGCTTCCACGGCGCGACCGGAACGGGCGATCACATTGAGGCGCACCAGGCGGTCCATGCCGGCGATACCGATGGCCGAGAGCAGGCCGCCGATGGTGGTGGGAATCAGGGTGACCAGCAGCGCTACCAGGAACACCGTAGGGATCGCGCCACCGGCGAAGTGGGCGAACGGCTGCAAGGTCACCACTACGATCAGGAAGATCAGGGTCAGGCCGATCAGCAGGATGTCCAGGGCGATCTCGTTAGGGGTTTTCTGGCGTTTGGCGCCTTCCACCAGGGCGATCATGCGGTCCAGGGTCGACTCGCCCGGGTTGCTGCTGATGCGCACCAGCAGCCAGTCGGAAACCAGCCGGGTGCTGCCGGTGACCGCCGAGCGATCGCCGCCGGATTCGCGGATCACCGGCGCGGACTCACCGGTGATCGCCGCCTCGTTGACCGCAGCGATGCCTTCGATCACCTCGCCGTCGCCGGGGATCATCTCGCCCGCTTCGACCCGCACTACATCGCCCTTGCGCAGGGCGGTGGCAGCGACCGTCTCGAAGCTGCCCGAGGCATTGCGACGGCGTGCGGTCAGGCCCTGGCTGCCGGCCTTGAGGCTGTCGGCGCGGGCCTTGCCGCGGCCTTCGGCGAGGGCTTCGGCGAAGTTGGCGAAGAGCACGGTAAACCACAGCCACAGGGCGATCTGCACCGCCACGCTGGTGGGTACGGTGCTGTCCGGCAACAGGCACAACAGGGTGGTGAAGATCGCGGTCAGCTCCACTACCAGCATCACCGGGGCGCGCTTGAGCTGGCGCGGGTCGAGCTTGACGAACGCCTGCACCAGCGCCGGTCGCCACAGGGCGGCGAAGGAGGTTTGCGCGGTGGTGCTCGGAGCCGTTTTCATTTCGCCAATCGGCATGTTCATGAGTCGCTCCTTAGAAGCCCAGGCTCAGGTGTTCGGCGATCGGGCCAAGGGCCAGGGCCGGGAGGAAAGTCAGGCCACCGACCAGGAGGATGGTGACCACCAGCAGGGTGACGAACAGCGGGCCGTGGGTCGGGAAGCTGTTCAGGCCGACCGGTGCGGTCTTCTTCAGCGCCAGGCTGCCGGCCAGGGCCAGCACCGGCAGGATGTAGCCGAAGCGGCCGATGAGCATGCCGAGGCCGATCATCAGGTTATGGAAGGTGGTGTTGGCGCCCAGGCCGGCAAAGGCCGAACCGTTGTTGGCGCTGGCCGAGGTGTAGGCGTAGAGCAACTGGCTGAAACCGTGCGCGCCAGGGTTGCTGACACTCGCCGCCGGGCCCGGCAAGGCGGTGGCCAGGGCGCCGAGAATGAGCACACCGACCGGCATCACCAGCAGGGTCGCCACCAGCAGTTGCACCTCCCGCGCCTGGAGTTTCTTGCCGAGGTATTCCGGGGTGCGGCCGATCATCAGGCCGGCGAGGAACACCGCGATCAGCACGTTCAGCAACATGCCGTAGAGCCCGGCACCGACGCCGCCGAAGATCACTTCACCGACCATCATGTTGACCATCGCCACCATGCCGGTCAGCGGATTGAGGCTGTCGTGCATGGCATTGACCGAGCCGTTGGAGGCAGCGGTGGTGGTCACCGTCCACAGCACGCTGGCGGTGGTACCGAAGCGGCTTTCCTTGCCTTCCAGCGGCGCGCTCTGTTCCACCTGCGGGTTGCTCAGCGCCGGGTTGGGCTGGTACTCGGCCCACAGTGCGGTGGCGCCGCCGACCAGGAACAGGGCGAGCATGCCGGCAATGATCGCCCGGCTCTGGCGCAGGTCCTTGACGTAATGGCCGAAGGTGAACACCAGGGCCACCGGGATCAGGATGATCGACACCACTTCGAACAGGTTGCTCCAGGCCGTCGGGTTCTCGAACGGATGGGCCGAGTTGACGCCGAAGAAGCCACCGCCGTTGGTGCCCAGTTGCTTGATGGCGATCTGGCTGGCGGCCGGGCCGAGGGGAATGACCTGGTCGGCGCCCTGCAGGGTGACCGCGTGCACGTAGTCGCTGAAGGTCTGCGGCACGCCCTGCCACACCAGCAGCAACGCCAGCAGCAGGCACAGCGGCAGCAGGCCATAGAGGGTGGCGCGGGTCATGTCGGTCCAGAAGTTGCCCAGGGTGCCGACCGAGCGCCGGGCGATGCCGCGGCACAGAGCGACCAGCACGGCCAGGCCGGTGGCGGCGCTGACGAAGTTCTGCACGGTCAGGCCGAGCATCTGGCTCAGGTAGCTGAGGGAGGCTTCGCCGCTGTAGGACTGCCAGTTGGTGTTGGTCATGAAACTGACCGCGGTGTTGAAGGCCAGCGACCACTCCTGGCCGGGCAGGTGTTGCGGGTTCAGCGGCAGGTAGCCCTGCAGCAGCAGTACGGCGAACAGCAACAGGAAGCCGGCGAGGTTGAACACCAGCAGGGCCAGGCTGTACTGCTTCCAGTTCTGTTCCTGCCCGGCATCGACCCCGGCGATGCGGTAACAGGCCCGCTCCACCGGCCCGAGTACAGGAGTCAGCCAGGTGCGCTGGCCTTCCATCACCTTGTAATAGAAACGCCCGAGCCACGGCGCCGGCAGCAGCACCAGAGCGAAGAACGCCAGGAGCAATGCGTAATCTTGACTGTGCATGGCCGCTCCTAGCCGCGATCGGCGCGCAGCAGCGCGGCCATCAGGTACACCAACAACGCCACCGCCAGCAGCAGTGACACCCCGTCCAGAATGCTCATGAGAAATCTCCGTCCAGCGGCACCTGCCGCGTAGGAAAATTCTCCATCTGGGTGGCGTAAAGGGACGAGATCGACAGGGTTTGCGGCGCATAAAGAATGCGTAAAATCGCAGCCTTCACCTTTGTCCTGGAGGACTACCAAGCCCATGAACCTGACCATCACCCCGGTCACCGCCGAGGACTACCCGGTACTGATCGACATCTGGGAAGCCTCGGTACGGGCCACCCATGATTTTCTTCCCGAGGCCAATATCCAGCGGCTGCGCCCGCTGATCCTCGACGTCTACTTCGACGCCGTGACCCTGCGCGCCGCTCGCGACGCGTCCGGCCGCCCGCTCGGCTTTGCAGGCGTACACGAAGGCAAGCTGGAAATGCTGTTCATCGACCCCGCCCATCGCGGCACCGGCGTGGGCAAGGCCCTGCTGGCCCTGGCCATCGCCGAGCTGGGCGTGCGCGAAGTGGACGTCAACGAACAGAACCCGCAGGCGGTGGGTTTCTACCTGCACCAGGGGTTCCAGGTCACCGGTCGCTCGGAACTGGACGGCCAGGGCGAACCCTTCCCGCTATTGCACCTGAACCTGGTGGCCCCGCAGGGGGCCGCCTGACCCTTGATTCGATGCACCATTCACAACTCAGATAGCCCTCTCTTGCATAGATCGAATCGATATCGGTTATAAGCTAATTCGATACAAATATATTTGGGCATAAAAACATCCGTTATGCTGCGCCCGCCCCGTCGATAAAGAGCGTGTCAGGTAGCGTATGGATGTAGGTTCGTTTGGTTTCACCATTGCAGGTCTGGTTGTAGGTTTCATCGTCGGCATGACCGGCGTTGGCGGCGGTTCGCTGATGACCCCGATCCTGCTCTGGTTCGGTATCAACCCGGCTACCGCAGTGGGCACCGACCTGCTCTACGCGGCCATCACCAAGGCCAGTGGCGTCTGGGTCCACGGCAAGCAGAAGAACATCGACTGGGCCATCACCGGCTGGCTGGCCCTCGGCAGCGTGCCGGCGGCAGCGGCGACCCTGTGGTTCCTCAGCACCCTGCACACCGACACCGCAGCGCTCAACGCCATCATCAAGCAGGGCCTGGCGGTGGTGCTGATCCTCACCGCGCTGGCGATCCTGTTCAAATCCAAACTCCAGGCCTTCGCCAGCAAGCATGCCGGTGACCGCTACCACCTCAGCGGCCGCAGCCTGAATATCCTCACCGTGATTACTGGTGTAGTGCTGGGTGTGATGGTCTCGCTGACCTCCATCGGCGCAGGTGCACTGGGCACCGTGGCGTTGTTCCTGCTCTACCCGTACCTGGTCACCCGCCGCCTGGTCGGCACCGAAATCGCCCACGCCGTACCGCTGACCCTGGTCGCCGGGCTGGGGCATGCGAGCATGGGGAACATGGACTGGTCGTTGCTGGGGTATCTGCTGCTGGGGTCGCTGCCGGGGATCTATATCGGTAGTCATCTGACCGGGCGGATTTCGGATGGCGTGCTGCGGCCTTGTCTGGCGGGGATGTTGTTGTTGATTGGGTACAAGTTGGCGTTTTGAAAACGTCTTGAACAGGAAGGGCCGCTTTGCGGCCCTTCTTGTTTTCTGGTCAGACCTGAGACTGTCTGACGCCCTTCAACAACGACTCCACCAGCGCCTGGCTGATCTCCAGCGCATGCTGGGTGGCCCAGGCCAGACCCTGGACCGGCTTGCCGCCGGATTCGCAGAGTTGGTAGTTGGTTTCATAGGCCGAGGCCAGGGACAGGCTGAGGTGCACGAGGGCATCTTCCAGGCTGGCGCCTTCGCAGACGGCGAACAGGGGTGGATGAGTGTCGTTGCAGGTGGCGAAATGGGTGTGGGCGGTACGGGGTGGATCGGGGACAGACTTTTCCATTGCACAACTCCTACGTTCGGTGGAGCCGCCAGCAACGTGACCAAACGATGGGTGGCGACTGTGTGCAGGTTGGTCAACCGGGGAACTTAGGAAAACCCGGCGCACCCGAGGGCGCCCCGCACACAGCCGCCATAACGGAACAGCAGACAAGGATGCCTGCCGAATCGGACGTAGCGCCTGCGCTTCTTAAGTTCGTGAAAACAGGTGACCAAACCTGATCGCCAGAAAATGGCGACCGACGCAGCCTAGGTGCCGATTTCCAGATGCGCAACGTCAAACGAGGCGCGGAAGTATGATTGGGAAATTGCCTACATAAAAGTCGGAAATAGAGGGAATTTCGTAGCGGTATGCGACACCTTTTGGTCGCAAAACCTCTGTTCGACTCGGTCACTGTGGAAGCTGGCTTGCCAGCGATGGTCAAGGGTATCTACAGATCTATTGGAGATGAACGACTGTCAGGAAATCACAAGAAAGGCCGCCAAGAAACCCGACGGCCTTTAGGAAAACTCACACAACATCCGAAGATGAGCGACTTTTGGCCGGAAGAGCTCGATTTGCAGCCGCCGGTTATTGGATAGCCAAGGCGAAGCCTTAGTTATCATGCCCTACGAGCGTACCTCTCCTGCAACAGCTAATAAGTACCGGCGCATCACCTACTGATTTTGACCGGATAAACAGAATGGTCATTTGCGCCGTTTTCTTGGCTTGCCCACGAAAGCGAGTCTTCACGTATCCGAATTGACGTTTGATCACTCGGAATGGATGTTCGACCTTCGCCCGGGTCTGCGCTTTGACCCTCTTGATCCTGCATCTGGCTTTGTAAAGCACGCTGCGTTTGCTCATGTGCTTGTAGGTGCTACGACGAGCCGCAATCTGCCAGATCACCGGCCGCCCTTTATGCTCCGGTCGTTTCTTCACGCCGGTATAACGCGCAAACTGATGCTTATCCAGCAGGTGCCGGAAATTTATGATCGTCGTGTCTTCGAGGATAGGAGCGCTGAGCGTCAGCCGAGCAAACTGGCGCATCGAAGTGATCTCGTACAGCGCCTCTTCCATGGTTGGATCGCTCAACGAGAACCAGTTCTGCAGCAGGTGAACACGCAGCATGACTTCCAGTGGATACGGCTTGCGACCACCGCCGGCCTTTGAGTAATGCGGCTCGATCAATGCCACCAAACCGCGCCATGGCACCACCTGCTCCATCTCTGCCAGAAACGCTCGCGACGGGTTTGCTTGCGCTTACCAGCTTACTCGGAATCGGAGAAGCTAATCTGACTCATGGGATGGACGGCTTGTAGAGGGCAGTTGGAAGGAGGAATATCTCTGCACAGTTCAGATAGCATGTGCTGGCTTTATCGGAGAACCCTTAAAGACATGGAATTTAGTTCAGAGGTGTTGAGAGCGAAAGCGGCTAAAAAGCGATATCAAGACTCTTGTCTGGGCACCATCGAAACTTGCAATACCTACATATGATGTAATCGCTTTGCGATTAAAAAGTGGAAACGACGCGAAGCACGTAATTCAATACCTGAGTCCGCGATTCACATCAATGCGAAAGACTTCAGATAACGGTAGAGTCATGGAGGGCGTTATGAAAATATTCGAAGCTACAGCAGATCAGATTTCTAGGCTCAAGGATTTTCAGTTAGTAGATTTGCTGCGTAGGTTAATATCGGCCGAGCTGAAAAAGCATGGAATCCCTTTGGCCGCTGGGGCAGCTTCAGCTCAGCTAAACATTCCTGATGGTGGCGAGGATGGTCGTGTGGCATGGAAAGGCGGCCCTGTAAATACTGACTTCTTGCCTCACAGATACACTATTTTCCAATGTAAAAGAACCGATCCAGGCCCTGCAGCTCTAAAAGCTGAAGTATGGAAGAAGTCCTCCCAAGGAAAGGGGGTAAGGCGAGAGTTGAACGAAGCGATTGTACAAGCTTTAAAGAAGGGAGGAGCTTATATCGTCGTCACGGGAAGCGCTGTTGTCGGGACGAACGTTACTCGCCGAATTGAGGCTATTAAGGAGGGCGTTCGTGATGCTGGCGGGGAACCTTCAAAACTGGCTGCGATAGAAATCATCGACTCTAATAAGCTCGCGAGCTGGACTACAAGCCACCCATCCGTCGCTCTGTGGTTAAACTCGGAAATCAGGGATATCCACCTGCATGGATTTCGTAACTTCGAGGCATGGTCTCTCGACAAGAAGCTAAAAGAAGTAGCATTTCAATGCCTCAATGAAGAGCGATTCTTAATACGCGGATCTTCTTTCAGAAACTTGAAAAAAGATCATAGCAACATCCAAGACCGGCAAAGTGTTGAGTCTTTGGGTCCTATGCTAGAGGTGTTTTTTCAGGGATATGGAAAAGCCCTCCGGGTCGTAGGTCCCTCTGGCTATGGAAAGACACGACTTGTGCATGAATTACTCACACAGGCGAATGGGCGCGCGCAAGATTTCCTGGATCAGAAAAAAGTTATATATGCAATGCATGATGACGTAAAAGACATAATTATCAATATTGCAAGAGAGCTAAACGATTCAGGATCTAACTGCTTATTGATAGTGGATGACTGCTCTGACGATGTCCATATGCGAATTTGGGATGCAATGGGTTACGGCGGCAACGGCTTGCAGCTTATAACCTTAGGTGTTGAAGAAAAGAAAATCGATATAGAGAAAAATTTATTCATTGAGGTATTACCCGCCTCCAACGAATTAATCGAGGGAATTGCCAAAGATATTTTTAGAGATACCCCAACATTTGATTCTGTATTTGTTCGCGAATTGGCACAAGGCTTTCCAAGAATGGCGGTTTTAGCGGCGCATGCTGCTAAAGATGGAGATCTTGAGTTAGCATCTGCCGAAGCACTAATCGACCGAATTATATGGAATGGGAGAGAACCAAATGACGAAGCTTTGTTTGCTCTTCAGACATTGAGTCTATTTACAGCGCTTGGTATCGAAAATAATGCAAGTGAAGAGCTAGATGAAATCTCAAATTTCATCGATTGCAAGTCGCAATCCTTATTCCGGATCTTTAGCAGCTTCCGAGACCGCGGCATTGTTTTACGGCGGGGAGACTTTGCAGAAGTTCAACCACTCCCTCTGGCGATGCGACTCGCAAACGCTTGGTTAGCATCAATGCCGAGAGGTACGCTTGAACGGCTATTTCGCGAAATAAGACCGAAACTCCAGCTTAGACTTGCTGGACGCTTACGCTGGGTGTCTTGGTCTACGCAGGTGAGTAGCGCAGCGGAAAAATTACTGGATGAGCTATTGGAAACCAAGGCTGATTTGGACACTGACCATGGGTCGAAGTTACTTGATCGCTTTGTCCACTTGGCACCTGATAGAGTTATGCACCATTTAAACAGGCTTCTTGGATCATCAACAATAGAAGAATTGGAAAGCTTTAACTCTGGCAGGCGCCATACAGTGTGGGCTTTGGAGAAACTGGTGTTCAGAAAAGAGACCTTCCCTGACGCCGCCAATTTACTAATGAGGCTCGGAGCGGCGGAGAATGAAGACTGGGGAAATAATGCCACCGGTCAATTCAAATCGCTTTTCAAACTTCATCTTTCAGGCACAGAAGCCGATCCAAAAATGAAACACGAGCTATTGAACGATGGTCTAAACAGCCCTGACCCGAGAATTCGTAAAATATGTATTGATGCACTTGAAAGCATGCTGACAACTCATCACTTCTCTCGTTCGGGTGGTCAAGAGCGAATCGGAGTTTCGGAACCGTTGAATGATTGGTCACCGAAAACTTATGGTGAAATATTCGATTACTATCGGTTTGCGTTAGATCGACTAAACAAAATAGCACTTGATGATACTGACTCCTTCCAAGAGCTAGCTCTTGGCCATATTGAAATTCATTTGCGAGGGCTATTTCAGATTCCCGCGATAATTGATGAGGTTGTCGCGGTGGTTCGAGGAATTAAGGAGTCTAGACCTCGGTGGCATCAAGGGATTTCATCAGTAGGTGATTGGTTGTATTTCGATCAAATTGATTACCCTGAGGACTATATAGCTCGTCTGCGACTGCTATACGACGAGCTTATGCCAGAGGGTTTAATCGAGAAAATCATGCTATATAGTGCCGGCTGGCGGCTAGAGCTTCGCGACCCCGACAAAACTTATAGCAGAGATAGCACTTTAGACTTGCACTACTCTCAAAGAATAATCGAAAAACTTATTGAGAGCTGCCCAAGGAACGCCAGCTACTTCAATCCGTTAATAGAGGAGTTTTCAGGCGGCAGCTATCATAATTCTCCCATGGCGCTTGCCTTGCTTGCGACACATGTTAGGGACCCAGAAAATCTAATCACGCAAACCGCATGCTATCTCGAAAGTGACAAGTTCACAGAAACAATTGTAGAAATGCTACGCGCCATTATTTCCGGCATAAACAGAAACGATGGTGCAGCAGCGCGCGCTCACCTTGAGGCATTATTGGATATAGATAAGCTTACTCCGCACACAGTCGAGCTTATGTTGTCCGTAGGAATAGATGAGCCATTTTTTGTCATGATAATAGATCGTCTAAGCGCCAAAATCATCAACCCAAAACATACTAACTTTCTGGGAGCACAAGATCTTTTGCGCGCGCTTAACCCTAGTCTCGTAGAAAAGTTTGTTAATGTACTTATTGACCTAGGTGCAGAAGGAACGTGGGCAGCCATCGATTTTCTACTGTACTCTTTAAATTTCACGGATGCATTAGAGCAGCAGGAAGGGAATCTAATAAAACTTGTAACGACTCATCCCTACCTTTTAGATAAGGCCCGGCCTGCTCAGATGGACTCATACCACTGGTCAACTTTGATTAAAAAACTTTTTGAAAACGGTCTTGTAGATAAAAAATTCGCGGAAAAATGCGTACGCCTCATAAACTCCGTCATAAATGTTTCGGATTATTCATTTCAACTCAACTTCGCCGGACAGGCCCGAGAAGTCCTATCCGACATCGCAAAAACTCACCCCGAAATTCTCTGGGAGATATATACCGAGCAATTACACTCACTGACTAATTCGCAACGTTATAGGCTTTCAAATTTATATGGACCTGAACATGGCCATCCTTCTAATGCGGGGGTTCTGGATCTGATTCCTACTCATCTTGTTTTACCCTGGGTGGTTGAGAGTCGGGCGGAAAGGGTTCCCATTGTACTGGGATGGATAAGAATATTTGAGACAGCCGAGTCTAGCGCGGATTGGGATTCTAAATTTTTGAGCTTTGTCGAGCAGTACGTATATGAACCGGCAGAGATGAGAGCGATAGCATCCAGACTTACGACAGGCACCTGCTGGGGATCCTTTGCAAATAAACTTGCACCAGAGTTAGAAAGGCTCGACCGGCTTGGTAAGAAAATTAAAAACCCCGTGATTATTCGATGGATCGCTGATATGCGGCAAAGACTTGATCGCAGTATCGAGTCGACTAGGCGCGATGATGAAAACCGCGAGGTTGGCTTGCAATGCTAACCATGTTGACTTTCTTCTAAGTTTTATAGTGAGTTTTAAAAAGGGGAGATTTAATCCTCCCCTTTTCAGAGGATTGGCTAACGCTTTTGGCTGTTTATTGGGTGGCGACTGTACGCGGATTGGTCAACCGGGATTACAGGAGCATTATCCGGCGCACCCGAAGGTGCTCCGCGCACAGCCGCCATGACAGCAGCCAACGCGCTCAACGATGAAGATGAGCGACTCCAAATAATCGACAGGTGACAAAACCTGATCGCCAGAAAATGGCGACCGACGCAGCCTAGGTGCCGATTTCCAGAAGCGCAATGTCAAACGAGGCGCGGAAGTATGATTGGGAAATTGCCTACATAAAAGTCGGAAATAGAGGCAGTTTTGTAGCGGTATGCGACACCTTTTGGCCGCTAGAACCCTGTTTGACGTGGTCACTGTGAGAATTGGCTTACCGGCGATAGCGGTAGTGAATTCACCGACGTCATCGCTGGCAAGCCAGCTCCCACAAGGACCGCACCGAGCACAGATACTGTGGCTGGCCAAGAACCCTGTGGGAGTCGGCGTTGCCGACGATGAGGCCATCCGCCTCGACATCGATCTTGCAGGTCGGTGTTGTTCTTGCGGGCCTCATCGCTGGCAAGGCCAGCTCCCACAAGGACCGCGCCGAACACAGATACTGTGACTGGCCCAGAACCCTGTGGGAGTCGGCGTTGCCGACGATGAGGCCATCCGCCTCGACATCGATCTTGCGGGTCGGTGTTGTTCTTGCGGGCCTCATCGCTGGCAAGGCCAGCTCCCACAAGGACCGCGTCGAGCACAGAGACTGTGGCTGGCCGAGAAACCTGTGGGAGTCGGCGTTGCCGACGATGGAGCCATCCGCCCCACCATCGATCTTGCGTATCTGCGTTGTTCTTGCGGGCCTCATCGCTGGCAATGCCAGCTCCCACAGAGACCGCGCCGAGCACAGATACTCTGGCTGGCCCGCAGCTCCTACCGGATCCGCGCAGAGAGCTCTGGATCCGTCCTCTCCCCGAGAACCCACGCAATATCACCAGCCTGCCTGGTTAGCGAGTATCCACCACCATTACGGACAGGATTCTCGATCTCATAAGCCCGCCAGTCAGCCATCGCCGCCCCATCCAGCACCCGGGGCTTTCTCTCCAGCAGCCACGCGACGGCATTCAGGAACTGCCCATGGGAAAACACGGCAATCTCCCTGGCCGGATGTTCAGCGAGGCGATCCAGAAGCGCCTGGGCCCGCGCTACAAAATCGTGGAACGACTCCGCCCCAATGCCATCGCAATAGCCAGGGTCGGACCTCAGCCAATAGGCGTCGACCCAGTGCTTACGCTGGGCGACGGTAGTATCGACACAGCGTGACGGCTCAAGGTAGGTGAATTCCTCGATTGGCCAGACCTCGACCACTGCCGTGGGAAAGACTTGCGCCGTCGCAAGCGCGGTGGCCTGCGCTCTGGCAAAGGGTGATGCAACGATCAGATCCGGCGCCACGGCAAATGACCGGGCAACGCTGCGGGCCTGTTCCACGCCAAGCGGGGTCAGCGGGATGCTTGCGTGATCCCGGCTGGCCTGCCCGGCATTCGCGGCGCTCTGCCCGTGTCGAATGAGTCTTGCCTGTTTCATCTGCTAACGTCCTGTCCGATTCGAGCTGCCGGGCCATGGTTGACCGCCGACTACAAATACTTCAACCACCCAATATCCCGCCGCCGCGCCTTCAACCGGGCAAACCACCCCACCGGCCAGTACAACGCCAGCGCCAGCAACACCGCCGCGCCCCACACCTCCAGCACCGAATCAAAGCCGAAATACGCCCCCTGATTCATCCCCCACAGGGCCACCGCCAGCAGGTACAGCACCTTCAGCACATAAAGGTGCAGCAGATAGAAAAACATCGGCGCCGCACCGAACACCGCCAGCCAGCGCACCACGCGCCCGTCGTTGCGCCGCTCGAACGCCACCAGCAGCAACAGGCCAATGCCCAGGGTGAGCGCGAGGAACAGCAACGACGGCGGGTACTTGGTGATGTTGAAAAAGCCCATCAGCGTCTGCACCGTCGTCTCGCCCGTAGCCCAGGGCTTCTCGCCATAGCCATTGAGCAGACGCAGGACGAAGAACAACCCCAGCGCCCCACCCGCCGTACCGAGCAAGCGCCGAGCACGCAGCCCGGCATCACTGCCCCGGCCAAACCACGGCCCGATCCCGTAACCCAGGGCAATCACGCCGATCCACGGCAGCACCGGGTACGAGGTGCGCAGTCGCAAGCCTTCCGACACCTCGATCCAGCCCCGGTCATGCAGCACCGCCCAGGGCACATGGGCCCAGTGCTCCGCGGCGAAATGCAGCCCGTCCAGCAGGTTGTGCCCGGCCACCAGCAGCAGCCCGAGGCCGATCAGCAGCGCCCGTGGCAACCAGAGCAAACCACTCAACGCCAGCATGCTCAGGCCGATGGCCCAGATCACCTGGAGATAAATGACGCTCGGCGGCAACTGGAAGGTCCAGGCGAAGTTGACCAGGGTGAATTCCAGCACCACCAGGAACAGCCCGCGCTTGAACAGAAACGCCGAGACTGCCGCCCTGCCCTGGTATTTCTCGCCATAGAGAAACGCCGACAGGCCGGTGAGCAGGATGAACACCGGCGCGCACAGGTGCGCCAGGGTCCGGCTGAAGAACAGCGCAGGATCGGTGTGCGCCACATCCATCGGGTCGCTGACCTGCATGTGCAGGTAGAACGTCTCGCGAACGTGATCGAGCAACATGAAGAGGATCACCAGCCCGCGCAGGGCGTCGATGGAGTGGAGTCGGGTGGACAGCGTGGGGGACATGGGGCGGGGCGTTCTCTTTAATGCAATGTAATAGTGTTGCAGATGATGGCACGAGGCCCGGCTGAATGTCACTTTGCCAATCCACCGATCGCCGCTACATTGAGCGGCCGTCTGACTCCTCTCCTACGCCGAGCCCCCCATGCTGATCGCCGCCTCCATCTTCCTCCTCACCCTGGTCCTGGTGATCTGGCAACCCCGCGGCCTGAGCATCGGCTGGAGCGCCAGCGGCGGCGCGGTGCTGGCCCTGCTCGCCGGGGTGGTGCATCCGGGGGATATTCCGGCGGTGTGGGCCATCGTGTGGAACGCCACAGCCACCTTCATCGCCCTGATCATCATCAGCCTGCTGCTCGACGAGGCCGGCTTCTTCGAGTGGGCGGCGCTGCATATGGCGCGCTGGAGCAAGGGCCAGGGCAATCGCCTGTTCGTGTTGATGGTGCTGCTCGGCGCGGCGGTGTCGGCGCTGTTCGCCAACGATGGTGCGGCGCTGATCCTCACCCCCATCGTCGTCGCCATGCTCCAGGCGCTGCGCTTTTCCCCGGCGGCGACCCTGGCCTTCGTCATGGCCGCCGGGTTTATCGCCGACACCGCCAGCCTGCCGCTGGTGGTGTCGAACCTGGTGAATATCGTCTCGGCAGACTTCTTCGGCATCGGCTTCGGCGAGTACGCCTCGGTGATGTGGCCGGTGAACCTGGCGAGCATCGCCGCCACCCTCGGCGTGCTCTGGTGGTTCTTCCGCAAGGACATCCCGGCACGCTTCGAGCCGACCCTGCAGGCACCCCGGGATGCGATCCGCGATCCACACACCTTCTATGCCGGCTGGCTGGTGCTGGTGTTCCTGTTGCTGGCGCTGTTCGCCCTGGAGCCGCTGGGCATTCCGGTGAGCCTGGTGTCGGGGCTGTGCGCGCTGGTCCTGCTGCTGGTGGCCGGGCGCGGCAAGGTGATTTCCACGCGCAAGGTCATGCGCCATGCGCCCTGGCATATCGTGGTGTTTTCCCTGGGGATGTACCTGGTGGTCTACGGCCTGCGCAACGCCGGGCTGACCCAGCAGCTCAGCAGCCTGCTCGACCTGCTCGCCAGCCAGGGCCTGTGGGCCGCGACCCTCGGCACCGGGCTGCTGGCGGCGCTGCTGTCGTCGGTGATGAACAACCTGCCCAGCGTGCTGGTCGGCGCCCTGTCGATCCACGGCGCCGAGGCTGGCGGGGTGATTCGCGAGGCGATGATCTACGCCAACGTGATCGGCTGCGACCTGGGCCCGAAGATCACCCCGATCGGCAGCCTGGCCACCCTGCTCTGGCTGCATGTGCTGGCCGGGCGCAATATCCGCATCACCTGGGGCTACTACTTCAAGGTCGGCAGCCTGCTGACGATTCCGGTACTGCTGGTCACGCTGTCCGCGCTGGCATTGCGCTTGAGCCTGCCAGGCTGAGCCCGGCAAGTATCGCCAGCCAGATCACCGCCGTGCCGTAGTTGAGGCGCTGGTACAGGCCAAAGCCATGACCGGCCTCCAGCGCCTGGCCCATCAGGCCGACGGTGACCAGCGCCAGCACCGTGCACAACGCCGAGAACCAGGCGAAACCACGACTATCGAGCAGGCGTTTGCCGAGAACAATCCACAGTGCACTGGCCAGCGTCAGCGACAGGAACATCACTAGCCCGGACAGGTTGTGCATCTGCTGGGAGAACGACGGCTGCACCGGAGCGCAGCCCTGGTCGCAGGAAAACACCCCGGTGCCGAAGCTGCCCAGGCCATGCACCAGAACCAGCAGCGCGCTCAACCGCGCCAGGCGGGAGTCGGAGAAACGCCGCCACAGACCAAGTGCCACCAGCACGAACAAAACACCCAACGGGAAATTGTTGATCCACGGGGAGAAGGCATGGGTCACCGCGCCCTGCTCGCCCAGCCGGCTCATGGCGAAATCCAGGTGGCTGTAGCCGGGATAGTGGCTGGCGGTCAGGACCACCCCACAGACCAGCCACAGCGGAATCACCCCGCCCGCCCCCAGCAATACCTGGTCGATCGTCTTCATGTCGCGGCACACTCCGTTGTTGTTCGAAGCGCCGATGCTAGGGATCTCTTGCGTCCAATCGTTACCGATTTTTTTGCAAGCCAGCTTGCCCATGCGTCATCCTGTCGCCCCTCGCGCTCCAAGGATGGCTGTACGTGACCCGCCGCTTGCCCAGCACCACCGCCCTGCTCGCCCTCGAAGCCGCCGCCCGGCACCAGAGCTTCGCCCGCGCCGCCCAGGAGCTGTCCGTCACTGAAGGCGCCATCAGCCGGCAGATCGCCAAACTGGAAAGCCAGCTCGGCGTGCGCCTGTTCCAGCGCAGCGGCAACCGTGTCGAACTCAGCGAACCCGGCGCCCGCTACGCCGCCGACATGCGCGAAGCCCTCGACCTGATCGAGCGCAAGACCCGCCAGTTGCAAGCCGACAGCCGCCCCGACACGGCCCTGGAAATCGGCGTGATTCCGACTCTCGCCAGCCGCTGGCTGATACCCCGCATGGCGCGTTTTCATCAGCGTTATCCACAGGTGCGGATCAATCTGCGTGAGCGCACCGAGCCCTTCGACCTGGCGGCCAGCGGCTTGCATGCGGCAATCAATGTCGAGCACCCGGCCTGGAGCGGTTTGCCGGTACAACCACTGTTCCAGGCCCCGCTGCTCGCCGTGTGCCATCCCGACCTGGCCGCGCGTGCGCCGGGCGAGATGCCACTGCTGCACAAGTACGACAACGGCGAGCAGTGGAGCGACTACGCACGGCATAGCGCTATCGACCTGCCCCAGGCGCAAAGCGGACCACGTTACGACCGGTTTTCCCTGCTGATCGATGCAGCGCGCAGCGGCATGGGCATGGCCCTGGTGCCGCGCCTGTATGTAGAAGAGGACCTCGACCAGGGCCGCTTGAACGCACCCTGGCCGCAGGTCGGGCAGTTGAGCGAGCGCTATGTGCTGGTCGAGCCCCTCGCTGGGCAAAATCCGGCGCTGGACCTTTTCAGACACTGGTTGCTGGAACAAAGCGCGGAGCAACCCGACAGCCATTGATCTGTCGCGCCATTGATTCCCGCGCTTTTCCGCTCGCGGCGATATACAACCACAAGGCAAATCGCCATTATCGCCGAACAATCACAGGCACCAACGCGTGCACAGGAGAAGTCGATGGTCAGGGCGCGATTCAAGCAGGCAAAAGGTGCGACACGATGAATGAGCGTCTGTTGACCAGCCTGCGTCTTGGCGCTGTGGCAATGGCCGCCGCCACCCTTCCCGGCTGTGTGGCCCAGGTCGCCCACGCCGTGTTTTCCCCTGTGCTGGATGCCGCCGCCGACGCCGCCCTGACGCCCGAAAGCGTCGGCATCAGCCCGGCCAACTGGCGCGGCCGGACCTGCGAGCAACTGCAACTGAACTACGCGCAGACCGCCGACTCCCGGCAGCGCTTTGCCGCAGACGGCGACAGCACCATGGTCAAGACCATGGGCTGGCAACTGGATGCGATCAACCAGGTGCGCGGTGAACAGGGCTGCCTGAACGGCACCGCCAGCGTGGCCGCCTCGGGCCAGGCGGCGAACCTCGCGCCACGTCCCACCGCCCCGGTTGCCGCTGCCCCGGTGCAATCCAGCCAATCCAGCCAATCCAGCCAATCCGCCAGCACGACGGTCCAGCGCCTGGGCATGACCCTGCAACGTCCAAGCGCGGAAATGGTCAAGGCCCTGGGCCTGACCAGCAGCGGCGGAGCCTGGGTGGTCAGCGTCACCCCGGACAGCCCGGCGGCCAAGGCCGGATTGAAACCGCTGGATGTGATCCTCGATGTGTCCGGCCAGCAGGTGCAGGCGCCAGACGATGTCGAGGCCATCGCCGGCCGCCTGCGCGCTGGCTATCGCGCAGCACTGGGCATCTGGCGCGAGCGCGGGGCGAAGGAACTGACGCTCGAAGTACCCGCTGCGACGACAGTCACGCCGGTAGCCGTGGCAGCACCCGTGCCTGCGCCCCCGGCAGCCGAGCAGGGCGGTACGTTCTGCCATGCCTACGTGTATGTGGTGAACCAGCCGGGGGGCGTGCAATCGGAACTGTTCCAGAGCCCGGCCAGCGAATTGAACGCCGCGACGATGATCAGTTCGCTGTCCGCATTCGTCAGCAAGGTGCGCCAGCTTCACCCGAATGACTGGCGCCCCTTCACCTTCGCGGAAACCCAGTGCTCGCCGGCTGCGGGGTATTGCTTCGGCAACGGCGAGAACCCGTTGTTCGGCGGCAAGCAGATGGCCGGCCAGTTCTGCTACACCAACCGCGAGCAGGCCCAGCGGCATTACGACGAGTTCAACACGGTCAAGCCGGTGTACCAGACCGTGCGCCTGCAACCCTGAACAAGCGCCGAACACACCGATTGAATCCACTCGCGTACTCATGAACAGGCAGCGCTACACAAGACCTTTAGCAGCGTAGAAGCCGCTTGGAAGATCGATCACAAACTCGCGATCCGGGGCGTCCTCGAAAATATCCTGGTAGTTCGGCATGTCGAAATGCACATTGGAGAAAGCACCGGCCAGATGCATGCTGCCTTCCCCATCGACATCATGATTGACTTCGAGGAACCCGGAAGCAGGTTGCTGCCACACAAAATAGACCTCCCCGGTGATAGCTCTATAAGCCAGACCGTGGGCCATCCAGGGGCGCTGCCAATTATCGAGAGGTTCGGACAAGTCATACACTGCACCGCTGTGCCGATCGAAAACAGTGAAGCTGATCCGTTCGGCCCATCCATTGAAAATAGCGTTCGGACGCATGACTTCCGCCGCGAGAAGCCACGCCGGAATAGGGCCATTCTCGTCTCCAAAATCGTGGGAACGCTGCTTCTCCAGGGACTCGGCGTTGAACGTACGCGACACACCGTCGAGCAGGAAACTGGTCTCGAAAATGTCGCCATCAGGCAACTTCTCCTTTCCGGTGAGTTCCCCATCGAGCGCACGGCGCAGCCCTGGCTCATTCTTCAGATCGATCCTGAGGACATGTGCCCCTTTCACTTGCTTGTGTTCAATCACGCTTTGTGGGTGCACGCCTGATAAACGCGCAAGAATGTTGATATCCATGGTGTAGCCTCCGAAACATGCTGCAATTGACTGACGCTTCGTTCCCACTGGGCTCGAAGAAGAACGCACGTGACAGCTTCACGCTCGCTCCTTATCGGTGAAGTCACCGAAATGCACCCGGCCAGTCTATTGTCCGCACCGTTTCTCGACACCTGACAGAAATATCAGGTACCCCGGCACAGTGTTGTACGCGGGGACTCTGGATAGCTAGGAAAGACTGGTACCGACTGCTAGCCTGCGTCGGCGCAATCGCCCTCTGTCAAAGGAATGAACATGGATATTCTGCTGTCAGCCTATGCCCTGTGTGTCGTGGTCCTGTTCCTGAAGATGCTCGCCATCTCCTGCTATCAGGGCTATTACCGGATCAGCCGCAAGACCTTCCAGAACGCCGAGGACGCCCGCTTCGTCGGGCGCCAGGCGAGTGCCGAGGAGTTGCCGCAAGTGGTGCGCGCGGCCAAGGCCTGGGGCAACGATCTGGAGAACATCCCGCTGTTCTTCGTCCTCGGTGGCCTGTGCGTGGCACTGGACACCGCCACGAGCGCCAGCCTCGCGCTGTTCTGCGTGTTCACCGGCGCTCGGATCGTTCATACCCTGTGCTACCTGAATCAGTGGCAGCCCTGGCGTACCCTCGCTTACGCCATCGCCCTTGGCGCGCTGCTGGGCATGGCGGGGATGATCGCGATCAAGGCGCTGTAGGACTTGCCAGTAACCTGCCATCAAGGCTAGTGTCAGGCCCATGACTCTGCTGCGCAGCACCTCGACCACCACCACGACCACCGCCAAGGGCGGGGGACGCGGGTGTCGCTGAGCTGCTGAAAGCCAGACCCCGAAAGGCCCCGCCAGCGATGGACGGGGCCTTTTTTCTGATCCCGTGTCGCTGGCTTATCTCAAGGAGCGACACCCATGCATGCACTCTTGATTCTCGATCTGCAGGTCGGCCTGTTTCATGGCCCGGACAAACCGTGGCGCGGCGCTGAACTGCTGGACGCGGTAAACACCCTGCTGGACAAGGCCCACGCCGCTGGCGCGCCGGTGTTCCTCGCCCGCCATGTCGGCCCGCCAGGCTCGCCACTGGCGCCGGACAGTGCGCTGACGCAACTGATCCCCGAGCTGAGGCTGGACGGTAGCGAGACGGTGTTCGAGAAGCAGCGGCCCAGTGCGTTTGTCGGCACCGGCTTGCTGGAGCGGTTGAAGGCGGCTGGCGTCAGTGGCCTGGTGATCTGCGGGATGAAGACCCAGTACTGCGTCGACAGCACCTGCCGTGCTGCGCGGGATCTGGGGCTGGAGGCGGTGCTGGTCGAGGACGGCCATAGCTGTTCCGACACGCCAGTGCTGAGCGCCGAGGCGATTGTCGGCCATCACAATGCGACGTTGGCCGGGCCATTCTGCCGGCTGGTGACGGCGCAGGAGTGGCAGTTCTGATCGGTTATCGGCTCAGGGCTGCGGGCCGATGCTGATGGCCTCATCGCTGGCAACGCCAGCTCCCACAGGGTTATGCGGTGTGCACAATCCCTGTGGGAGCCGGCGTTGCCGGCGATGAGGCCATTAGTGCCAATAGAGGCCGGAAGTTACAGCCCCTCTTCCAGCGCCAGCAGATCAGCCAGCGGCTGCGGCCGGCGAATCAGCTTGATCTCGGCACCATCGAGCAGCACTTCGGCCAACAGCGGACGGCTGTTGTAGTTGGACGACATCGACGCGCCATAGGCACCGGTGTCGTGCATCACCAGCAGATCACCGACCTGAGGTTGTGGCAGCAGGCGCGGGACCAGGCCCTGGTCGTCCTGGGTGAAGACGTCGCCGGACTCGCACAGCGGGCCACCGACCACGCATTCCACCTGGGCACGATCCTCGGCACCGAGCACGCTCATATGGTGATAGGCACCGTACATGGCCGGGCGCATCAGGTCGTTGAAGCCGGCATCGACCAGCACGAACTGACGGCTACCAGCGCGCTTGACCGCACGCACCTCGGTGACCAGGCGACCCGACTCGGCCACCAGGAAACGCCCCGGTTCGATCTCCATGCGCACCGGATGGGCGAGGAAGGCTTCGACCTGGTCCTTGGCTTTCTGCCAGGTGCTGGCGTAGCGCTCGACATCCACCGCCACATCACCCTCGCGGTACGGCGTGGACAGGCCACCACCGATGGAGAACGCCTCGATATCGTGGTCCAGCGCCTGGATGGTGGCGACCATGGCGCCACCGACCTGGGCCAGGTGGTCGTAGTCGACGCCAGAACCGATATGCATATGGATGCCCACCAGGTGCAGGCCGTACTGGCGGATCACCGCGATGGCATCGCCGATCTCCTCATGCCAGATCCCGTGCTTGCTGTTTTCGCCGCCGGTGTTGGTCTTGCGGCTGTGGCCGTAGCCGAAACCGGGGTTGATGCGCAGCCAGACGCGATGGCCCGGCGAGTGCTCACCCAGTTGGCGGAGCATGTCGATGGAGCCGCAGTTGACTTCGACCTTGAGTTCCACCACCCGGCGCAGGGTCGGCTTGTCCAGCAGGTCGCAGGTCAGGACCACGCCGGCGGGATCGCCTTCCGGGCTGTAGCCGGCCAGCAGCGCACGCTCCAGTTCGCCAAGGGAGACGGCATCGACGCGCACGCCATGCTCGCGCATCAGGCGCAGGATATGCAGGTTGGAACTGGCCTTCTGGGCGAAACGCACCACATCGAAACAGGCCAGGCGCTGGATGCGCTCGCGGATGACCGCGGCGTCGTAGGTCCAGAACGGGGTGGGGAACTGCTGCGCAGCGGCGGCCAGGGCGGTGGTTGCGGTCATGACGAGATCCGGGAAGGTGGGAAAGAACGCCATGATGCCGAAAGGCGACCATTCAGAAAAATATCTATTCTTTGTCAGGCCATTCAGTTTTGATATGCAACTTTTGCCCGACAGGTGTTTCCAGCATGAGTCTCTCCGTCCGCCATATCGAAGTGTTCCGCGCCATCATGCTGGCCGGTAGCGTCACCGGCGCGGCGCGCCTGCTGTTTACCTCGCAGCCGACCCTGAGCCGCGAGCTGGCAAGGCTGGAAAGCCTCAGCGGGCTGACCCTGTTCGATCGCCAGGGCGGCCGCCTGCTGCCCACTGCCCAGGCGCTGATGCTGCTGGAGGAAGTGGAACGTTCCTATGTCGGGCTGGAGCGGATCAACAGCCTGGTGGAGTCGATCCGCCGCTTCGAGCACGGCCAGCTCGACCTGACCTGCCTGCCGCTGTTTTCCCAGACCCTGCTGCCGCGGGTGTGCAAGCAGTTCCAGCGCGAACACGGCGGTATCGGCCTGTGCATCAGTGCCCAGGAGTCGCCGCTGCTGGATGAATCCCTCAGCGCCCAACGCCATGACCTGGGCCTGACCGAAGGTGAACAGGTGCCCCGGGGTACCCGTGGCGAGCTGCTGTTCAGTGCCGACATGCTCTGCGTGCTGCCGGACGGGCATCCCTTGCTGGCCCGGGAACGGCTGGCGGTGGCGGATTTCCAGGGCGTCGCCTTCATCAACCTGGCGGGTCGCGATATCTATCGCCAGCGTCTCGACGAGCAGTTCCGCAGCGCCGGAGTCGAGCGCCATACGGTGGTCGAAACCACCAATGCGGCGTCGGTGTGCGCCATGGTTCGCGAGGGGCTGGGGGTGGCGATCATCAATCCGCTGAGTGCGCTGAACGAGGCCGGGCGCGGCTTGCAGGTCAGGCGGCTGGAGGTGTCGATTCCCTATCGGGTGATGCTGATCCGGCCGGAGTTTCGGCCGTCGTCGGGGTTCGTCGAGGCGTTTTGTGAGGCGTTGAAGGCCGAGGCTGGGGGATTGATGGAGCGGCTGAAAGATCTTCGTTGACCGGATTGGGGCCGCTATGCGGCCCTTCGCGAGCAAGCTCGCTCCCACAGTGTGGTGGTGCATGTGGAAGCGAACTTGCTCGCGAAGGACCGCAAAGCGGTCCCAACCGAGTCAACACTGACCATCTGGTAACTAATCCATTAAGCAGCCCTGCACCAACCAAAAAACGACATAGAACATGAATTAGATATAGTACAAATACCATACAAAGCAGGTATTACTTCCATAACTTATCAGGCCTGTTATATAAACTCCCCGGAGCCATCTGCGCCGCTTCCTCCCGACAAGGACGCGGCAACCATCAAGAGCTAACAATCAGCCGCCGGGTGCCACACATGTCGATTCTTCTTCTCGCCGCCAGTCCTCCGTCCGCGCGTCCGTCCTGGGTGCACCGCGTTTTCCGAACACCCCGCTAGCCAGACCTCATCCGCCAGTTTTCGGTGACGGGCCCGCGCCCGCCGCCCCGGCTTTCTGCACCCCGAAAAAAAGCGCCAGACAAAAAAACCACAAGAAAAACCAAGGAGCCCCACCCCATGAGCAGCAATGACCTGTCCCACTCGCAACACTGCGCGCGGATCCGCGCCAACCCGAAATTCCAGCAACTGGTGCGCAACCGCTCGCGCCTGTCCTGGTCCCTCAGCGCCGCCGTGCTGGGCGCCTATTACCTGTTCATGGCGGTGGTGGCGTTCCAGCCACATTGGCTGCATGCACCACTGGCCGAAGGCCGCCAGCTGACCCTGGGAATTCCCGTGGCGGCGGGGTTGATCGTGCTGTCCTGGCTGCTCACCGGCTGGTACGTGCGCAGCGCCAACACGCGCTTCGACGCCATGAGCGCCGACCTGCTGGAGGAGCTGAAATGAGCCGCCGCCTGCTCTGCCTCGGCACCCTGCTGCTGGCCCCGGCACTGGCCCTCGCCGCGCCGATCGTGGCCGAGAAGCAACCGGTCAACCTGCACGCCATCGGCATGTTCTTCGTATTCGTCCTCGGCACCCTGGCGATCACCTGGTGGGCCGCCCGGCAAACCCGTTCGACCTCGGACTTCTACACCGCCGGCGGCGGCATCAGCGGCTTCCAGAACGGCCTGGCGATCGCCGGTGACTACATGTCCGCGGCGACCCTGCTGGGCCTGTCCAGCCTGGTCTTCGCCAAGGGCTACGACGGCTTCATCTATACCGTGGCGTTCTTCGTCGGCTGGCCGCTGATCACCTTCCTGATGGCCGAACGGTTGCGCAATCTAGGGCGCTTCACCTTTGCCGACATCGTCTCCTACCGCCTCGACCAGACCCGGATCCGCACCTTCGCCGCCTTCGGTTCGCTGACCGTGGTGTGCTGCTACCTGGTGGTGCAGATGGTCGGCGCCGGGCAGTTGATCAAGCTGCTGTTCGGCCTCGACTACCGCACCGCAGTGATGGTGGTCGGCGTGCTGATGCTGGTCTACGTGATCTTCGGCGGCATGATCGCCACCACCTGGGTGCAGATCATCAAGGCCGTGCTGCTGCTCGCCGGCGGCAGCACCCTGGCCCTGCTGGCCATGGCCGAATTCGGCTTCAGCTTCGAAACCCTCGCCGCCCGCGCGGTGCAGGCCCATGCCAGTGGCTGGAACATCATGGGCCCCGGCTCGATGCTGGCCGATCCGGTCAACGCTGCCTCGCTGTCCCTCGGCCTGGTCTTCGGCATCGCCGGGCTGCCGCACATCCTGATGCGTTTCTTCACCGTGCCGAACGCCAAGGAAGCGCGCAAATCGGTGTTCTACGCCACCGGTTTCATCGGTTTCTTCTTCCTGGTGGTGATGGTCCTCGGCTACGCCGCCATCGTCATCGTCGGCAGCGATCCGCAGTTCTTCGTTGGCGGTGATGTGAAGGCCGCGCTGATCGGCGGCGGCAACATGGTCGCCATGCACCTGGCCAAGGCGGTGGGCGGCAACCTGTTCCTCGGCTTCCTCTCGGCAGTAGCCTTCGCCACCATCCTCGCGGTGGTTTCCGGCCTGGCCCTGGCCGGGGCCTCGGCGATTTCCCATGACCTGTACGCCACCGTGCTGAAGAAAGGCACGGCCAGCGAGCAGGAGGAAATGCGCGTGACCCGCTTCGCCACCATCGGCCTCGGTTTGATCGCGATCTGCCTGGGCTTCCTGTTCGAACAGCAGAACATCGCCTTCCTGGTCGGCCTGACCTTCGGTATCGCCGCCTCGACCAACTTCCCGGTGCTGATCATGGCCATGTACTGGAAAGGCCTGACCACCCGTGGCGCCCTGGCTGGCGGTTTCGCCGGGCTGGTCAGCGCCCTGGTGCTGGTGATCCTGTCGCCGGCGGTGTGGGTCGCGGTACTGGGCAATGCCAAGGCGATCTACCCCTACGACCACCCGGCGCTGTTCTCCATGCCGCTGGCGTTCCTGGTGACCATCGTCGTCTCGCTGCTCGACAACAGCGCCCGCGCCACCCGCGAGCGCGATGCCTTCGACGACCAGTTCGTCCGCGCCCAGACTGGCCTGGGTGCCGCAGCCGCGTCCAACCACTAATAACAACAAGAGACCCCAACCATGCTCCGCACCCTTACCCCACTGGCCCTCGCCCTCCTCTGCTGCCAGGCCCAGGCCGCCTTTCTCGACGACAGCAAGGCCAGCCTCGAAGCACGCAACTTCTACTTCAACCGCGACTTCCGCCAGGACGGCGCGGCGCAGTCGAAGATCGATGAATGGGCGCAAGGCTTCCTGCTGCGCTACGAATCCGGCTTTACCGAAGGCACCCTGGGCTTCGGCGTCGACGCCATCGGCCTGCTCGGGCTCAAGCTCGACTCAAGTCCCGACCGGGCCGGCAGCGGCCTGTTGCAGCGTGACCGCGAGGCGCCGAAACGCGCTCGCGACAGCTACGGCGACCTCGGCCTGACCGCCAAGGTCCGCGCCTCCAACAGCGTGCTCAAGGTCGGCACGCTGATCCCCAAGCTGCCGGTGCTGATGCCCAACGACTCGCGCCTGCTGCCGCAGGTGTTCGAGGGGGGGCAACTGAGCGTGCAGGAGATCAGGAACCTCAGCATCGACCTCGGCCGGCTGCGTCAGGTCAACCAGCGCGACTCCCAGGACTACGAGGACATCGGCCTGACCACCGGCGCGGCGAAAGGCATCGTCACCCGCTACAGCGGCAGCGACCGCTTCGACTTCGGCCACCTCAACTACAAATGGACCGACAGCCTCAACACCAGCTACAGCTACGGCGGCCTGGAGCACTTCTACCGCCAGCACATGCTCGGCCTTGGCCACACCTGGGCACTGGGTGACGGGCAGACGCTGAAGAGCGATCTCCGCTTCGCCCGCTCGCAGGACGACGGCGGCAGCAATGTCGACAACAGGGCGCTGGGGGCGATGTTCACCTACGGCATCAAGGGCCACGCCTTCGGTCTGGGCTACCAACGCATGAGCGGCGACACCGGCTTCGCCTACATCAACGGCGCCGATGCCTGGCTGGTGAACTTCGTGCAGATCGGCGACTTCGCCAACAAGGACGAACGCTCGTGGCAGGCGCGCTATGACTTCAACTTCGCCAGCGTGGGGATTCCCGGGCTGACCTTCATGACCCGCTACCTGACCGGTGACAATGTCGATCTCGGCGCCGGGCGGCCGGAGGGCAAGGAATGGGAGCGGGACATGGACATCGGCTATGTGGTGCAGAGCGGGCCGCTGAAGAACCTCGGGCTGAAGTGGCGCAATGCGACGGTGCGGTCGAGCCACTTCGGCAATGACCTGGATGAGAACCGGCTGATCCTGAGTTATACCCTGGCCTTGTGGTGATCTTCAGGGCCTCATCGCTGGCAAGCCAGCTCCCACAGGGACCGCGTGCACCGCTGAACCTGTGGGAGCCGGCTTGCCGGCGATGAGGCCCTGACAGTCACTCAAAGGGCAGCGGCGGGACTCCTCCCCAGCACCCGCTCATACTCCTCCTTTGCCGTCTGCTCCGAGAACTCCCCGGCCCATTTCGCCACCACCACGGTGGCGACGCTGTTGCCGATGGTGTTGCAGGTGGCGATAGCCATGGACATGAAGCGGTACACACCGAACAACAGCGCCAGCCCTTCCACCGGCAATACACCGATGGCGGTGACGGTGGCGGCGAAGACCACGAAGCTGCCGCCGGACACCGCCGCCGCGCCCTTGGAGGTCACCAGCATGATCGCCACCATGCCCAGTTGCTGCTCCCAGGTCAGCGGCACGCCGTAGGCGTTGGCGATGAACAGCACGCACAGCGACATGTAGATCGAGGTGCCGTCGAGGTTGAAGGCGTAGCCGGTGGGCAGCACCAGACCGACGCTCTGCTTGGAGCAACCGAGTTTTTCCAGCTTCAGCAGCAGGCGCGGCAGCGCGCTTTCCGACGAGGCGGTACCGAGGACGATGAAGATCTCGTCCTTGATGTACTTGAGGAAGCGCCACAGGCTGAAGCCCGACAACCGGCACACCGCACCCAGCACGATGGCGATGAACAGCACCACCGCCACGTAGAACATCAGCACCAGGTTGGCCAGCGACATCAACACCGCCGTGCCGTTGCTGCCCACCGCGTAGGCCACCGAACCGAAGGCACCAAGCGGGGCGAACTTCATGATCAGGTTGATGAACTCGAAGAAGCATTCGGAGACGCGGTTGAGGCCGTCCTCGATCACGGCACGGCGCTCGTGCTTGAGCGCCAGCAGGGCGAAGCCGAACAGCACCGAGATCACCAGCACCTGGAGCAACTGGCCACCGGCGAAGGCGCCGACGAAGTTGTCCGGGAAGATGCCGTAGATGAACTCCATGGTCGAACCCGGCGCATGCCCCTTGGCCAGGGCCGCAGCCGCCGCGCTGGCAGTGGCGCTGTTGGGGTGGGCGTCGTGCATGCTCGAACCGATGTCCAGCAGGTTGCCCCAGACCAGGCCGATGGCCAGGGCGATGGTGGACACCACTTCGAAGTACACCAGGGCGCGCCAGCCAACCTTGCCGACGCGCTTGATGTCACCGGCCGAGGCGATGCCGTGGACCACGGTGAAGAACACCAGCGGGGCGACGGCGGTCTTGATCAGCTTGAGGAAGATGTCGCCGAGGATCTTGAAGCTGGCAGCGATCTCGGGGGCGATGAAGCCGAAGGCGATGCCCAGGACCATGGCCGCGACGACCTGGAAGGTCAGGTCGCGGTACAGCGGTTTTTTCGTGGAAGCAGTCATGTTCGCGATCTCTTATTGTCTTTATCGGTGTGGCGAGACAGACAGGGCGCGCCGAATCGATGCGCCCTGCGAACGGGTTCAGCGCTTGACCGCACCCTCGCGGGCCAGGGCGCGATCGACCATCTGCGGGGCCAGGCCGAGGTAGTTGGCCGGGTCGGTGAGACGCTCCAGTTCGGCGCGGTCGAGGCGGTCGGTGACTTCGGTACGGGCCAGCAGCGCATCGAGCAGGCTGATGCCATCGTCGTTAGCCACGCGGCAGGCGGCGTAGACCACATCGTGGGCGACCTGGCGGCCGAGGGCCGGGGCCAGGCCCATCATCACCGCCTCGGCGACGATCAGGCCGCGGGTCATGTCGAGGTTCTGGCGCATGCGTTCGGTGCGCACTTCCAGGCCAGCGAGCATGAATTTCGCTTGGCCGAGGGACGCCGCCGACAGGGCGAAGGCTTCCGGAATCGCCACCCACTCGGCCTGCCACGGGCCGGTCGAGCGCTCAAAGTCCTGGATCATCGCGTCGAGCATCAGCCCGGCCTGCTGGCGCACGCCCTTGGCAGCGGCATACATCAGCTCGCAGGAAATCGGGTTGCGCTTTTGCGGCATGGTGCTGCTGGCGCCACGGCCCTTGACGAAGGGCTCGTACACCTCGCCCAGCTCGCTGGTCATCATCATCATCACATCGAGGGCGACCTTGCCCAGGGAGCCGGTGACCAGGCCGAGGAAGTTGAGGGTTTCCGCCAGGCCGTCGCGGGCCACGTGCCAGGTGGCTTGCGGCACACCCAGGCCGAGTTCGGCCATCAGCGCTTCCTGCACTTCCAGGCCTTTGTCGCCCAGCGATGCCAGGGTGCCGGCGGCACCGGCGAACTGGCCGATCTCGACCCGCGGACGCAACTCGGCCAGGCGCTCGGCGTGGCGGTCGAACATGCTCAGCCACACCGCGACCTTGTAGCCGAAGGTGATCGGCAGCGCGTGCTGCAGGTGGGTGCGGCCGGCCATCGGGGTGTCGCGGTACTGCTTCGCCAGACCGGCGAGCAGGCCGCGCACCGCCTGGATATCGCGCTCGACGATGGCCAGCGCGGCACGCACCTGGAGGACCACGGCGGTGTCCATGATGTCCTGGGTGGTGGCGCCCCAGTGTACATAGCGTCCGGCTTCGCCACAGAGCTTCGACAGTTGCTCGACCAGCGGCAGGATCGGATAGCCGACGATCTCGGTCTCGTGCTGCATATGGGCCAGGTCGAGGGACTCGAAGCGCGCCAGCTCGGCGATCTGCACGGCGGCCTCGGCAGGGATCACGCCACAGCGGGCTTCGGCCTTGGCCAGGGCGATTTCGACTTCGATATAGCGCTCGATCAGGGCTTTATCGGAGAACACCGAACGCATCTCGGCGGTGCCGAACATATCGCGGAAAAGGGCGGAGTCAAAGACAGTGGTAGACATGGCGTGGTCCCGTAATGATTGTTATGTCCGTACATATTAAAATGTACGGACATATGAATACGCCGAGACTGATACACTGTCAATCCATTCTGTATTTCGGGACTGACGGACGGCATGAACGAGGCTCGCTACGCGCTGGTAGCCAAGGATTTGAAAGACAAGATCGCCAGTGGCGGCTACCCGGTCGGTTCGCTGCTGCCGACCGAGCTGGAGCTCTGCGATCTGTACGAGGTCAGCCGGCATACCGTGCGCGCGGCCATCACCCAGTTGCAGAACCTGGGGCTGGTATCGCGGCGCAAGCGGGTCGGCACGCGGGTCGAGGCGTCAACGCCGAGTGGCGGCTATCGCCATTCGCTGGCCTCAGTGGAGGACCTGGTGCACCTGGCGGAGACCCAGGAACGGGCGATTCAGGAAGTCCGGCATTTTGTTGCTGATATCGCCGAAGCCGAGCGCCTGGGCCTGCAACCCGGGGGGCATTACTTCTGCATTTCCAGCATTCGCGTGGATGACGAGCGCGGGCGCGCACCGATGTGCTGGACCGATGTGTATGCCGACGAGGCCTATACCGAGGTGATCGAGCTGGCCCGGGAGCACCCGGATGCGCTGGTGGCGGCGTTGATCGAACGGCATTTCGGCCGGCGCATCGAAGTGGTCGACCAGCAGGTGCGGGCGGTGCTGCTAAGTGCCGAGCTGGCCGGGAAGCTGGATGCCGTCGCGGGTGAGCCGGGGTTGAAGATCATCCGCCATTACCGCGATGAGCAAGGGCGGTTGGTGGTGGTGTCGGAAACCGTGCATCCGGATGATCGTTTTACCCTGGTGATGCAGATGAAGCGGGAGAAAGCCTGAGGTTTGCTGTGCTGGTGAGGGCCTCATCGCTGGCAACGCCAGCTCCCACAGGTTTAGCAGTGCACACGATGCCTGTGGGAGCCGGCGTTGCCGGCGATGAGGCCCTCAGCTTCAACCCGAAACCTCAGCCTCCCCCCCCCACCACCACCCTCTCCTCCAGCCACTGCGCCAGGGCATCCGGCGCCAGCGGCGGCGAGTACAGGTAGCCTTGGGCCACCGGGTAGCCCTGCTCTTCCAGCCAGACGCTCTGCGACTCGGTCTCGATCCCTTCGGCCACCACCGTCAGGTGCAGGCTGCGACCAATCCCCAGAATCGCATTGCTCAAGGCCCGTGCGGCTTCGTCGGTTTCGATGTCGGCGACGAAGCTGCGGTCCAGCTTCAACTCGGACACCGGCAAACGCCGCAGATAACTCAGGCTGGAATAGCCGGTACCGAAGTCGTCCATCGACAGGCGCACGCCCTGGGCATGCACCTCGTCGATGGTCTTCATGGTGCTCGGATTGGTATCCAGCAGGATGTTCTCGGTCAGTTCCAGGGTCAGGTCGGCCGGCTTGAGGTCGTGATGGCGCAAGGTGTCGGCGATCATCCGCGGCAGGTCGAGGTTGTGGAAGCTGGTGGGTGACAGGTTGACCGCCACCGCCGGCACCGCCAGGCCCCGGGCGCGCCATTCGGAGAGCTGGCGACAGGCTTCGCGCAGCGCCCAGCGCCCCAGTTCGGCGACCAGGCCGCACTCCTCCGCCAGCGGAATAAAGCGCGCCGGGGAGATCTCGCCGAGTTGCGGGTGAGTCCAGCGTGCCAAGGCTTCGACGCCGTACAGGCGCCCGCTGGCCATCTCCACTTGCGGCTGGTAGTGCAGGCGCAGCTGGTTTTTCTGCAGGGCCTCGCGCAGGGCATTTTCCAGGGCCAGGCGCTCCTGGGCGAGCTTGTTCATTTCGCTGCTGAAGAAGCTGAAGCAACCACGGCCGCTGCTCTTGGCCTGGTACATGGCCATGTCGGCGCGGTGCAGCAGGGTTTCCACATCGCAGCCGTCGGACGGGTACATGGCCACGCCGACGCTGGCGGAAATCGCCAGATGGGTGCTGGCGATGGTCATGGGTTCGCTGAGCAGGATCTGGATGCGCTCCACCGCGTCGGCCGCGTGATCGCCGTCGCATTGCGGCAGGATCACCACGAACTCGTCTCCCGACAGGCGCCCGGCGATATCGGCGGCGCGCAGTTCGCGGCGCATCCGCGCGGCGACCTGGCGCAGCAGTTCGTCGCCGGCCGGGTGGCCGAGGGAGTCGTTGACCTGCTTGAAACGGTCAAGGTCGATGAACAGCACCGCGACCTGCTCGTTGTTGCGCCCCGCGCTGGCGATCGCCTGGTCGGCCTTGGCCTGCAGCAGACTGCGGTTGGGCAATCCGGTGAGGGCGTCGTAATAGGCCAGCTGGCGAATGCGCTGGCGTGAATTCTCGCGCTCCAGGGCCAGGGCACAGAGGTGCGCGCAGGCATCCACCAGACGCTGGTGGAACAGCGCCGAAGCGACATTGCGCGGCTGGCGGAAGTAGAAGGCGAAGGTGCCGATGGCCGCGCCCTGGCTGTTGCGGATCGGCGTCGACCAGCAACTGCGGAAGCCCAATTGGTTGGCCAGGCCCTGGTAGTCGGCCCACAGCGGATCGCTGGTGATGTCGTCCACCAGCACCGATTCGTTGCGCCAGGCCGAGGTGCCGCAGGAGCCCACGGTCGGGCCGATGCGCACGCCGTTGAGCTGGCGGCTGTATTCCACCGGCAGGCTGGGTGCGGCCAGGGAATGCAGTTGGCCGTCGTCGTCGACCCGCAGGATCGAGGCGGCCAGCTCCGGGGCGATGCGCTCCACTTCCAGGCAGATCAGCTCCAGCACTTCGGTCAGCGGCTGCTCCCGGGCCATGGCTTCGAGCACCCGGTGTTGCAGGGCCTCGTGCATCTTGGCCTGGGTGATATCGGTGAACAGGGTGACGGTGTGCTGCAACTGCCCGGCAGCGTCGAACACCGGGTTGCTCACCACCTTGGCCCAATAGCGCTGGCCCTGCTTGCCGGTGACGATTTCCTCGCGCTGCATGGAGCCGGCGGCGTACATCTCGGCGTAGTACTCGGCGATGCTCTGCTCGTCCTTTTCCGGCACCAGCAGGGCCATGGGACTGAGGCCCTTGATCTCCTCCGCACGCCAGCCGAACATGCGCCCGAAACCGGCGTTGGTGTAGGCGATGCGGCGCTGGCTGTCGCTGATCATCACCGCAGTATCACTGGCATCGGCCACCAGCGAGAGCATGCGCAGACGCTCCTGCTGGGTGCGCTCCAGATCCAGGCGCGGGGTGATATCGGTGGCGATCTTGAGGATCTGGGCCAGCTCGCCCTGCTCGTCGAACACCGGGGTGTAGGTTGCCTCCAGCCAGCAACTGCGTCCGTCACTGCGGATCCGTTCGACGATGCCGGAGCTGCCGCCGCCCTGGCGCAGGCGTGGCCAGAAATCGGCGTACTCGGGACTGCGCACCTGGGCGGTCGAACAGAAGGTACGGTGATGGCGGCCACGCACCTGCTCCAGGCTGTAGCCCATCAATGTCAGGAAGTTTTGATTGGCCCGCAGCAGGGTGCCGTCCGGGGTGAACTCGGCGATTGCCATCACCCGGTCCAGAGCGGCCAGTTGAGCCAGTGACAATTCGATGAAACGGTTGTCCTGAGACGTCATGTTCTACTCAAAAGATTCCGGCCCTGGCGGCCGGGTGGACCTGGAAGCCGGTGCCGGGCGAGTTTCCGGGATCAACGGGGCTCGCCTCCCTGGCACACGATCTGATGTCTCCATGATATTACCGCTATCGGTGGCGGGTCCATCACCACGACTAATAGCGCATTGCCTTACCCTTCTTGTGGCTATCGAAGGAAAGTCTCATTACCCTTGGCGCACCATTTTTCGGGTGTTCAGAAGCAAGGGGGCTTCGGTGCCGTTCAAGACTTTCTTTCGCTGGGATCTGCGCAGCCTGATCCTGCTGCTGACGCTGATCACGGCCCTGGTCACCCTGCTCAACAGCTTCCACGCCAGCTACCGCGTGCAGTACCAGTTGCTCATCGACAATGCCCTGGAAGCCAACCACGCCTACGCCTCGAAACTGGCTTCCAGTACCGAAACCTACCTGCAGGCATCACAACAGCAACTGGCCTATGCGGCCAACCTGATGGCCCGGGACTTCGGCAACATCGGCTACCTGAACGACGAAGCCGCGCGCCTGCGCCTGCAGACCGACACCTTCAACTCGATCATCATCACCGACGCCGAGGGCAAGGTACTGGCCACCTCGCCGGACACCCTGCAGATTGTCGGGCGCAAGCTGGATTCGGTGGGTGCGGTGAGCGCCCTGCGCGAGCGCAAGCCGATGATTTCCAGTCCCTACGTGTCGGCGGCGAACAACCTGATCATCTTCATTTCCCAGCCGGTCTTCGACCGTGGCGGCAACTACCTGGGGCTGGTGGGCGGGAGCATCTACCTCAAGCACAAGAGCATCCTCAACGAGCTGCTTGGCGAGCATTACTACAAGAACGGCTCCTACCTCTACGTGGTCGATGCCAACCGGCGCCTGCTCTATCACCCTGACCCCGATCGGGTCGGCAGCATCGTCGGGGCCAACAGCCTGATCGATGAACTCCCCAGCCACGACAACGGCACAAGGCGGGTGATCAACAGCGAAGGCCAGGACATGCTCGCCGGCTTCGCCACGGTGCCTTCGGCGCACTGGGGCATCGTCGCCCAGCGCTCCACCGAGGCGACGCTGGATGGGCTCAACGATCTGCTGTTGAGCATGATCTTCAAGACCATCCCGCTGGCCATCGTCAGCTTCATCCTGATCTGGTGGTTCTCGCGGATCATCGCCCAGCCGCTCAAGCAACTGGCGGCGGGTGCGCACAAGCTCAGCGAACCGGACACCAGCGTGCAGATCGAGAACGTGCGCTCGTGGTACTTCGAGTCCTCTGAACTCAAGCGCGCCCTGCTGATCGGGCTCAACCTGCTGCATGAGCGCCTCGGCAAGCTCAACCACGATATCCAGACCGACCCGCTCACCGGTCTGCGCAACCGCCGCGGCCTGGACCTGGCGGTGACCCTGTGGCAGGCGGAGCGGCGGCCATTCGCGGTGGTGGCCATCGATATCGATCACTTCAAGCAGGTCAACGACAACCATGGCCATGCGGTCGGCGACGAGGTGTTGCAGGCGCTGGCCGAGTTGATGCGCGGCTGTTCGCGGGACAACGACGTGATCTGTCGTTCCGGCGGCGAGGAGTTTTTCATGCTGCTGCCGGGCGCCACGCCCGAGGCGGCGGCGCTGGTCGCCGAGCGCCTGCGTGGGGTGGTGGAAGAAACGCGCTTCGAGACCATCGGCCATCTGACCGTGTCCATGGGCGTGGCGGCCTGGCCGTTGCATTCAGAGAATGCGGCGCGGGTGTTCGAAGTGGCGGATGAGCAGTTGTATCGGGCCAAGCAGGAGGGGCGGAACCGGATTTGTGTGGCGCTTGGGGATGAGGTCAGATCCTCGGCTTGATGGTGTGGCTGATGGCCTCATCGCCGGCAACGCCGGCTCCCACAGGATGGACTGTATGCACCGCATAACCCTGTGGGAGCCGGCGTTGCCGGCGATGAGGCCCTGAAGGCCACCCGCGATTGTCAGGCAGCCACATCCTTCCCAACCACCACCGCCTCCACCTTCGGCTTCCCCGGTTTCAACCGCGATACCCCGAACAGCACCAGCGCCAGCCCGACAATCTGGTAGATCGAGACCTCCTCGCTCAGCACCAGCCACGAGGCCAGTACCGTCAGCACCGGCCCGAGGTTACCCACCGCCGCTGTCTGCGTCGGGCCCATACGCTGGATCGCCAACGATACCCAGTAGATCGGCAGCACAGTGGAGAACACCGCCATCAGCAAAGCGTTGAACCACACCGCAGCCGGCAATTTCCCGAGCAGGGAAAAGTCGCCGGTCAACCCGTAGTGCCCCAGCACCATCAACGACGACGCCGTCCCCGCCAGCCCGGCCAGACGCATCGAGCTCATGGTCTTGAGCATCACGCCGGTGCCGGAGTAGTACAACGCATAGGTCACTGCACTGGCGAACACCCACAACGAGCCGAGAATCACCTGGCTGCCGACCCCGGACACACTGAGGTCATGGGCAAAGGCGATGCCCAGGCCGAGGTAGCACAGCCCCATGGCCGCCAGCACCCGTGGCGTCGGCTTCTCGCGCAGGGCCACGGCCTGGAAGATCAGCACCAGGGTTGGGTAGGTGAACAGGATCAAGCGCTCCAGCCCGGCGCTGATGTATTGCAGGCCGTAGAAGTCGAACAGACTGGCCAGGTAGTAGCCGAACAACCCGAGCAACAGCACCCGCCCGGCGCTGCCCAGGGTCAGTGGCGCCTTGCCTTGACCCCGGCTGAGCCATACCAGCCAGAGAAACAGCGGCAACGACAGGGCCATGCGCAGGGCCAGCAGGGTGATCGCATCCACCGTCCCCGCCGCGTAGGCAAGCTTGACGAAGATGGCCTTCATGCTGAAGCCAAGGGCCGAGAGCACTGCGAACAGGCTGCCGTTGTCGATGTATCGCTGGATCCGGACGTTCATGGAGGTCTGCACCAAAATGTGACGAGCCTTATTCTGGACAGAAAGCCGATTGGCTAGAATCGCTTTTTTCCGAACAGGGCTTTCTGAATTGGAGAAACCCCATGCACTTTGATCTTGCCGACCTGCGCCTGATCGCTGCCATCGCCGAGAGCGGCAGCCTGAGCAAGGCGGCGGCGACGTTCCCGGTAGCGGTATCGGCCGCCAGCACGCGCCTGCGTCAATTCGAGGAGCGCAGCGGGGTGACCCTGTTCAGCCGCAGGGCCGACGGAATGCAACTCACTCCGGCCGGGCGCCTGGTCCTGGAATCGGCCCGTGGCGTACTGGGCGAAGCGCGCAAGCTGGAAGACACCCTCAAGGAGCTGGCCGGGCAAAAACGCACCACCCTGCACCTGGCCGCCTCCACGGTGACCAACAGCACCATCCTGCCCACGGTGCTCGGACCGTTTCTGTTCGACTACCCGGAAATCGACCTGCACCTGGTCGAGCACAAGAGCGTGGATATCCTGCCCATGGTCCAGCGCGGCGAATGCGAGATCGGTGTGTATGACGGCAACCTGGTCAACGAAGGGGTGGTGTCGGTGCCCTTCCGCACCGAGCGACTGGTGCTGCTGGTACCGGTGGAGCACCCGCTGACCCAGCACAGCCAACTTCACCTGCACGATGCCCTTGGCTATTCCTTCGTCTGCCTGCCGGCTGAACGGGCCATGCAGCGCTTCGTCGAGGAAAAGGCCATGAGCCTGTCGATCCCCCTGAAAATCCGCGTCCGCGCCCCCGGCTTCGAAGCCATCGCGCAACTGGTGGCCCAGGGCGCGGGCATCGCCATGCTGCCGGAGACCCTGGCGCGGCGGCTGGAGCAGGAGTTGCCGGTGTGCTGGGTGAGGCTGGAGGAGCGTTGGGCGACGTTGGAGTTGCGGATCTGCTTCAGGAACTGGGAAGCGCTGAGCTCGCATGGTCGGCAGTTGGTGGATTTTCTCTCGGGCCGGCCGTGAGGCACTTCGAACTTCAGATCACGCTTCGCCTTCGTCAGGATCATCAACAGCCCCTCTACTTGGTCGGTTACTTGGTCAGTTACTTGTGCGGTGGCCCCGTATACGCCAACAAAGCGCGCTGTCGAAGGGACTGGTAAACTGGCCGCCTTTCCTCGATCACAGCCACCTTCCGCCACCAGGCCGAAGACGTTGACGAGCCCCCAGCTACGTAGTCGAAAAATGCTCCCAGAATCCGCCACAACCCCGCAATCCGAGCCTGCCGCCCTGTCCCGCCGCTTCAGCGTCGCGCCGATGATGGACTGGACTGACCGCCGCTGCCGCTACTTCCTGCGCCTGCTGTCGCGCCATGCCCTGCTCTACACCGAGATGGTCACCACCGGCGCCCTGCTCCACGGCGATGCCGCGCGCTTCCTCGGCCACGACGCCGCCGAGTATCCGCTGGCCCTGCAACTGGGCGGCAGCGTGCCGGCGGACCTGGCGGCCTGCGCCAGGCTGGCCGAGGTGGCCGGCTACAACGAAGTGAACCTGAACGTCGGCTGCCCCAGCGACCGGGTGCAGAACAACATGATCGGCGCCTGCCTGATGGGCCATCCGGCACTGGTCGCCGATTGCGTGAAGGCGATGATCGATGCGGTGCAGATTCCGGTGACGGTCAAGCACCGCATCGGTATCAACGGCCGTGACAGCTATGCCGAGCTGTGCGACTTCGTCGGCCAGGTGCGCGATGCCGGCTGCCGCAGCTTTACCGTGCATGCGCGGATCGCCATCCTCGAAGGCCTGTCGCCCAAGGAGAACCGCGAGATCCCGCCACTGCGCTATGAGGTTGCGGCGCAGTTGAAGCAGGATTTCCCCGATCTGGAGATCATCCTCAACGGCGGCATCAAGACCCTCGAGGAGTGCCACGAACACCTGAACACCTTCGACGGCGTGATGCTCGGCCGCGAGGCGTATCACAATCCCTATCTGCTGGCGGAAGTGGACCAGCAACTGTTCGGCAGCACGGCACCGGTGATCAGCCGGGCCGACGCGCTGGAACAACTCAAGCCCTACATCGCCGCGCATCTGGCCGCAGGCGGGGCGATGCACCACGTCACCCGTCACGTCCTCGGCCTGGCCCAGGGCTTCAAGGGCGCCCGGCGCTTCCGTCAACTGTTGTCGGTGGACGTGCACAAGACCAACGATCCACTGGGCCTGCTCGACCAGGCTGCTGAATTGTTAAAGGGCCACTAGGAACCCGCGCGCGTCCCGGCACTCGAAGACTTACCTTTGAAAAGCCCGCCAGCACGGCCTTGAGCCGCTGGCAGGCGTCGGGTAATGTCGTCGCACCGCACAGGACAGAGCACGCTCATGACTTCCAAGCTGGAACAACTCAAGCAGTTCACCACGGTCGTCGCCGATACCGGCGATATCGACGCGATCAGCCGCCTCAAGCCGGTCGATGCCACCACCAACCCTTCCCTGCTGCTCAAGGCCGCCGCCATGCCCGGCTATGCCGAGCTGCTGGACCAGGCGATCCGCGCCAGCAAGGGCAATGTCGACCTGGCCTGCGATGCTTTCGCCGTGGCGGTGGGCAGCGGCATTCTGAAAGCGATTCCCGGCCGTATTTCCACCGAAGTGGACGCCCGCCTGTCCTTCGACGAGCCGGCCCTGCTGGCCAAGGCACGCAAGTTGATCGAGCTGTACGACCAGGCCGGCGTCGGCCGCGACCGGGTGCTGATCAAGCTGGCCTCGACCTGGGAAGGCATCCGCGCCGCCGAAGTGCTGGAGAAGGAAGGTATCCAGACCAACCTGACCCTGCTGTTCTCCTTCGCCCAGGCCGCCGCCTGCGCCGATGCCGGGGTGTTCCTGATCTCGCCTTTCGTCGGGCGCATCTACGACTGGTACAAGAAGTCCACCGGCCAGGAGTACGTCGGTGCCGAGGACCCGGGCGTGCAGTCGGTGACCCGTATCTACAACTACTACAAGGCCAATGGCTACGACACCGTGGTCATGGGCGCCAGCTTCCGCAATATCGGCCAGATCGAGCAACTGGCCGGTTGCGATCGCCTGACCATCAGCCCCGAGCTTCTGCAGAAGCTCAGCGATGACCAGGGCGAACTGGAGCGCAAACTGCAGCCGGGCGCTGCCGGCGAACCACGCCTGGAGCTGAACGAAAGCCGCTTCCGCTGGGCCTTCAACGAAGACGCCATGGCCACCGAGAAACTGGCCGAAGGCATTCGCCTGTTCGCCCGCGACCAGGAAAAACTCGAGGCCCTGCTCTCCGCAAAAGCTTGATACAAATATCGGTTTGCCAGTAGTCGCGACAGCGCGGAAAGTCCCGCCTCTTCCGCAACTACTGGCAGACGATCTCCCGCCCTGATGTCCGATTCTTCCTCCTTGCCGCTGGTACTCGCCGGGCCGCTGTTGCGCCGCCTGGAGGCCACGCGCATCGTCTTCTGGCTGGTCGCCTCGCGACCGCTGGACGCCGAACTGCACCTTGATACGCCCGAGCCGCAGCGCCTCACCCTGGATGCCGGGCGCTGCCAGGTCCTGCCGGTGGGGCGCCATGCCTTCGTGCACCTGATCGATGTGCAACTGGACACGCCCATGCCGTGCGACATGCGCATCGGCTACGACCTGCTGCTCGACGGCCAGGGCATCGCCGAATGGGCACCGCACCTGCTGTATGACGGCAAGGATCGTCCGGACCTGGTGGTGCGTTCGCGCCTCGACCAGTTGCTCCACGGTTCCTGCCGCAAACCCCATCACCCGGCGGCCGACGGCCTGCTGTGCGCCGACCGCCTGCTGGTCGCTCCCCACGGGGCCAACGAGCGCCCGGCGCTGCTGATGATGAGCGGCGACCAGGTCTACGCCGACGATGTCGCCGGCCCCATGCTGCGGGCCATCCACGCCCTGATCCAGCTCCTCGGCCTGTACGAGGAATGCCTGGAAGGTGCGGTGATCCGCGACAGTGTCGAGCTGTACGGGCACCCGGCCAGCTACTACCACCGCGGCGACCTGCTGCCCGCGCTGAAAAGCAACGAAACCCTGCGCGAGCGCTTCTTTGGCGGAGTCCGCAAGCCGATCTTCACCAGCAGCAATGCCGACAACCATCTGGTGACCTTCGCCGAAACCCTGGCGATGTACCTGCTGGTCTGGTCACCGGTGCCATGGACGCTGATCGAGCCGCAGATGCCGGCGCTGAACGCCGAGCGCCAGGCGCGCTACCGGCTGGAGCAGGAGTGCCTGAAGGCTTTCGTCGACGGACTTGGCGACGTGGCCCGGGTACTGGCGCACCTGCCGTCGCTGATGATCTTCGACGACCACGACATCACCGATGACTGGAACCTCTCGGCGCAATGGGAAGAAACCGCCTACGGCCACCCCTTCTCCCGACGCATCATCGGCAATGCCCTGCTCGCCTACCTGCTGTGCCAGGCCTGGGGCAACAATCCGGACGTGTTTCCCGAACTGCTGGAACAGTGTGCCGGTTTGTTCGCCACTGCCCAGGCTGACGGTCATCTGGACGGGCCGGTCCAGGATGAGCTGATTGGCGACCTCCTGCGCTTTCAGCAATGGCACTTCGTGCTGCCGACCAGTCCAGCCTTGCTGGTACTGGACACCCGCACCCGCCGCTGGCGCAGCGAAAGCAACCTGGCCAAGCCCTCCGGCCTGCTCGACTGGGAAGCCCTGTGCGAGCTGCAACAGGCGTTGCTCGACCATCCCTCGGCGATCATCGTTTCCCCCGCGCCGATCTTTGGCGTGAAGCTGATCGAGACGATCCAGAAGATCTTCAGCTGGTGCGGCTACCCGCTGCTGGTGGATGCGGAAAACTGGATGGCCCATCGCGGCGCGGCCCAGGTAATCCTGAATATCTTCCGTCACTCGCGCACGCCGGGGCACTACGTGATCCTGTCCGGCGATGTGCATTACTCGTTCGTCTACGAAGTGCTGATCCGCCATCGCCAACGCAGCCCGCATCTGTGGCAGATCACCAGCAGCGGGATCAAGAACCGCTTTCCGGCGCGCCTGCTGGAGGTGTTCGATCGCTTGAATCGCTGGCTGTATGCACCACGCTCGCCACTGAACTGGTTTACCCGGCGGCGCTTGATGGAGGTGGTGCCGCGGGTGCCGAGCCATAGCGAGGCCGGGGAAAGGCTGTGGAACAGCGCCGGGTTGGGACGGGTGTTTTTCAACGAGGCGGGGCAGCCGGAGAGGATCTACCAGCTGAATTCAGACGGGTCTGAGGCGACCGAGTTCTTGCGGCGGGACTGAGGGCCTCATCGCTGCATGGGTATCTACACATCTCGCTTAGGCTCAACGCGGACCTTGTGGGAGCGGGTTCACCCGCGATTACGTCGGTGACTTCACCACCGCAATCGCGGGTGAACCCGCTCCCACAGAGTCCGCGTTACCTTGTCGACTCTGGTATTTAGCTGGGGACGAGATGTGTAGATACCCATGCCCATCGCTGGCTTGCCAGCGATGGGGCTGAAAAGGTCAGCTGCGCTCCAGCGCATTCACCAGATCATGGAAGGCTTCGCGGTTGGAGTCATTCAATCCCATGAGGATCTTGTGCGCTTCCAGCACCTTGGAACGCACCACCTCTTCATCCTGGTCCTGGGACGGCAGGTCGGTCAGGCATTCCGGGCAGGGAATCGGGCGGTCGACGATATTGAACACCTGATCGAAGCCCATCGACTGCAACAGACGGGTGATGTCGGCGTGGGTGGTGACCACGGTCGGCAGCAGGCCGACCTTCTGCCGCGACAGGATCGACAGCTTGGCCAGCAGGCCGAGGGTGGTGCTGTCGATGCTCTGGGTTTCCGTCAGATCGATGACGATCGCCGAGAAATTCAGCGCCGTGAAGATCTTCTCAATAGTTGCATCCAACGCCGAACACAGGGTCAGGCGCACTTCACCGACAAATTTCAGAACGAAGGTGCCGCTCTGTTCGGCGAACTGGATTCTACCGGTACTCATTGAAGGTTCCTGCTCAACACCAATAGGGCGATATCATCCGGCATCTCCCCAAGCGTAGCCAATTCGAATCGTCGGCGCAGGCCATCCAGGCTGCCGCCCGCGTCCCTGATGATTTCAGGCAGGGCCGCTTCTTTATCTTTGAGTGTCTCGCCGGGCAAAAGGTCAAGGATGCCGTCGGAGAGCAGGGTCAGGCTGAAGGTTTCCGGCAGTTCCAGGACGTGGTCCTGGTAGGTCGCCTCGTCGAACAGGCCAACCGGCAGGCCGCGGCCTTCCAGGTAGCGGCCCTGCCCCGGAGTGAACAGCACCGGCAGCGGCAGATGGCCGCCGATGGCGTAGGTCAGCAGACCGGTGTCTTCGTCGATCACGCCACCCACCATGGTGACGTGCTTGCCCAGCTTGCAGTTGATCAGGCCGCGGTTGATGTGGCCGAGCACTTCCGAGGGCTTGAAGTCACGCAGCGAGCCGGCGCGCTTGAATTCGAAGAGCAGGCGGGTGGTCATGAACTTCAGCAGCACGGTGACGAACGCCGAAGACGCACCATGCCCGGAGACATCCGCCAGGTAGAAGGCGATGCGCCGCTCGTCGACCCGGAAATAGTCGGCAAAGTCGCCGGACAGGTAGAGCGACGGAATGATCTGGTGCTCGAAGGCGAACCCGCCACAGTGCCACGGGCTTTCCGGGAGCATGTTCATCTGCACCTGGCGGCCGGCGGTCTGGTCCTCCTGCAGCAGGTGCAGGCTGGCTTCCAGTTCGCGGTTGGCGGTTTCGAGCTTTTCCCGGTAGCGCTGGTTTTCCAGGACCAGGCGCGCACGGTCGAGGGCCCGGCGCACGGAGTGCTCGAGAACGGCGAGGTCTTCCAGGGGCTTGATCAGGTAGTCGGCGGCACCGAGACGCAGGGCCTCCACCGCATCGTTCATCACCCCGGCACCGGAGACCACGATCACCGGCAGGTCCGGCGCGCGCTCGGTCACCTGGCGAATCAGCTCCAGCCCGCCCATTTGCGGCATGCGCAAATCGCAGATCACAAGGTCGGGCCGATCCTGTTCGAACACTTCGAGACCCTGCTGGCCATTGCTCGCCTGCAGGACGCTGAAACCGCTGTCTTCCAGGTAGGCGGCGAGACTCTCGCGCACCACGTCGTCGTCATCGATTATCAGCAGCGTTGCACTGGTTTTCTGCATGTGGGCAAACGGCGCCAGAAATAGGTTGGCGTAGGTGGCTCGACAGGCTGGAGCTCACGTACTGGATTCTCTTCTAGCCACTCTGCATTTCCACGTCGAGGGTCAGAAAAGACTGACCCGCAACAGGCAGAGGTGCCCTGTAAGGCGCAGACGGTACTCCCATCCGTCAGGCGTTTCAAGCATGCGGCGACGCTCTCGCAACCCTCTTTGCTACGCAAATCACCGGTAGTTATAAAAACCCGGTTTGTGGCAACTCAATGGAAGGACAACGGCAAGCTTCAAGCTGCAAGTTTCAAGAAAATGCGCTGGGCGCAAGGTCTTGCAGCGCGCAAAAACGTAAAAAGCTGCCAGAAAAAAGCCGCCCTGATACCGGCGGCTCTTTCTTGCAGCTTATGACTGAAACTTGTAACTATTTCGATCAGAAGTCGTCTTCGACCTGACCATCCTTCACCTTGAACTCGCGGTTCTGCAGATAGGCATTGCGAATGAAGGTGTACTTGTCGCCACGGATCATCTTTTCCGCCGACAGCAGGCTGGCCCGGGTATCCACCACATCGACGCCGCGGATGGTGTTACGGGTCGGTACGTGATCGATGTACTGGTAGGGCTCGGTGTAGGTGTCCGGGTACTTGGCCAGGGCATCGCGCACGGTGCTCGGACCGAGCAGCGGCAGCATCACGTAAGGGCCACTGCTGATACCCCAGTAGCCGAGGGTCTGGCCGAAGTCCTCGTCATTGCGCTGCAGGCCCATCTTGGTGCCGACATCGAAGAAACCGCCGAGACCGAAGGTGGTGTTGACGATCAGCCGGGCGGTATCAACGCCCGCCGCATGGGGCTTGAGCTGGAGGATGTTGTTGGCCAGGTTGGTCACGTCACCCAGGTTCTGGAAGACGTTGTGCACGCCATCCTGGAGGAACTGCGGGGTGACCCACTGGTAACCCTGGGCGATGGGTTTCAGCGCGTAGGTGTCGACCGTGTCGTTGAAGCGGAAGATAGGCCGGTTGATGCTTTCCCAAGGGTCATCCTCGGTGGCCGCCTGGGCCGCGAACGGCGCCAGCAGCGCGGTCGCGCAGACACTGGCCCGGAACAAACGATCGAGCACTCCCGTACCGATCCCACGCATAGCTATTCTCCTGGATGAACACTGAGCGGAACCGCCTGGGTCCCGCGCCAAAGTGGGCAAGTATAAAGCCTGGCGAAGCCCGCGTCGCAAATAGTTGACGCGGCCGGTTTCAAGAAAGCGTCACCAAACTGTCATACCCGACCGGTAACGTCCCGGCTATTTCAGGGATGTTGCCATGCCCCACCCTCCCGCCTTCACTGCGCTGTTGTTCGGACTCCGCGGCTGCCTGGTCGATTTCGGCGGGCGCGGACTGGAGACCACCCAGGCCACGCCAGTCCAGCCCACACCCGGCGCGCTCGACATGCTGGCCTGGCTGCGCCGCCACGACGTGCCCTGCGCCTGGCTCGATGACGTTGCTCCCGAACAGGGCAAGTACTTCAGCCATGCCCTGCCTGACTGGCTGCGGGCGATCCATCACGGCGACGCCAGGCCATGGCCGGCACCCGACGCCTGCTGGAACGCCCTGATGCAGATCGATGCCGGCCAGCTCGACGGCTGCGTGTTGATCAGCGGCGAACCACGCCTGCTCCAGGCCGGTCTCAACGCCGGATTGTGGACCATCGGCCTGGCCGCCTGCGGGCCACTGTGCGGATTGTCTGAAGCCGAGTGGCAGGCCCTCGACGACAAGCAGCGCGAGCACAAGCGCGGCAAGGCCACCCTGCAACTGTTCAGCCTCGGCGTGCACTCGGTGATCGACCATCTTCAGGAGCTGGCGGACTGCCTGGCCGATATCAGCCAGCGTCGGCTCAAGGGCGAGAAGCCCTGATCCGGATCATGCAAAGCGGCACGGCGTGGATTAATCTGTCAGACGTCGCATGGACCTTTCGCCAGTGCTGGCGGTCCATGGCTGTGCCTATTGATAGAAGGGAAATCGCCATGTCGAACAGCGATCTGCAACACCAACTCGAGACCCTGCGCGAGCAACTGGAGCAGGATCCGCCGCTCTCGGAAGAGGAGCGCACCCACCTGCATGAACTGATGCAGCAGATCGATGCCCAGATCAAGCTTGAAGCGGCGACCCAGGACAACAACCTGGTGGACGGGGTGAACCTGGCGGTGGAACGTTTCGAGGTCGACCATCCGGGGCTGACGGCGACCCTGCGCAACATCGTGCAGAGCCTGCAGAGCATGGGAATCTAAAGAACGCCGCGGCCCCTGTGGGAGCTGGCTTGCCAGCTCCCACAGGAGCCGCGGCGCTTTTCAGGTGATTGCTACTGCCTGACCAAGCGCCGGTTATCCACCTCGACCGGCCCGGTGCTGCGGTACGGGTTGATATCCAGCCCACCGCGGCGCACATAGCGCGCATACACGGTCAGGTACTCGGGATCGAGCAGGCGCTTGAGGTCCAGCCAGATCCGCTCCACGCATTGCTCATGGAAATCCGCATGCTGGCGGAAGCTGATCAGGTAGGTCAGCAGGCTCGCCGCATCCAGTTCCGGCCCGCGGTATTCCACCACCACGCTGCCCCAGTCCGGCTGACCGGTGACCGGGCAGTTGGATTTGAGCAGATGACTGTGCAGCACCTGCTCGACCTGCTTGTCCTTGTTGCAACGCAGCAGTTCCGGCTGCGGCTGCTCATAGTTGCTGATGCTGACATCAAGGTCGTCGATGCACTGCCCTGGCAGCGTCACCACACCCTCACCCGCCACCTCACCCAGGCTGCGTACCCGCACGGCCACCGGCTTGCCGGCAGCAGCGCCGAGGTCTTTCTCCAGGCAGGCCACCAGCGCATCGGCGGAATCGAACACGGTCTGGTTCAGCGAATTGAGATACAGCTTGAACGACTTGGATTCGATGATGTTCGGCGAATCGGCCGGAATGGCGAACTCGGCGATGGCCACCACCGGCTTGCCCGACGGCAGGAGCCAGGACAGCTCGAAGCAGTTCCAGAAGTCGACGCCCTGCCATGGCAAGGCGTCGCCGCTGACGCCCAGTTCGGCCCATTTCGCCAGGCGCGGAATGGGGAACAGCAGGGACGGCGTGTAGGTGGCTACGTATTCGCTGGATTTACCCAGCGGGGAGTGTTCTGCAGCGGGGTGCATGGCTCAAACCTGAAGGACGAAATGCGCATAGTCTATCGGGTTTGAGCCGCGGATGGCTCACTGGGCGATATTCAGCTTGCCGACCATGCCGGCCTGGTAGTGCCCGGGCACGTTGCAGGCGAACTCGATGGGCGCCGACCGGCTGAAGGTCCAGGTCAGCTCGCCACGCTGGCCGGGCTGGACCATGACCATGTTCGGGTCGTCATGCTGCATACCGCCCATGTTGCCGTGGTCCATGCCGCCATGCCCCATCTTCGAGTGATCCATCTGCGCCATGGCGAGCATTTCCTTCTGGTGCGCCGCATGCATGGCGGCGTCGCCGAGATTGAACTCGTGGGCCACCTGGCCCTTGTTGATCACCACGAAGCGCACGGTTTCACCGGCCTTGACCTCAAGACTGCGCGGTTCGAAGTACATGTCGCCCAGGGTTACCTCGACCGTGCGTGTGGCCTTGGCCGCCGGGGCCGGGTGGCCGAAGGCAAAACCGTGCTCGGGCGCGGCCATGGCCGGCAGGCTGAGCAGGGCAAGCAGGGCGCTGGTGAGTGCACGTTTCATTGGGGTACCTCGTTGCAGTCGATTCATGGCGCCATTCTGCGAGGCCCGCGCTGGCGTCGACCTGACGAAAAGATTACAACTTTGTCAGCTTCGCCCTGCCCGCCCGACGTGCAGGTATAACGTCACCGTTCCTCCCCGACCGAGAGCCCCATGAAACTGCTGATTGTCGAAGACCAGGCCAAGACCGGCCAGTACCTGCGCCAGGGCCTGAGCGAGGCCGGGTTCAGTACCGAGCTGGCGAACGACGGCGAAACCGGCCAGTTCATGGCCCTGACCGGCGATTACGACCTGCTGATTCTCGACGTGATGCTGCCCGGTCGCGATGGCTGGCAGATTCTCAAGGCGGTGCGCGATGCCGGGCAAGGCGTGCCGGTGCTGTTCCTGACCGCTCGCGATGCGGTCGAGGACCGGGTCCATGGCCTGGAACTGGGCGCCGACGATTACCTGGTCAAGCCCTTCGCCTTTTCCGAACTGCTGGCCCGGGTCCGCACCCTGCTGCGCCGTGGCGGCAACCCGACCCAGGAAACCACCCTGGGCCTGGCCGACCTGCGCCTCGACCTGATCCGCCGCCGCGTCGAACGCGCCGGCCAGCGCCTGGACCTGACCGCCAAGGAATTCGCCCTGCTGGAACTGCTGCTGCGCCGCCAGGGCGAAGTGCTGCCCAAGTCGCTGATCGCCTCCCAGGTGTGGGACATGAACTTCGACAGCGACACCAACGTGATCGAGGTGGCGATCCGCCGTTTGCGCCTGAAGATCGACGATGCCCACGACAACAAGCTGATCCACACCGTGCGCGGCATGGGCTATGTCCTCGAAGAGCGTCCGGCCTGATGCCGCGCCTGTCCCTCGGCGTCCGCCTCGCCCTGCTCTTCGCCGCCTGCACCGCCGTGGTGTCGCTGGTGGCCGGGATCCTTTTCAGCCGCGCCAGCGCAGCGCATTTCGTCGAACTGGACCAGCAACTGCTGAGCAACCGCCTGCCAGTGCTGCAGCGCATTCTCGACGGCGTCGACAGCCCCGCCAGCCTGATCCCGCGCCTGCCCGCGCTGAAGGAAGAACTGGCCCACCAGACCGACCTGGCCCTGCGCGTGCGCGGCCACGATGGCACCGTCTGGTTCGCCAGCCGCAGCAACTTGCCGGACAGCGCCGACCAGACGGGCCTGACCACCTTGCAGGCCGAGCACAGCGACTACCGCGGCCTTGGCGTGCAACTGCCGGCTGCCCAGCTCACCCTGTTTCTCGACATCACCCACCACCAGCACTTTCTCCAGCGCATGCAACGGCTGATCTGGCTGACCGTCGGCCTCAGCGCCCTGGCCACCGCGCTGCTTGGCGCCTGGGCCGCGCGCAGCGGACTGCGACCGTTGCGGCGGATGGGCGAAGTCGCTGCCGGCGTGTCCGCGCGCTCACTGACCACACGCCTGCCGGTGGAGCAGATGCCGGTGGAACTGGCGGAACTGGCCAGGACCATGAACGCCATGCTCGAGCGCCTGGACGACGCCTTCCAGCGTCTCTCGGCGTTTTCCGCCGATATCGCCCATGAGCTGCGCACGCCGCTGTCCAATCTGCTGACCCATACCCAGGTCACCCTGACCCGCCCGCGCAGCCTCGACGAATACCGCGAGGCGCTGCACGGCAACCTGGAGGAGCTGCAATGGATGGCGCAGATGGTCAACGACATGCTCTACCTGGCCAAGGCCGATCACGGGCTGCTGATGCCCAACCGCGAGCCACTGGCGCTGCATGGGGAGGTGGATGCCCTGCTGGAGTACTACGGCGCGCTGGCCGAGGATACCGGGGTGGCCCTGGTCCGTAATGGCGAGGCGACCCTGGCCGGCGACCGCCATATGCTGCGGCGGGCCCTGTCCAACCTGCTGGACAACGCCCTGCGCTTCACCCCGGGGGATGGAGAAATACGGGTAAGTATCGAGGAACGTGAGGACGGCATTCGCCTGGAAGTGGCCAATCGCGGCGAGCCTATCGATGCTGCGCAGTTGCCGCGCCTGTTCGACCGTTTCTATCGCGCCGATCCGGCGCGCCGGGCCGGCAGCAGTGAACATGCCGGGCTGGGCCTGGCCATCACCCAGTCGATCGTCCGCGCCCATGGCGGGCGTATCCAGGCCGAATCGGCAGCGGGCTGGACCCGATTCATCATCGAGCTGCCCGCCACCTGAAAGCGCTTACTCGTAGCGCAGCGCCATCGCCGGCTCGACCTGCGAGGCGCGCCAGGCCGGGTAGATGGTGGCGAGGAAACTCATCACCAGGCCAGCGCTGCAGATCAGCACCACATCGCCCCATTGCAGTTCCGACGGCAGCGAGCTGATGAAGTACACGTCGGAGGTGAAGATGTGCTGGCCACTGACCCGCTCGATCCAGCCCACCACATCGCTGACGTTGAGCGCCAGGGCCACGCCAAGCACGCCACCGATCAGCGTGCCGACCACGCCGATCAGGCTGCCCTGGACCATGAAGGTGCCCATGATCTGCCCGGGCGTCGCGCCGATGGTGCGCAGGATGGCGATATCCGCGCCCTTGTCGTTCACCACCATGATCAGGGTGGCGATGATGTTGAACGCGGCCACAGCGATGATCATCAGCAGCAACAGGCCGATCATGGTCTTTTCCATCTTCATCGCGCTGAACAGGCTGCCCTGGGTGTGGGTCCAGTCATCGGCGCGATATTGCTCGCCAAGCTCGCTGGCGATGGCCGAAGAGACGACCGGCGCGGCGTACAGATCCTTGATCTTCAGGCGCACGCTCTGCACCTGGTTCGGCTCCCAACGCTGCATCTGCGCGGCATCGGCGACATGGATCATGGCCATGGAGCCATCCAGCTCGGCGCCGACCTTGAAGATGCCGACCACGGTCAGGCGCTGCAGGCGCGGGGTGATGCCGCCCGGTTCGTTGCTCACTTCGGGGACGATCAGGGTCAGCTTGTCGCCGACCGAGAGACGGAAGCGCCGTGCGGTGATCTCGCCGATGACCACGCCGAACTCGCCCGGCTTGAGGTCTTCCAGGCTGCCCTGGACGATGTGCTGGGTAACGATGGAGACCTTGCCTTCCTGTTCCGGGTCGATACCGCTGACCTGGATCGGCTGCATCGAACCCTTGTAGGAGAGCATGCCTTCCATCTCGGTGAAGGGCACCGCAGCGAGCACCTCGGGGTTCTTCAGCGCGGCGGCAGCCACCGGCTGCCAGTCGTCCAGCGGCTTGACCCCGACGATCATGGCGTGGGGCACCATGCCGAGGATGCGCGAGCTCATTTCGCGCTGGAAGCCGTTCATCACCGACAGCACGGTGATCATCGCCAGCACGCCGAGGGACAGGCCGATCATCGAGGTCATGGAGATGAACGAGATGAAGTGGTTGCGACGCTTGGCGCGGGTGTAGCGGGCGCCGATGAAAATGGACAAGGGTCTGAACATGAAGTGATGCACCCAGGCAAGGAAAACGACCAGGGCGCCCGGCTATGGCACGGGCGCCCGCCACGAGTCAGATCGACGCTTCAGATAGAAACCAGACGCCCCTCTTCCAGGCGCAGCACGCGGTCCATCTGCCGGGCCAGGTTCAGGTCATGGGTGACCACCAGGAAGGCGGTCTGCGACGAGGTGCTCAGCTCGCGCATCAGGTCCTGGATGCCCTGGGCGGTGTGCTGGTCGAGGTTGCCGGTGGGTTCGTCGAGCATCACCAGGCCGGGACGGTTGACCAGTGCCCGGGCGATCGCCACGCGCTGGCGCTCGCCGCCGGACAGTTCGGCTGGCTTGTGGGTCAGGCGATGACCGAGGCCGACACGCTTGAGCAGCGCCTCGGCGCGCTCGCGGGCTTCCGGGATCGCAGTGCGGCCGATCAGCAGCGGCATGCACACGTTCTCCAGGGCGGTGAACTCCGGCAGCAGGTGGTGGAACTGGTAGACGAAGCCCAGTGCGCGATTGCGCAGCAGACCGCGGGCGCGCTCGCCGAGGGCCGACAATTCTTCGCCGGCCAGCCAGACGCTGCCCCGGGTCGGGGTGTCGAGGCCGCCCAGCAGGTTGAGCAAGGTACTCTTGCCCGAGCCAGAGCTGCCGACGATGGCCACCCGCTCACCGGGGAACAGTTCAAGTTGCAGGTTCGACAGTACCTGCACCGACTCCGGGCCTTCCTCATAGGACTTGCCCAGGTCGCGGCAACTCAGTACGGCTTTATCACTCATGCCCAACTCACTCATAACGTAGCGCCTCCGCAGGCTGGGTGCGCGCCGCACGCCAGGCCGGATACAGGGTGGCGAGGAAACTCAGGACCAGCGCCGCACCACAGACCATCCACACGTCCTCGGCCATGATCCGCGACGGCAGGTAGTCGATGAAATAGACATCGGCGTTGAGGAATTTGTGACCGATCAGGGTCTCCAGGCCGGCGATGGCGGCGCTGACGTTGAGCGCCGCGAGAATGCCCACCGCCGCGCCGATGGCCGTGCCGACCACACCGATGATGGTGCCCTGGACCATGAAGATCGCCATGATCTGCCCCGGCGTGGAGCCCAGGGTACGCAGGATGGCGATGTCGCCGCGCTTGTCGTTGACCACCATGACCAGGGTGGAAATGATGTTGAACGCCGCCACCGCGACGATCAGCAGCAGGAGCAGGCCGATCATGGCCTTCTCCATGCGGATCGCCTGGTACAGGTTGCCGTAGCTGCGAGTCCAGTCCCGCGCGTAGAACTCGTGGTCGCCCAGCTCGCGGGCGATGTTGAAGGCGTTGCGCGGGGCCTGGAACAGGTCGTCGAACTTCAGGCGCAGGCCCTGGACCTGATCCGCCTTCCAGCGGTGCAGGCGCGACAGGTCGGCGAGGTTGGTCAGGCCCAGGTAGCCGTCGATTTCGCCGGCGCCGACATGGAAGGTGCCGACCACGGTAAAACGCTTCATGCGCGGGAACATGCCGGCCGGGGTGACGGTGACCTCGGGGGCGACGAAGGTCAGCTTGTCGCCGATGCCGACGCCGAGCTTGGCCGCCGCCTTGTCGCCGATCAGGATGCCGAAGCCGCCGGGCTCGAGATCTTCGAGACGACCCTGCTGGATGAAGTCGCCGATAATCGAAACCTTGCGCTCCTGCGCCGGGTCAATACCGTTTAGCAGGACCTTCTGTACCTTGCCGTCGTGGGTCAGCAGCCCCTGCATCTGGGTGAAGGGGGCGACATCGAGCACCGAGGGATTCTGCTTTACTTTATCGGCGAGGGCCGGCCAATCGCTGATCGGCTGCCCGGTCTCCAGGGTGGCGTGAGGGACCATGCCGAGAACGCGGGTACGCATCTCGTAGTCGAATCCGTTCATGACCGAGAGCACCACGATCATCACCACCACGCCAAGGGCGAGGCCGATCATCGAGGTCAGGGAAATGAACGAGACGAAGTGGTTGCGGCGCTTGGCACGGGTGTAGCGCGTGCCGATGAAGACGAAAAGAGGTCTGAACATGTCGGGGCTTGTTCGGATGAAAGAGGAACGTCCTTGTGGCGGGGTCAGGACAGCGGATTTACACTCAGACCACCGCCGTAACCATGGGTTCGCCATGTCGACATTAGATGAAGAAGATCGCCGCGAATACTATCGCATCGAGGATAGGATCGCACTGGAAATTAGCCCGCTGAGCGCGGCGGACGCCCTTGGCACGGACTTGTTGCAAGATGATTCACACCTGTTCAACCTGCTCAGCGAACTGCACCTGAGCGAGTTCGAATCGCAGCACCTGCTGCGCCAGCTGAGCGAGAAGGACCGTACCCTCGCCGCCTTCCTCAAGGCCCAGAACAAACGTATCGACCTGCTCAGCGCGGTGATCGCGCAGATCCTCATCGGCGAGATCGGCGCACCGCAGGCGGTGACCCTGTCCGAGGGCGGCGTCGAGTTCAAGCACTCCTCGGCATACGAACCCGGCAGCCGCGTGGCATTGAAAATGGTCCTGATGCCCCGCGCCTCCGGCTTGCTGCTGCGCGGCAAGGTCACCCACTGCGACAAGCTGGCCGACGGCAGCTACGACATCGGCACCGAATTCGTCGACATGAGCGATGCCCAGCGCCAGTTGCTGGCCCGCTACATCCTGCAACGGCAGCAACAGCAACGCCGCCAGGCCCTGGAACAGAACGACCCGCCAGCTTCCTGAGCTTCAATCTTCTGTCTTTCTTGAAGGAACAAACGTGACGCAGATCTACGGCCATCGTGGCGCCAAGGGCGAAGCCCCGGAAAATACCCTGACCAGCTTCCAGCAGTGCCTGCAACATGGCGTGCGCCGCTGTGAACTCGACCTGCACCTGTCGGCCGACAACGAGCTGATGGTGATCCATGACCCTGGCCTGAAACGCACCACCGGCCGCCGCGGCAAGGTGGTGGAGCACAGCGCCGCCGAACTGGTGACCTACGACGCGCGCAAGGGCGGACCCGGCTGGGTGCAGCCCTGCCCCATCCCGCGCCTTGAGGAACTGTTCGAGAAATGCCCGTTCGAGCACTGGCAACTGGAGGTCAAGAGCGCCTCACGGACCCGTGCCGCGACCACGGTACTGGCGATCCGCGAAATGGCCCAGCGTTTCGGCCTGCTGGACAAGGTGACCATCACCTCCAGTTCCCGCGAGGTATTGGCCGCCGCCCAGGAGCTGGTACCGGACGTATCCCGCGGCCTGGTGGCGGAATATGCCTGGCTCGACCCGCTGAAGGTCGCGCAGAACTATGGCTGTGAATTGCTTGCGCTGAACTGGACGCACTGCAGCCCCGAGCGCCTGGCCAAGGCCCAGCGCCAGGGGCTGCATGTGTCGGTGTGGACGGTCAACGAGCCAGCGCTGATGCGCCGGCTCGCCGACTTCGGCGTAGACAGCCTGATTACAGACTTTCCCGGTTTGGCCACTGCCACCCTCGGGAATCGCTGAAATCGATCTCCCCGGC
>Ga0222427_100484_pt1 | contig 58756 bp, 58 predicted proteins | sample 2B20Ametagenome_FD_182890 | JGI IMG/M metagenome (GOLD analysis project Ga0222427, IMG submission 182890) | Enriched microbial communities from leaf-cutter ant dump, University of Wisconsin, Madison, United States - 2B20A (version 2) | ecosystem: Environmental > Terrestrial > Nest > Insects nest... | reverse complement strand
AGCGTTTCCATCAGCTTGGCGCGCTCTTCGCCCATGGAGGCTTCCACCACGGCGCGGCGGCTCAGCACCACGTTGTTGCGCTTGCGGTCAAGCTTGATGACCTTGAATTCCAGGGTCTTGTTCTCGTAGGGGGTCAGGTCCTTGATCGGACGGGTGTCGATCAGCGAGCCGGGCAGGAAGGCGCGGATGCCGTTGACCAGCACCGTCAGGCCGCCCTTGACCTTGCCGCTGGTCGTGCCGGTGACGAATTCGCCGGATTCCAGGGCCTTTTCCAGGCTCATCCACGAAGCCAGGCGCTTGGCGGTGTCGCGCGACAGGATGGTGTCGCCGTAGCCGTTTTCGATGGAGCCAATGGCCACCGACACGAAGTCACCCACTTGGACTTCGACTTCGCCCTTGTCGTTCTTGAACTCTTCCAGCGGCACGTAGGCTTCGGACTTGAGGCCGGCGTTGACCACGACGAAGTTGTGTTCCACGCGCACGACTTCGGCGGTGATCACTTCGCCCGGGCGCATTTCGGTACGCTGCAGGGATTCTTCAAAAAGGGCGGCAAAAGATTCGGACATGTGTTTCCTTGCCACAAACAGGATTCCGGCAGCACCATTGCTACCGTTTTTATAGCTGCTTGCGGTGGTTTTTTGCGGCAAAGCCGCGGGTTAGGTTAACGATCCACAAGACCTGTGCGCTGGCGCGCGGAAAGGAGCCGTGTGGGCCTGTTGCAAGGCCTTGCGGCCCTGCCTGGGAGCCTTGCGGCTCCGCACGTTTCAGCCCTGCGCAGAAGCTGTGAAGGGCTGGCGCTCCTGCCACCAGGCCAGCACCTGTTCGACGGCTTGTTCGATCGTCAAATCGGAGTTGTCCAGGACCAGAGCGTCCTGCGCGGGCTTGAGCGGTGCAACGCTGCGGGAGCTGTCCCGTGCGTCGCGCGCCTCCAGATCCGCGCGAAGATCGTCGATATTAGCCGAAAAACCCTTTGAAATCAACTGTTTATAACGGCGTTCTGCGCGGCAAGCGGCGCTGGCCGTCAGATAGACCTTCAAAGCGGCCTCGGGAAAGATCACCGTGCCCATGTCGCGCCCGTCCGCCACCAGCCCCGGCAGGCGCTGGAAGCTGTGCTGGAGCTCGACCAGCGCCGTGCGCACGGCGGGCAGGGCGGACACGCGGGAGGCGTTCATGCCCGCCTCTTCGGTGCGGATGGCCTCGGTCACGTCGTCGCTGTCCAGCCACACGCGGCCGCCTTCGAAGCGCACCGGCAGCGTCTGCGCCAGCGCCGCGATGCGGGGCTCGTGGGCCGTATCGATAGCGAGGCCTGCGCGCAGGGCCGCCAGCGCCGTGATGCGGTACATCGCGCCCGAATCCAGGAAGCGGTAGCCCAGCCGCTGCGCCACGGCCGCCGCCACCGTGCCCTTGCCCGAGGCGGTGGGGCCGTCGATGCAGATCACCGGGATGCGTTCGGTGGCCGCCTGCGCGACCGAGAACAGGGCCTCGAAGTAGTCGGGGAAGGTCTTGGCCACGCACTTGGGGTCTTCGATGCGCACCGGCAGGCCGGCCGGGTTGAAGGCCGCGAGCGAGAAGCACATGGCCACGCGGTGGTCGTCGTAGGTGTGGATGCTGGCCGCCTTCCAGTCCTGCACGCGGGCCGGCGGGGTGACGCGGATGAAATCGTCGCCTTCCTGCACCGTGGCGCCCAGCTTGCGCAGCTCCGTGGCCATGGCGGCGATGCGGTCGGTTTCCTTCACGCGCCAGCTGGCGATGTTGGTTAGCGTAGTGGTGCCTTCGGCGTACAGCGCCATCACCCCCAGCGTCATGGCGGCGTCGGGAATGTGGTTGCAGTCCAGCTCGATGGCTTTCAAGGGCCATGCGCCGCGCTCGATCTGCAGCCAGTTGGGCCCGCCCGTGACCACGGCGCCCATGGCGCGCGCGGCTTCGACGAAGCGAATGTCGCCCTGGATGGAGTCCAGCCCCACGCCCTGGATCTTGATGCCTTTTTGGCCTCCAGCGCTTGATGCGATTGCGCCAAGTGCTATGAAATAACTAGCGGAGGAGGCATCGGCCTCCACATGGATGCTGTCCGGCGACTGGTAGCGGCTGCCAGCCGGGATGGTGAAGCGCTGCCAGTCCTGGTGTTCCACCACGATGCCGAAGCGCGCCAGCAGCGCCAGCGTGATGGCGATGTAGGGCCTGGAGATCAGCTCGCCCACCACCTCGATCACGATGGGCTGCGTGCCGGCCGCGAGCGGCAGGGCCATGAGCAGGGCGGTGAGAAACTGGCTGGACACGTCGCCGCGCACGCGGATGGGCGCATCCAGCGCCAGCGCGGGCACACCTGCGGCGTGGGCGATGCGCAGCGGCGGATAGCCGTCGTTGCCCAGGTAGTCGATGCGGCAGCCCAGTTGGCGCAGGGCATCGACGAGGTCGCCGATCGGGCGCTCGTGCATGCGCGGCACGCCGGACAGATCGAACTCCCCGCCCAGCAGCGAGAGCGCCGCCGTGAGCGGGCGCATGGCCGTGCCGGCATTGCCCATGAAGAGCCTGGCGGGGGAGCGGGGCTGCATCCCGTCGGGGCCGCCCAGGCCGGTGATGTGCACGGTGCTGCCGTTTTCCTCGACGGCGCAACCGATCTGCCGCAGCGCGTCCAGCATCACCCGCGTGTCGTCGGACGCCAGCAGGTCGTGCACGGCCGTGGTGCCCTGGCTGAGCGCGGCGAGCAGCAGCACGCGGTTGGAGATGCTCTTGGAGCCGGGCAAGTGGACCTCGCCTGAAGCAGCCTGCAACGGTGGCAGATCAAGAAATGCGGTGCTGTACATCGTTGTCGTTCGTCATGACCTGTAAAACTGGCGCGCCCCAAGCCGAGGGCACCCGTGGAGCTGGCTTTGCCAGGCCACTGGGTGCGTCCCCCTTGGGGGAAGGCGCGCAGCGCCTCAGGGGGTTTTCTTGCGCTGTGCACCCATGCGCCAGTGCGCGCGGGTTTCGCTGGCCAGGGTCAGCCGGTCTTCCAGGGCCTGGGCGTCGCCTTTCTCCATGGCTTGCTCCAGGGTGCGCAGCGCCTGCTGGAACAGCTTGGACTGGGCGAGCAGTTCCTCGCGGTTGGACAGCAGGATGTCGCGCCACACCTTGGGGTCGCTGGCCGCGATGCGCGTGAAGTCCCGGAAACCAGGGCCCGCCAGCGACAGGAATTCGTCGCCGGTCGACTGGCCCGTGATGCTGTTCATCATGGCGAACGCGAGCAGGTGCGGCAGGTGGCTGACGGCCGCGAAGGCGGCGTCGTGCGACTCGGGCGACATGCTGCTCACGCGGCAGCCCAGCGCCGCCCAGATTTCCTCGGCCTTCTGCAGCTGGACGGTGAGGGTGCGCTCGATGGGCGTCAGGATGACCTGGCGCCCGCTGTAGAGGTCGGCCTCGGCATGCTCCACGCCGGACACTTCGCGCCCCGTGATCGGGTGCGCCGGCACGAACGAGCCCACCTGGCCCTGCAGCGCGCGGCGCGCGGCCTGCACCACGTCGGCCTTGGTCGAGCCCACGTCCATGATCAGCATCTGCGGCGTGACTAGGTGCTTGATGGCCTTGAGCGTAGCCTCGGTGGCGGCCACGGGCACGGCCAGCAGCACGATGTCGGCGCCGGCCACGGCCAGCAGGGCCGAGGGCGCCTCGACATCGATCACGCCGAGCTGGCGCGCGCGGTCGGTGGTGGAAGGGGACTTGCTATAGCCCACCACGCGCTTGACCAGGCCGGCCTTCTTCATGGCCAGGGCGAACGAGCCGCCCATCAATCCGCAGCCGATCAGTCCCAGTTGTTCGAACATGGCGGCGGCTCCTCAGGATGAAACGGGGTAGGTGCCCAGGACCTTGTAGAACGCGCACAGGCTGCGCAGTTCTTCCAGCGCCCGCGCCACGTGGGGCTGGGCAGGGTGGCCGTCGAGGTCGATGTAGAAGTAGTACTCCCACTGGCCGGTGCGCGCCGGGCGCGACTCGAAGCGCGTCATGGACACGCCATGGGTCTTGAGCGGCATCAGCAGGTCGTGCACCGCGCCGGGCCGATTGGGCACCGAGACCACGAGGCTGGTGCAGTCCTTGCCCGAAGGCGGCGGCGTCTGCAGCGTATGCGGCAGGCAGATGATGGCGAAGCGCGTGCGGTTGTAGGCATCGTCCTGGATCGCATGGGCCACGATGTGCAGGCCGAACTGGGCGGCCGCGCGCTCGCTGGACAGCGCCGCCCAGGCCGGGTTGGTGGTGGCCAGGCGCGCACCCTCGGCGTTGCTGGACACCGGGCGGCGCTCGGCGTGCGGCAGGTGCTTGGACAGCCAGGCCTGGCATTGGGCCAGGGCCTGTGGATGGGCGAGCACCACCTCGATGCCCTCGACGGAATTGCTGGTGCGCAGCAGGTTGTGCCGCACCAGCAGGCTCACTTCGCCCACCACGTGCGTGGGGGTGTGCAGGAAGAGGTCCAGCGAGCGCGTGACCACGCCCTCGGTGGAGTTCTCCACGCCCACCACACCGTACTGTGCGCTGCCTGCGGCCGTGGCGTGGAACACTTCATCGAAGTTGGCGCAGTACATCAGGTCGGCGGCACCGCCGAAGAACTCGATGGCGGCCTGCTCGCAGAACGTGCCCTCGGGGCCGAGCACGGCCACGCGCTGGGGCGATTCGAGCGCCAGGCAGGCGGACATGATCTCGCGCCAGATGGCGGCCACGTGCGCGCCCTTGAGCGGGCCGGGGTTGGCGTGGGTGATCTTGTCGATGACCTGCGCCACGCGGTCGGGGCGGAAGAAGGGCGTGCCCTCGCGCTTCTTGACTTCGCCCACCTGCTCGGCCACCAGCGCCCGCTGGTTCAGCAGCGTGAGCAGTTGCTGGTCGATGCTGTCGATCTGCACGCGCAGGCTGGCGAGGTCGGGTGAGGCTTGCGGAGTATTCATGAATGGGATGGTTGTGAGCGGGCGCGTGAACGCCACCCATGCGGCGGATGTTCAGGCTTGCTTTTGCTCAAATTCTCGCATGTAGTCCACCAGCGCCTGCACGCCGGCCAGCGGCATGGCGTTGTAGATGCTGGCGCGCATGCCGCCCACGGACTTGTGGCCCTTGAGCTGCAGCAGGCCGCGCGCCTTGGCGCCGGCCAGGAAGGCGTCGTTGCGGGTCTCGTCGCGCAGGAAGAACGGGATGTTCATGCGCGAACGGCAATTGGCCGCCACCTTGTTCACGTAGAGCTGCGAGCCGTCGATGGCTTCGTACAGCAGGCGGGCCTTGGTGATGTTGCGCTGCTCCATGGCGGCCACGCCGGTGAGGGCGCCTTCGCGCTGCGCCTTCAGCCACTGGAAGGTCAGGCCCGCCACGTAGATGCCCCAGGTCGGCGGCGTGTTGTACATGGACTGGTTGTCGGCCACGGTCTTGTAATCGAAGGCGCTGGGGCAGGCTTGCAGTGCGTGGCCCAGCAGGTCCTCGCGCACCACCACCAGCGTGAGGCCGGCGGGGCCCAGGTTCTTCTGCGCGCCGCCGAAGGCCAGGCCCACGCGGCTCCAGTCCACGGGGCGCGAGGCGACGTGGGAGGAGAAGTCGATGACCAGGGGCGCATCGCTGCCCAGCGCCTTGAGGTCGGGCAGCTCGTGGAACTCGATGCCGTTGATGGTTTCGTTGCTGCAGAGGTGCAGGTAGCTCGCGCCGCGGCTCACCGTCCAGGCGGCGGGGTCGGGCAGGGTGGTGAAGCCCGAGTCCTCGCCGGACGCGACGATGTTCACCTCGGAAGCGTACTTGCGCGCTTCCTTCTGCGACTTCTGGCTCCAGCTTCCCGTCACCACGAAATCCACGGCGGCTGCGCGCGAGAGGTTCAGCGGCACGATGGCGTTCTCGGCCAGGCCGCCGCCCTGCATGAACAGGATCTTGAAGTGCGCGGGCACGGCCAGCAGCTCACGCAGGTCGGCCTCGGCCTGCTCGTAGATGGACAGGAATTCCTTGCCGCGGTGGCTCATCTCCATCACGCCCATGCCGCTGCCGTGCCAGTCCAGCATCTCGGCGGCGGCGCGCTCCAGCACCTCGGTGGGAATGGCGGCCGGGCCGGCCGAGAAGTTGTAGGGGCGGTTCATGGAATATGGGTCAAATTGGCCTCCAGTGCTTATGGGGCAAGCGCTGGAAGCTCTGTTTTCAATAGCATCCGTGGTGCGGCGCGTGCCGCCGCGCCGGGGTCATGCGTCGGGCGCTTCCGGTGCGGGTTCGCCGTCATCGGCCACGTTGGCATCGTTCTCCACGATGCGCTGCAGGCCGCTGAGCTGGGAGCCCTCGTCCAGCGCGATCAGCGTCACGCCCTGCGTGGCGCGGCCCAGCTCGCGGATCTCGCTCACGCGGGTGCGCACCAGCACGCCCTTGTCAGTGATGAGCATGATTTCGTCGTCCGCATGCACCAGCGTGGCGGCGACGACCTTGCCGTTGCGCTCGCTCTGCTGGATGGCGATCATGCCCTTGGTGCCCCGGCCGTGGCGCGTGTATTCGGTGATGCTGGTGCGCTTGCCGTACCCGTTCTCCGTAGCGGTGAGCACGCTTTGCGTTTCGTCCTCGGCCACCAACATGGCGATCACGCTCTGGCCGTCTTCCAGCATCATGCCGCGCACGCCGCGCGCGATGCGGCCCAGCGGACGCACGTCGTTCTCGTCGAAGCGCACGGCCTTGCCGCCGTCGCTGAACAGCATCACGTCGTGCTGGCCGTCGGTCAGCGCCGCGCCGATGAGGTAGTCGCCGTCGTCCAGGTTCACGGCGATGATGCCGCCCTTGCGCGGATTGCTGAATTCGTCGAGCGCCGTCTTCTTCACCGTGCCCATGCTGGTCGCCATGAAGACGTAGCGGTCGGCCGGGAAGGTGCGCATGTCGCCGGTGAGCGGCAGCACCACGTTGATCTTCTCGCCGTCCTGCAGCGGGAACATGTTGACGATGGGGCGGCCGCGCGAACCGCGCGAGCCGGCGGGCACTTCCCACACCTTGAGCCAGTACAGGCGGCCGCGGTTGGAGAAGCACAGGATGTAGTCGTGCGTGTTGGCGATGAAGAGCTGGTCGATCCAGTCGTCTTCCTTGGTCGCCGTGGCCTGCTTGCCGCGCCCGCCGCGCTTCTGGGCTCGGTATTCGCTCAGGGGCTGGCTCTTGATGTAGCCCGTGTGGCTGAGCGTGACCACCATGTCGGTGGGCGTGATCAGGTCCTCGGTGGAGAGGTCCTGCGCACTGTATTCGACGATGCTGCGGCGCGCGCCCAGCTTGTGCTGGCCGAACTCCTGCTTGATGGAGGTGAGCTCTTCGCCAATGATGGTGGAGACGCGCTCGGGCTTGGCCAGGATGTCCAGCAGGTCCTCGATGACCGCCATGACTTCCTTGTACTCGGCCACGATCTTGTCCTGCTCCAGGCCCGTGAGGCGCTGCAGGCGCATCTGCAGGATCTCTTGCGCCTGGGTGTCCGACAGGCGGTACAGCCCGTCCTGGCCCATGCCGAATTCCTTTTCCAGGCCCTCGGGGCGGTAGTCGTCGGCATTGACCACGCCGCCGTCCTCGCGCGTGCGGGTAAGCATTTCGCGCACCAGCTTGCTGTCCCACGAGCGGCTCATCAGCTCGGCCTTGGCGACCGGCGGTGTGGGTGCGTTGCGGATGATGGCGATGAAGTCGTCGATATTGGCCAGCGCCACGGCCAGGCCTTCGAGCACGTGGCCGCGGTCACGCGCCTTGCGCAGCTCGAACACCGTGCGGCGCGTCACCACTTCGCGGCGGTGCTGCAGGAAGACCTCGATGAGGTCCTTGAGGTTGCACAGGCGGGGCTGGCCGTCGATCAGCGCCACCATGTTCATGCCGAAGGTGTCCTGCAGCTGCGTCTGCTTGTACAGGTTGTTGAGCACCACCTCGGGCACTTCGCCGCGCTTGAGCTCGATCACCAGGCGCATGCCCGACTTGTCGGATTCGTCCTGGATATGGCTGATGCCCTCGATCTTCTTCTCGTGCACCAGCTCGGCCATGCGCTCCTGCAGCGTCTTCTTGTTGACCTGGTAGGGCAGCTCATCCACGATGATGGCCTGGCGCTGGCCGCGGTCGATGTCCTCGAAGTGGCACTTGGCGCGCATGATCACGCGGCCGCGCCCGGTGCGGTAGCCGTCCTTCACGCCGTTGATGCCGTAGATGATGCCGGCGGTGGGGAAGTCGGGCGCCGGAATGATCTCCATCAATTCGTCGATGGTCGCCTCGGGATTGCGCAGCATGTGCAGGCAGGCGTCCACCACCTCGTTGAGGTTGTGCGGCGGAATATTGGTGGCCATGCCCACGGCAATACCGGCCGATCCATTGACCAGCAGATTGGGCAGCTTGCTGGGCAATACCAGCGGTTCCTTTTCGCTGCCGTCGTAATTGGGGCCGAAATCGACGGTCTCCTTATCGATGTCGCCCAGCATCTCATGGGCGATTTTCGCGAGGCGGATTTCGGTATACCGCATGGCGGCGGCGTTGTCGCCGTCCACCGAGCCGAAATTGCCCTGGCCGTCCACCAGCATGTGGCGCAAGGAAAAGTCTTGCGCCATCCGCACGATGGTGTCATATACCGCCGAATCGCCGTGCGGGTGGTATTTACCGATCACGTCGCCCACGATACGGGCCGATTTCTTGTAAGGCCGGTTCCAGTCGTTGTTGAGCTCGTGCATCGCGAACAGCACGCGCCGGTGCACGGGCTTCAGGCCATCGCGGGCATCGGGCAGGGCCCGGCCCACGATCACGCTCATCGCGTAGTCGAGGTAACTGCGCCGCATCTCCTCTTCAAGGCTGATCGGCAGGGTCTCTTTGGCAAACTGGGTCATTGGGCACGGCGGTGGCGGCAAAGGGGAATCATTTTAGGGGTAAGACCGTGTAGCGCCTCAGCAACATATCGCGGCAATTCAGGTTTTGTCCTACGGGGGGCGGCGCCCCCGCGCCGCTTTTGCCCTGTTACGTATGGCACAATCGATTGAACGCTTAGGGTGGTGGTCACCCCAGGCGTCCTGATTCGCAGCGCGGCTGCGGCTTTTTCCCCAAGAGGAGAACCATGAAGAAACTGAACAAAGTGGCGATGTTGTTTGCCTCCGCTGCGCTCGCAACCGCCGCTGGCGCACAAACCGTTGACAACTGGCGCGATGCTTCCGGCCAACTGGTCTGGAAGAACGGCACCAACGAATACTGCTGGCGCGATGCCAACTGGACGCCTGCAACGGCTGCTCCTGGCTGCGACGGCGCCATCGTTGCCCCCGCGCCCGCACCTGCAGCGGCTCCTGCACCTGCCGCCGCGCCTGCTCCCGCTGCCGCACCTGCTCCCGCTCCCGCACCTGCTCCCGCCGTGGCCACCAAGGTGACCTACGCCGCCGACGCATTCTTCGACTTCGACAAGTCGGTGCTGAAGCCCGAAGGCAAGGCCAAGCTGGATGACTTGGTTTCCAAGGTCAAGGGCATCAACCTGGAAGTGATCATTGCCGTGGGTCATACCGACTCCGTGGGCTCTGATGCATACAACCAGAAGCTGTCGGTGCGCCGTTCCGAAGCCGTGAAGGCTTATCTGGTGTCCAAGGGCATCGAAAAGAACCGCGTATACACCGAAGGCAAGGGTGAAAAGCAACCCGTGGCCGACAACAAGACCGCCGAAGGCCGCGCGAAGAACCGTCGCGTGGAAATCGAAGTGGTCGGTACCCGCGCCGCTCAGTAATCTTCGGATTGCTGCACAAAAAAGCCCCGGCAACGGGGCTTTTTTGCGTCTGGGGTTTTATATCCACCGTCATTCCATCGTGGACAATCACCGGCATGAGTGAAACCACCGTCAATGCAGATCCGGCCGAACTGGCCAAATTCTCCGAGCTGGCCCATCGCTGGTGGGACCCGGACAGCGAGTTCCGCCCCTTGCACCAGATCAACCCTTTGCGGCTCGACTGGATCAACGGGCTGTGCGGCCTGCCGAGCAAGCGGGTGCTGGATGTGGGCTGCGGCGGTGGCATCCTGGCGGATTCGATGGCCCGCAAAGGAGCGGATGTGACGGGTATCGACCTCGCCTCCAAGGCTTTGCGGGTGGCCCAGCTGCATGCGCTGGAGGCCCAGACCACCAACATCCAGTACCGCGAGATCAGCGTGGAAGCCCTGGCCAAGGAGCAGCCCGCCAGTTTCGACGTGGTCACCTGCATGGAGATGCTGGAGCACGTGCCCGACCCAGCCTCGGTCGTGCATGCCTGCGCAGAGCTCGTCAAGCCGGGCGGCTGGGTGTTTTTCTCCACCATCAACCGCAATGCCAAGGCGTTCATGCTGGCCATCGTGGGCGCCGAATACGTCCTGAACATGCTGCCCCGGGGCACGCACGAGTACGCCAAGATGGTGCGGCCGAGTGAACTCGCGGCCAGCTGCCGCCATGCGGGACTGAATGTCCAGAGCACCAGAGGGCTGGAATACAACCCGCTGACCAAGCGCTACTGGCTGAGCGCGGACACCAGCGTGAACTACCTTTTTGCGACGCAACGCGTCGCCTGATGCATCCATGTTCCACCAGATTCGCGCTGTGCTTTTCGATCTGGACGGCACGCTCATCGACAGCGCTCCCGACCTGGGAGCGGCCGCCGACAAGATGCGCACGGACCGCGGCCTGCCGTCGCTGCCGCTGGACCGCTACCGCCCCATGGCGGGTGCCGGGGCCCGCGGCATGCTGGGAGAGGCGTTCGGTATGGCGCCCGACCACCCCGAGTTCCTGGCAATGCGCGAAGAGTTCTTCGTGAATTACGAGTCGCGCATGACCGAACTCACCAGCATTTTCGATGGCGTTCCAGAACTGGTCGAACAGCTCCTGCGGCGCAATCTGGCTTGGGGCGTGGTCACCAACAAGGCTGCGCGATTCACGGAGCCCTTGACCCGGATAATGCCGCTGTTCGCCACCGCAGGGGCCGTGGTGAGCGGAGACACCACTCCCCACCCCAAGCCGCATCCCGCGCCGTTGCTGGAAGCCGCCGCCCGATTGGGCCTGCAGCCTGGGCAGTGCATCTATGTGGGTGATGATGAACGCGACATCGTGGCCGGACTCGCTGCCGGCATGGGCACGGTGGCCGCCACGTATGGCTACCTGGGCGCCAAGGCCAACCCGATGGAGTGGGGCGCGCACGCAGCAATTAAATACCCTCCGGAGCTCTTGCAATTGCTGGAGCCGGCCTAAAATGGAGGGTCTGGGGCTGTCCTGGTTTCGACGTGGGTTCGGAATCGGTGTGGTGCATGTCGAGCTTGAGTCACGCTCGTAAATCTCGATTTAACAAACTAACTGCAAACGACGAACGTTTCGCACTCGCTGCTTAATTGCCAGTGAGCCTTGCAACAGTTGGCCGATGGGCTGGGCAAGGGGGTTCTGAGCAATCAGCGCCTCCCGGCTGCAAGGATAATTACATGGGCTGGCTCCGATCCGGGTACCTTGGGTCGGAGCGAGAAAATAGGGTGCTGGCGGCCGGTGTAGCGTGCGACTGCGCGACACCGGCGGCGAGATTCAAAACAGACCGCTAAACATGTAGATCTGCCCGATAAAGGCTTACGGACGCGGGTTCAATTCCCGCCAGCTCCACCACCATAACGTCCAAGGGCGTTCACTGAATTGCAGTGGACGCCCTTTTTCTTTGGCAAGCCAAGCACTTGCCGGCGCAAGGCTTCAGTGGCCCGCTCTTCTACGTGCCATAAAAAAAATGGCCCTGCAGCAATGCACGGCCGGTCTTGAATTTGGAGCGGGTGAAGGGAATCGAACCCTCGTATGAAGCTTGGGAAGCTGCCGTTCTACCATTGAACTACACCCGCGGAGCCTGCAATTATAGGCAGCATCCGCCCTGCGGCAGCGGGACGTTCCGTGCAAACGCGCAAAGCGCATATTCATAGCCGATCTTGTTGGTTGGGCAGATCCGCCAGGGCCTCTAAATTCCTTTCACTGCTTGCATGCATGGGCGCAGGCAGGCACTTCACCGATACGAAAGGGAGGATCAAGATGGCGACGCATCACCAACGGCAACCACAAGGACGACAACCCTGGCGCGCATGGCTGCGTGCATCCGTGGCGGGCAGCCTGGTGCTGCTGGGCGGGTCCCTGTTCGCCGCCACCCCTGTCCCTGCCGGCCCCCTGGTCACCACCGAATGGCTGGCGCAGAACCTGGACAACCAGCAGGTGCGCATCGTGGAGGTGAGCGTGAACCCGGGGCTCTACGAGCGTGGTCACGTTCCCGGGGCGGTCAATTTCTCGTGGCACCAGGACCTCAACGACCGTGTGCGGCGCGACATCGTGAGCAAGGAAGGCTTCGAGGCGCTGCTTTCCAAGGCCGGGGTGTCGCCCGACACCACGGTGGTGCTGTACGGCGACACCAACAACTGGTTCGCGGCCTGGGGCGCCTGGGTGTTCGACATCTATGGCGTGAAGAACGTCAAGCTGCTCGACGGCGGCCGCAAGAAGTGGGAGGCCGAAAACCTGCCGCTCAACAACCGCGTGCCCGAGTTAGCGGCCACCAGCTACAAGGTGGCGCAGGTCAACACCCAGCTGCGCGCGCGCCTGTCGGATGCGCTGGCGGCCGCGGAGGGCAAGAGCAACGCCAAGCTGGTCGATATCCGCTCGGCGGACGAATACTCCGGCAAGGTCTTCGCGCCGGCGGGCGTGCCGGAGCTCAGCATCCGCGCGGGCCACATTCCGGGCGCGGCCAATGTGCCGTGGGGGCAGGCCGTGAAGGAGGACGGCACCTTCAAGTCGGCCGAGGAACTCAAAAAGCTCTATGCCAGCGCGGGGGTGGATGGCAGCCGGCCCATCATCACCTACTGCCGCATCGGCGAGCGCTCCAGCCACACCTGGTTCGCGCTGTCCAAGATCCTGGGGTACAGCGTGAAGAACTACGACGGCTCGTGGACCGAATACGGCAATTCGGTGGGCGTGCCCATCACCAATCCGGCGGGAACCATCTGGGCCGCCAAGTAGGTAGGTAGATAGAGAGTGCAACGCGAAAGCTGACGATCCTTTGGTAGGGGGTCTCCCTTGATAGCCCGCCTCGTGCGGGCTTTTTTTGTATGACGACGACGATGCAAGGAAAAAAAAGAACGACGCTTTTCCGGGGCCCGGCGGTGCTGGCGCTGCTGGCCGCCCTGGCGCTGGCCGCGCAAGCGCTGCAGGCCCTACCGGGCGGGCGCACGCTGGTGTTCGCCCTGGTGGCGGGTGCCGTGCTGGGCCTAGTGCTGCAGCGTGCGCGCTTTTGCTTCTACTGCCATGCGCGGGACTGGTTCGAGGGCCGCGACCCGCGCGGCCTGCTGGCCATCGTGCTGGCGCTGGCGGTGGGGTTGGCGGGCTACACGGTGGTGCTGGGGAGCTGGCTGCCCGTGCCGCAGCCGGGCACGCTGCCGCCGGACATGCACATCGGCCCGGTGAGCTGGGTGCTGGTGGCAGCGGGGCTGTCGTTCGGCGCGGGCATGGTGGTGTCGGGCTCGTGCATCAGCGCGCACTGGTACCGGCTGGCCGAGGGCTCCGCGGTATCGCCGTTCGCGCTGGCGGGCTCGGCCCTGGGCTTCATCGCGGGCTTCAAGTCCTGGAACGGGCTGTACAGCCTGAGCGTGGCCGAGGCGCCCGTGGTGTGGCTGCCCGCGCACCTGGGCTACAGCGGCGCGCTGGCCTTGCAGCTGGCCGTGCTGGCCGCCATTGCCGCGTGGCTGTGGCGTGGCTTTGCACGCGAGGCCCCACCGCCCCTGGGCGCGGGTGGCGTGCCGCCGCTTTCTGCCGTGTGGCGCAATCTGTGGACGGGCCGCTGGCCCTACTGGGCCGGCGGCCTGGCCGTGGGCCTGATCGGCGCTTTCGCCATCGTGCGCATGCGGCCCCTGGGCGTGACCGCCACGCTGGGCAGCGCGGCGCGGCAGTGGGCGCAGGGGCAGGGGTGGGTGCCCGAGCGGCTCGACGGGCTCGACGGCTTTGCCGGCTGCGCGACGCTGCCGGGCACGACCTGGCTCACACCCAACGCATTGCTGCTGGCCGGGCTGGTGGGCGGGGCTTTCGTGGCGGCCCTGGCCAGCGGGCAGTTCGCGCCGCGCTGGCCCACCTGGCGCGATGCCGGGCGCGGCCTGCTGGGCGGCCTGCTGCTGGGGTGGGGCGCGATGACCGGGCTGGGCTGCACCATCGGCACGCTGCTGTCGGGCAGCATGGCGGGGGCGCTGTCGGGCTGGGTGTTCGGCGCGGCGGTGTTCTTCGCGGTGTGGGCCGGGCTGCGGGTGAAGGCGCGGCTGGGATTTTGAGTGTTTTTGGCCTCCAGCGCTTGTCCAGCAATCGCCAGAAGCTATCAAAAGCGGAGCAACTCTACTTCTGAATATCGCCCAGGCAGAGGTACTTGATCTCCACGTAGTCGTCCATGCCGTGGTGCGAACCCTCGCGGCCCAGGCCCGACTGCTTGACGCCGCCGAAGGGCACGTGCTCGGTGGCCAGGATGCCCACGTTGACGCCGACCATGCCGTATTCCAGCGCCTCGCCCACACGGAAGATGCGGCCCACGTCGCGGCTGTAGAAGTAGCTGGCCAGGCCGAACTCGGTGTTGTTGGCGGCGTCTATCGCCTCCTGCTCGGTCTTGAACTTGAAGACGGGCGCGAACGGGCCGAAGGTCTCCTCGCGCGCGCAGAGCATGTCGGCCGAGGCGTTGGCCACCACCGTGGGTTCGAAGAACTGGCCCGAGCCCAGGTCCGAGAGGCGCTTGCCGCCCACCACCACTTCGCCGCCTTTCGCCACGGCATCCTGGACGTGGCGCTGCACCTTCGCGAGGGCGGCTTCCTCGATCAGCGGGCCCTGGTTCACGCCGGCCTCGAAGCCGTTGCCCACCTTGGCGGTCCTGACCTTGGCGGCGAACTTCTGCACGAACTCGTCGTACACGCCTTCCTGCACGTAGAAGCGGTTGGTGCACACGCAGGTCTGGCCGGCGTTGCGGTACTTGCTGGCGAAGGCGCCTTCCACGGCGCTGTCGATGTCCGCGTCGTCGAAGACGAGGAAGGGCGCGTTGCCGCCCAGCTCCAGCGACATCTTCTTGACCGTGGGGGCCGACTGCGCCATCAGGATGCGGCCCACCTCGGTGCTGCCGGTGAAGCTGATGTGGCGCACCACGTCGCTGGCGCACAGCACCTTGCCGATGGCGATGGAATTGTCGCTGTCGGCCGTGAGGACGTTGAGCACCCCGGCCGGGATGCCCGCGCGAATGGCCAGCTCCGCGGCGGCCAGGGCCGTGAGCGGCGTGAGCTCCGCCGGCTTGATGACCACGGGGCAGCCCGCCGCCAGCGCGGGCGCGACCTTGCGCGTGATCATGGCGAGCGGGAAGTTCCACGGCGTGATGGCCGCGCACACGCCGATGGGTTGCTTGAGCACCATCAGGCGCCGGTTGTTGTCGAACTGCGGCAGCATCTCGCCGTTCACGCGCTTGGCCTCTTCGGCGAACCATTCCACGAAGCTCGCGCCGTAGGCCACCTCGCCCTTCGCCTCGGGCAGGGGCTTGCCCTGCTCGGCGGTCATGATGGTGCCCAGGTCGTCCTGGTTCGCCATGAGCAGGTCGAACCACTTGCGCAGCACGATGCTGCGCTCCTTGGCGGTCTGGGCCTTCCAGGCCGCCCAGGCGTTGTTCGCGGCGGCGATGGCGGCCTCGGCGTCGGCGGGGCCCAGGTTGGCCACGTCGGCCAGCTTGAGGCCGGTGGCCGGGTCGTTCACGTCGAAGCGGCTGGCGCCCGCCACCCAGTGGCCGTTGATGAGGCCGTCGGTCTTGAGCAGGCTGGGGTCGTTGAGCCGGGCGAGGGGGGAGGTCTTCATGTCCATGGCGGTATCTCCGGGTATCGAAGGAAGTTTCAAGCCAAATCGGGCTCCAGCGCTTATGCAGCAAGCGCTGGCAGCTATCAAAAGAGAAGTATTGCGGTGCGCGTCACTGATCGATGATGCGCCGCGCGAAGCGCTCCAGGTAGTCCATGAGCTGGTTGGCCCCTGCCATGGCCTGGGCTTCGTCGCCCGTGGCGATGCCCTGGGCCAGGTGCATGTGGGCCCGCGCGCCCTCCGACACCTCGCCCTCGTGCTGGTAGGCGTACCAGAAGCGCCGGCACTGCACGATGAGCGGCTGCACACACTTGACGGCCGAGTGGTTCTGGCTGGCCTGGTGCGTGACCACGTCCAGCTCGTGGTCGGCCAGCATGTAGTCGTCCAGATGGTTGCGTCCCGCGGCTTCCACCATCTTCTCGGCGCAGCGCACGATGGCCTGGCGCTGCGGCGCCGTGGCGCGGCGGGCGGCGCAGGAGGCGATCAGGCATTCCAGCACGCGGCGCGTCTGGATCACGTCCAGGTGGTCGGCCAGGTCGATGTGCGACACCAGCAGCCCGCGCCGGGGCTGCTGCGCGATGAGCCCGATCGACACCATGCGCAGCAGCGCCTCGCGCACGGGGGTGCGCCCCAGGCCGGTGCTTTCCACGATGTCCGCCTCGACCACCGGCGAGCCGGGCTGCAGCTGCAGCGTGGAAATCATGGCCTCGATAGCGTCGTAGGCCACGTCGGCCGCGCGCCGCTTGGGGGCGGGGTCTCGGGGGGAAGTCGTGGGCATGGGGCGCATCTTACTTAGTCCGTCTCCTGCGCCAGCGTGCCGATGCGCGTGGGCGACAGCAGGTGGCGGGGCGGGGCGGGCGTCCAGCCGAACAGCACCTGCGTGGCCGCGCCGCAGACGCGGCCCTGGCAGGCGCCCATGCCGCAGCGGGTGTGCAGCTTGGCGTCGATCCAGCCGGTGCGCCCGGCGAGCGCGTGGTGGGGCACGTCCTCGCAGCGGCAGACGAGGGTGTCCGGCGCGGCGAGCTGGCGCACCGCGGGGCTCAATGGGAACTGCGCGTGCAGCAGGTCCGCGAAGCCTTCCCAGCGGGCCAGCCGGGGCAGCAGGGCCTGGGCGCGGGCGGTGTCGCCGGCCACGGCATGGCCCGCGATGGCGCCCTGGAGCAGGGCGCGCTCGCTGCCGCCGAAGCCCGTGCATTCGCCGGCGGCGTGGACGCCGGGCACCGTGGTGGCCATGAGGTGGTCCACGCGCAGGCCCTGGCGTTCGTTGAGCTCGCAGCCCAGCAATTGCCCCAGCTGCGTGTTGGGCACCAGGCCGAAGCCGCAGGCCAGCCGGTCGCAGGCCAGGGTTTCCTGGTGGGGGCCGCGCTGCAGCCGCACACGCTCCAGCGCCCCGGCGCCTTCGGCCTGCAGCACGTGGCTGGCGGCGCGCCAGCGCGGGTGGATGAGGGTGGCGGCCTGCAGCGCCTTGGCGGGCCAGCGCGGCAGCTGCAGCGCGAACGCGGCCAGCGCCTGCCAGGAAGCCTGCTCGGCGATGCGGACGACCTGTGCGCCGGCCTTGCGGGCGGTGTCGGCCGCCGCCAGCAGCAGCGGGCCGGTGCCCGCGATCACGATGCGCTGGCCGCGCACCGGCACGCCGCCCTTGACCAGGGCCTGCAGACCGCCCGCGCCGGTCACGCCGGGCAGGGTCCAGCCCGGAAAGGGCAGCAGCAGTTCGCGCGCGCCGTTGCACAGGAGCAGGCGGCGGCTGTGCTGGGCCCAGCCGCGCTCGGCATCTTCCAGCAGCAGGGCGGGCGCATGCCCTGGCGCAGCGGGGCCGCCCAGGCCCACGACCCGCGTGCCGCACAGCACGCGGATGTTGGGGTGGCGCGCCAGCGCGTCGCGGTGCTGGCGCGCCAGGGGCGGCAAGGCCACGCCGGGGCCGTCGCGCCAGATCTGGCCGCCGGGGTGGATGTTGTCGTCCACGAGGGTGACGGCAAGGCCCGCGGGCGCCGCCGCCAGGGCCGCGGCCATGCCGGCGGGGCCGGCGCCCACGATCAGCAGGTCGCAGTGCGATTCGCGGAGGCTCATGGCGGGCCTCCGGCGGGGTTGTCGCGGGTGTCGATCGCCATGCCGTCGGTGCACAGGGTCTGGCAGGCCAGGCGGCGGCGGCCGTCCACCAGCACGCGGCATTCGTGGCAGATGCCCATGCCGCAGAAGGGCGCGCGGCGCTCGCCCGTCACCGACGTGCGGCTGCAGCCCGGGGGCCGCAGGGCCAGGGCGGCCGCCACGCTGTGGCCTGGCGGCAACTGGACGGGGGTGCCGTCGATGAGAACCTGCACGGGGAGGGCGATTGTCATGCGGCGATGCCTTCCAGGCTGAAGCGTTGCGCCGCGAAGGGGGCCGGGTCCAGCGGCAGGGAGCCGCCGGTGATCTGCGCTGCCAGCAGCTCGGCCGTGGCGGGTGCCGTGGTCACGCCCAGGCCTTCGTGGCCCACGGCCAGCCACAGCCGGTCGTGGTGCGGGTGGGGGCCGATGATGGGCAGGCTGTCGGGCGTGGCCGCGCGAAAGCCCGTCCAGGTGCGTATGGCGTTGAGTTCCGCCAGGCCGGGCATGTAGTCCAGCGCGCGGCGCAGCATGCGGGCCAGCACGTCCTCATCGACGGCTGGGTCGGTGGTGTCGAACTGGCGCGAGGAGCCCAGCAGCAGCTGCCCCGTGGGGCGCGGCTGCAGGTTGAAGGCCACGGACGTGCCCTCGGTCTGGTGCGCGTTGCTGATGTAGCCCAGTTCCACCAGCTGGTGCCGCACGGTGCCGGGGTAGCGGTCGGTGATGAGCAGGTGGCCTTTCTTGGGGCGGATGGGCAGCTCGGGGCAGAAGCGCGTGGCGTGGATGCCTGCGGCCAGCACCAAGGCCCCGGCCGTGCGCCAGGAGCCGTCGGCCAGTTGCACCCGGCCGTTGCCGTCGATGCAGGCGGCTTCGGCCTGCTCGGTGCGGATGGGCCGTGGCGCGTGCTGCAGCAGCCACTGGGCGGCGAGGGGGGCGTAGACCAGGCTGTCGCCGCTGACCTTGAGCGCGCCGTGTAGATCGGGGCGCAGCGCGGGTTCCAGGCGGCGCAGGGCGGCGGCGTCCAGCAGCTCGCAGGCCAGGCCGTGGTGCTGCAGGCGGCGGGCTTTTTCCTCGGCGCCTGCCATCTCGGCGCCGTTGGCGGCCAGCCAGAGGGTGCCGCAGTTGGTGTAGGCGCAGCCGGGCTGGTCCGCCATCATGCGCGGGCCCCAGTCATGCCACAGCGCGAGCGATGCCTGGCTCAGGGCCAGTTCGGCGGGGTTGTCGTCCATCACCACCAGGTGACCCATGCCCGCGGCCGTGGCGCCGCCCAGGCGGGCGTCCAGCACCAGCACATCCAGGCCGTGGCGCGCCAGCACGTGGGCGCAGGCCGCGCCGACGATGCCCGCGCCGATGACGATCACGTCCGCGTGCTGCATGGGCTCAGAGCCGGATGCCCCAGGCGAAGGGGTCGCTGTCCTCGATGAGCAGCGTGGCCTCTGCGCTCATGTGGGCGCGCCCGCGCAGGGTGGGGATCACCTTGCCGTCGCCCTGCAGCGCGTAGCTGGCCTCGAACTGGCTGCCGATGATGCTGGCCTGGCGCCAGACCTGGTCCGGCTGCAGCTTGCCGTCCGCCGCGAGGCAGGCCACCTTGGCGCTGGTTCCGGTGCCGCAGGGCGAGCGGTCGTAGGCGCGGCCGGGGCAGAGCACGAAGTTGCGACTGTCGGCCTCGTGGTCGTCGGCGAACAGTTCGATGTGGTCGATCTCGCCGCCGTCGCCGCCGCGGATGCCCTGGTCCTTCAGCGCCTGCTGCAGGGCGCAGGTGTAGGCCGTGAGCGCTTCCAGGTTGTCGCTGGCCACGCGCTGGCCGTGGTCCGACACCAGGAAGAACCAGTTGCCGCCCCAGGCCACGTCGCCCACCACGCGGCCGTGGCCGGGTACTTCAATAGCCAGTTGGTGGTGCAGCCGGTAGGCGGGCACGTTGCGCACGCTGACCGAGCCGTCCTCGTGCAGCGTGGTGGTGACGGTGCCCACCGGCGTCTCGATGCGGTGCTCGCCCGGCGCGATGCGGCCCAGGTAGGCCAGCGACGCCACGATGCCGATGGTGCCGTGGCCGCACATGCCGAGGTAGCCGGTGTTGTTGAAGAAGATCACCCCCGCCGTGTTCGCCGGGTCGGCGGGCGTGCAGAGCAGGGCGCCCACGACCACGTCGCTGCCGCGCGGCTCCAGCACCGTGGCCGCGCGCCAGGCGTCGTGCTGCGCGGCCAGCAGGGCGCGGCGCTCGGCCATGCTGCCCGTGCCCAGGTCGGGGAAGCCGCCCAGCACCAGCCGCGTGGGTTCGCCGCCGGTGTGGGAGTCGAGGATCTGGATCTTTTTCATGGTTTCAATAACTTGCAAGGGGCACGGGCGCGGCGTTGCGGAAGGTCAGCACCGTGATGGGCGCCTGCTTCAGGTTGCCTTTTTCGTCGTAGGCATAGGTGCCCGCCACGCCCTTGTGGCTGGACTGGTAGATCTGCGCGCCCACCTTGGCGGGCTGGGTGGAGTTGGCCTTCTGCATCGCATCGGCGATGAACATGACCTGATCGTAGTACGAGGCCGCGTAGGCGTCCGCGTCGCGCTGGAAGCGAGCCTTGTACTTGGCCTTGAACGCGGCGCCGCCTTCCACCTTGTCGAGCATGGTGCCGCCCTGGGCGCAGAACACCGTTTCGTTGACGGCGTCGCCGCCGAGCTTGCCCACCTCGGGGCTGCACAGCGTGTCGCCGCCCAGCAGCTTGGCGTTGATGCCCAGCTGCTTCATCTGGCGCGCCATGGGCGCCGCTTGCGGCGCGTAGCCGCCGAAGAAGATGGCCTGCGGCTGCTTGGCCTTGAGGCTGGTGAGGATGGAGAGGAAGTCGGTGGACTTGTCGGTGGTGAACTCTTGGCCCACCACCGTCAGGCCCTGCTTCTTGGCCTCCTTGGTGAACTGGTCCGCCACGCCCTGGCCGAAGGCGGTGCGGTCGTCGATCACGGCCACCTGCTTCACCTTGAGCACTTGGGCGGCGTACACGGCCATGTTGGAGCCGATCTGCGTGTCGCTGGCGATGATGCGGAACAGGTTCTTGTAGCCGTTCTCGGTCACCTTGGGGTTGGTGCCCACGGTGGACACCAGGGCGCCGCCGTCGTTGTAGACGCGCGATGCCGGAATGGTCACGCCCGAGCAGTAGGGGCCCATGACGAACTTGACGCCGCTGTCCACCAGCTTCTGCGCCACGCTGACGCCGGTGCGGGCGTCGCACTGGTCGTCCTCGGAGACCAGCTCGAACTTCAGGGTCTTGCCCTCGGCCTGGATCTTCTTCGCGTTGAGTTCCTCGATCGCCAGGCGCACGCCGTTCTCGTTGTCCTTGCCGGCGAAGGCGTTGGGGCCGGAGAGCGGGCCGCTGTGGCCGATCCTGACCACCTGTTCCTGGGCGTGGGCGTGTGCGGCCAGCAGCAGCGCTGCTGCAACGGTGGCGGCGGGTGTCGGGGTCCGAAATCCGAAAAGGGCACGTGTCATGGGAAACCTCTTGTGTGTGCGGTGAGGGAAAAAAGGCCGGTGTCTCCTCCGGCCCGGTGAAGTGGTGTGTCAGGCCACGGATTGGTACTGGGTGGGGCGCGTAGCGAGTGCCTTCTGCACTACGCGCTCGACGAACGCGCGCTCCTCGCCCACCAGCGGCAGGCGGGGGCGGCGCATGTGCTCGGTGCCCACGCCGACCAGGGCGTCGATGAGCTTGAGGTTCTGCACCAGCTTGTTCGATACGTCCAGGTGCAGCATCGGCGTCATCCACTGGTACAGCCGCAGGGCCTCGGCGAATTTGCCGGCCTTCATCAGGTCGTACAGCGCCACCGTCTCGCGCGGGAAGGCGCAGCCCACGCCGGCCAGCAGGCCGTCGCAGCCCAGGGCCAGGCCCTCGTAGGCGAGGTCGTCCACGCCCAGGAAGAGCTGGTAGCGGTCGCCCACGGTGTTGCGCAGGTCGGTGATGCGGCGGATGTCGCCCGTGCTTTCCTTGATGGCGGCGATCCACTCGCAGTCCGCCAGCTCCACCATGTGCTCGGGCTTGAGGTCCACGCGGTAGGCCACGGGGTTGTTGTAGATCATGAGGGGGCGCTGGGCCGCCTTAGCCGTGGCGCGCACGTTGGCCATGGCCTCGCGCGCGTCGGCCACGTAGATGACCGAGGGCATGACCATGAAGCCCGCCACGCCCAGCCGGTTGGCGCCTTCGATGTAGCGCAGCGCCTCGCGGGTGCTGGTTTCCGATACGTTGGCCAGCACGGGGACGCGGCCGCCGGCGGCTTCCAGCGCGATGCGCGCCACGTCCAGCTTTTCCTCCAGCGAGAGCGTGCTGGCCTCGCCCAGCGAGCCGCAGGTGACCAGGCCGTGGATGCCGTTGCGGATCTGGAAGTCGATGTGGCGGGCCGTGCCTTCGGCGTCGATGGACTCGTCGGCGTGGAACTTGGTGGTGATGGCGGGGAAGATGCCTTGCCAGCGGGGTTGAGGGTTCACGGAAGCTCCTTGGAGGGAAGAGATGAAGAGGGAGGGAACAGGGCGTCGTTGGAATTGATTTATTAATATATTAGTAGAATATTTAAAAAAAGCAAGCCGGTGCGAACCCCTGGCGCGGAAGGCCTGCGCCGCCCGCCTGCCACGGCCCCAGGGGCGGCAAACCTATAATGAAAGGTTGGTTCGGACGGGCAGTCCGCAGGCATCCGCCTGCCGCTTCGCCCGCGCCGCGCAAAGACTTCCACACACCATGAGCACACCCACCTTCTCCGTCGCCGACATCCGCAAGTCCTTCCTGGACTTCTTCGTCTCCAAGGGCCACACCGTGGTGGCATCCAGCCCCCTGGTGCCCGGCAACGACCCCACGCTGATGTTCACCAACTCGGGCATGGTGCAGTTCAAGGACGTGTTCCTGGGCACCGACAAGCGCCCCTACAACCGGGCGGTGTCCGTGCAGGCCTGCCTGCGCGCCGGCGGCAAGCACAACGACCTGGAGAACGTGGGCTACACCGCGCGCCACCACACCTTCTTCGAAATGCTGGGCAACTGGTCCTTCGGCGACTACTTCAAGCGCGAATCGCTGAAATGGGCCTGGGAGCTGCTGACCCAGGTCTACAAGCTGCCGCCCGAGCGCCTGCTGGCCACCGTCTATGAAGAGGACGACGAGGCCTACGACATCTGGACCAAGGAGATCGGCCTGCCGCCCGAGCGTGTCATCCGCATCGGCGACAACAAGGGCGGCCGCTACAAGAGCGACAACTTCTGGATGATGGCCGACACCGGCCCCTGCGGCCCGTGCTCCGAGATCTTCTACGACCACGGCCCCGAGATCCCCGGCGGCCCGCCCGGCAGCCCCGATGAGGACGGCGACCGCTTCATCGAGATCTGGAACAACGTGTTCATGCAGTTCGACATGGCCGAGGACGGCTCCGTCACCCCGCTGCCTGCACCCTGCGTGGACACCGGCATGGGCCTGGAGCGCCTGGCCGCCATCCTGCAGCATGTGCACAGCAACTACGAGATCGACCTGTTCGACGCCCTCATCAAGGCCGCCGCGCGCGAGACCGGCGTGGCCGACCTGGACAACAAGAGCCTGCGCGTCATCGCCGACCACATCCGCGCCACCGCCTTCCTGGTGAGCGACGGCGTCATCCCCAGCAACGAAGGCCGCGGCTACGTACAGCGCCGCATCATCCGCCGCGCCATCCGCCACGGCTACAAGCTGGGCAAGAAGACGCCGTTCTTCCACAAGCTCGTGGCCGACCTGGTGCGCCTGATGGGCGACGCCTACCCCAAGCTGCGCGAGCAGGAGCAGCGCATCACCGAAGTGCTCAAGGCCGAGGAAGAGCGCTTCTTCGAGACGCTCGCCAACGGCATGGAAATCCTGGACTCCGCCCTGGCCCCGACCGTGGTCAACGGTCAAGCCGTTGAGGGCGCCAAGGTGCTGCCCGGCGACGTGGCCTTCAAGCTGCACGACACCTACGGCTTCCCGCTGGACCTGACCAACGACGTCTGCCGCGAGCGCGGCGTCGAGGTCGATGAGGCAGGCTTCGCGGCCGCCATGGAAAAGCAGAAGGCCCAGGCCCGCGCCGCCGGCAAGTTCAAGATGGACAAGGCGCTGGAATACACCGGCGCCGCCAACCAGTTCACGGGCTACGAGCACCTGGCCGAGACGGCAAAAATCGTGGCCATCTACGTGGACGGGACCAGCGCCGTGGCCCTGAAGCAGGGCCAGAACGGCGTCGTGGTGCTCGACACCACGCCGTTCTACGCCGAAAGCGGTGGCCAGGTGGGCGACGAGGGCGTCATCACCAGCGGCTCGGCCCGCTTCGCGGTGGGCGACACGCTCAAGATCAAGGCCGACGTGTATGGCCACCACGGCACGCTCGAAGAGGGCACGCTGAACGTGGGCGACACCGTGCAGGCCCAGGTCAACACCGCCCTGCGCGCCGCCACGGTGCGCAACCACTCGGCCACCCACCTCATGCACAAGGCCCTGCGCGAAGTGCTGGGCAGCCACGTGCAGCAAAAGGGCAGCCTGGTGAACGCCGAGCGCACGCGCTTCGACTTCGCGCACAACGCGCCCGTCACCGGCGCGCAGATCCGCGAGATCGAGCGCCTCGTCAACGAGGAAGTGCTGGCCAACCACCCCACGCAGGCGCGCCTGATGGACATCGAATCGGCCCAGAAGACCGGCGCCATGATGCTCTTCGGCGAGAAGTACGGCGAAACCGTGCGCGTGCTCGACATCGGCTCCAGCCGCGAGCTGTGCGGCGGCACGCACGTGCAGCGCACGGGCGACATCGGCCTGTTCAAGGTGGTGGCCGAGGGCGGCGTGGCCGCCGGCGTGCGCCGCATCGAGGCCGTGACGGGCCTGAACGCGCTGGCCTACCTGCAGCAGATCGAAGGCACCGTGAACCAGGCGGCCGGCACGCTCAAGACCGCGCCCACCGAGCTGAACGCCCGCATCGGCCAGGCGCTGGACAACGCCCGCGCGCTGGAGAAGGAAGTGGCGGCGCTCAAGGGCAAGCTGGCCTCCAGCCAGGGCGACGAACTGGTGGGCCAGGCCGTGGAGGTCAAGGGCCTCAAGGTGCTGGCCGCCGCGCTGCCCGGCGCCGACGCCAAGACCCTGCGCGACACCATGGACAAGCTCAAGGACAAGCTCAAGACCGCCGCCATCGTGCTGGCCGCCGTGGACGGCGACAAGGTGCAGCTGGCCGCCGGCGTCACGGCCGACAGCGTGGGCCGCGTCAAGGCCGGCGAGCTGGTGAACTTCGTGGCCCAGCAGGTGGGCGGAAAGGGCGGCGGCAAGCCCGACATGGCCATGGCGGGCGGCACGGATGCTGCCAAGCTGCCCGCGGCCCTGGCATCGGTGGCCGGCTGGGTGACCGAGAAAATCTAAGGCGACGCTGAATAAGTCGCCGCGATGGTGCGCGCCCTGGTTTGGGATGGGCTGCAAGGCGCAAAGCACAGCAATAGCCACAGCTATTGCGCGCATTTGCAACGCCGCAGACCGTTCCAAAGCAGGGATGCGCGACACGCGGGGACTTGTTCAGCGTTGCCCTAAGCCAAATCAGGCTCCAGCGCTTGCCAGTCAAGCGCTGGCAGCTATCTTTCCGATAGCTCAGAACAGTTCGACGTCGTCATTGGCCACCACCTTGGTGGCCAGGTGGCCGCTGGCCACGAGGTCGTCGTAGAAGCAGACCTGGTTGCGGCCGTGTTCCTTGGCGAAGTAGAGCGCCTGGTCGGCCCGGCCCAGGATTTCCACGGGCGAGCCCTGCACGGTGCTCACGAAGCCCAGGCTCACCGTGACCTGGCCGACCTGCGGGAACGGGTATTCCTGCACGGCCATGCGGAAGCGGTTGAACACCTTGTGCGCGGTCGAGAGCGTGGTGGAGCGCAGCAGCACCACGAACTCCTCGCCGCCGAAGCGGAAGATGCGGTCGTGGCTGCGGAACGAGCTGCGCAGGATGTTGGCGATCAGGATCAGCACCTCGTCGCCGTACAGGTGGCCGAAGCGGTCGTTGACCTGCTTGAAGTGGTCGATGTCCACCACGGCCAGCCACTGCTGCACGGGCTCGGCGGGCGAGCTGCCGTCCTCGGGGGTGAACGACTCGACCAGCGCGTCCGCACGGCTGCTTGCCAGGCCGCTGGCGTGGCGCGAGAACTGCTCGTCGAAGGTCTTGCGGTTGAACAGGCCGGTGAGCGCGTCGCGCTCGCTGTAGTCCAGCAGGCGCTGGTAGTTCTGGTAGACCTGGAACACGCCCTTGAGCACTTCGAGCTTGTGCGCCGAGAACGGGCGCGACTGCGTGATCTCCAGGCAGGTGCTGACCTTGTCCTGCATCCACACCGGCAGCCACAGCATGTGGCGGCCCCGGCGGGGCGAGGCGAGGGCGCTGTCGCTCTGGTTCGTGACGCAGTCGCGCAGCGCGGGGTACTTCTCCAGCGTTTCGCGCCGGGGGTCGGCGGCGGCCTCGGAGTCGGTCGAGATCAGCTGGCCGTTCTCGACCCAGGTGCGGGGGCGCACATGGGGCACGCCGCCGTCGGTGAACAGCTCCAGGGCCCGCACCTCGATGATGCCGCTGAGCTTTTGCAGCGTGGACAGCACCGACACCTCCAGCCGCAGGTGATCGCGGTGGCCGGTCATCTCAACCAGGTTCTGGAGAATGGGCTTCATCGGGGATGTACGGTGAGGCAGTGAGGACACGTTGTCAACGGCGTCGTATGAACACGACATCCCATACACCGTGCCCGAGCCGCAGGCCGCGGTTCTCGAACTTGGTGAGGGGGCGGTAGCCGGGCTGGGGCGCGAAGGCCTCGGCGGTGTTCTGCAGCCGGGGCTCGGCGCCGAGCACCTGCAGCATCTGCTGCGCATAGGGCTCCCAGTCGGTCGCGCAGTGCAGGTAGCCGCCGGGCTTGAGGCGCGCGGCCAGCTTGGCCACCAGCGGCGGCTGGATCAGGCGGCGCTTGTTGTGCTTCTTCTTGTGCCACGGGTCGGGAAAGAAGATGTGCACGCCGTCCAGGCTGCCCTCGGGCAGCATGTGGTCGATGACCTCCACGGCGTCGTGCTGCAGGATGCGGATGTTGGTGATGCCCTGCTCGCCGATGCGCTTGAGCAGCGCGCCCACGCCGGGCTCGTGCACCTCGCAGCACAGGAAGTTGTCATCCGGCCGCACGCGGGCGATGTGGGCCGTGGCCTCGCCCATGCCGAAGCCGATCTCCAGCACCAGCGGCGCCGCGCGGCCGAAGGCGGCAGCGGCATCCAGCGGGGCGGGCGCATAGGGCAGCACGAAGCGGGCGCCGAATTCCTCGAAGGCCTTGGCCTGGCCGGTGGTCGTGCGGCCGGCTCGGCGCACGAAGCTCTTGATGGTCTTGGGGTGGCTCACGCCGGCGGGCGCCCCGGTGTGGGCGGCGGGGAGGGCGGCGGAAGCGGAGGTCTGTTCAATCACGGTGCGACATTGTAGTTTCGTCGCCACGCTGCGGCCCATGTCCGCAGCGCATCCGGGACGCTGCGGCCGGGCTCTGGCGGCGGCAGCCCCAGCACCCCGGCGGCCCGGGCCAGGGCCTGCACGGGCTCGGCCAGGTCCAGCGGCGCGGCGCCGTTCTGCTTGGAGAGCTTCTCGCCGTTGGCGCTGCACACCAGCGGGGTGTGCAGGTAGCGCGGCGTGGGCAGGCCGAGCGCCTGCTGCAGCAGGATCTGGCGCGGCGTGTTGTCGGCCAGGTCCTCGCCGCGCACCACGTCGGTGATGCCCTGATCGCCGTCGTCCACCACCACGGCCAATTGGTAGGCCCACAGGCCGTCGGCCCGGCGCAGCACGAAGTCGCCCACGGCCCGGGCCACGTCCTGCTGCTGGGCACCCAGGCGGCGGTCCTGCCAGTGCAGGGTGCCGTCCGCTATCGAAAAAGGAGCTGCTGGCGCTTTTCCAGAAAGCGCTGGAGGCCGATTTGGCTTGAAATCCGTGGCATTGAACCGCCAGGAGCGCGCGGCGCGTCCGTGCAGGCCGTGGCGGCAGGTGCCGGGGTAGGGCAGCGCGGCGTGCCGCTCGCGCGCGTGGCCCAGGGCGGCCTGGGCGTCTTCGATGTCCTTGCGCGAGCAGGCACAGGGGTAGGCGTCGCCCTGGGCGATCAACTGGTCCAGGGCCCGCTGGTACAGCGTGCCGCGCGCGGATTGCCACACGGGCGGCGCGTCGGGCACCAAGCCGCAGGCGGCGAGCTGCTGCAGGATGAATTCGGCGGCACCGGGCACGCAGCGCGGCGTGTCCACGTCTTCGATGCGCACCAGCCACCGGCCGCCCTGCGCCCGCGCGTCGAGCCAGCTGGCGAGCGCGGCCACCAGAGAGCCCGCGTGCAGCGGGCCGGTGGGCGAGGGGGCGAACCGGCCGATATAGCCAGTGTGGATAGCCTCCGTGCTGCGCACTGCGGCGCGAGCTTGCTTGGGGCGGCCCGGCGCGGCGCTCATGCCACGGCTAGCGCCAGCTCCAGGCCCGAGACGAAGGCGTCTTCCACGCGGTGCCCCAGGCACCAGTCGCCGCAGGCGCCCAGGCCCAGGGCGGCGTCCCACAGGTGGCTCTTGCCCAGGGGGTGGGTGGTCTGGGCGTAGCGCCAGCGGCGCGTGTCGGCGAACGCGGGCTGGGCGCGGATGCCGGTGACCTCGGCGAAGGCCTTGAGCAGCTTGGCCTGCACGCGGGCCTCGTCGTCCTCCAGGTGCTCGGCGGACCAGGCCGGGCTGGCCTGCACCGTCCAGCGCTCGACCAGGTTGCGGCCGGGCTTGGAGGATTCGCGCGCCAGCCAGGCGATGCGGTGGTGGGTGCTGCGGGCCGCGTTCCATTGCGGGCCCAGCGTGGTGAGGCCGGGGCGTACGGCCTGGGGGTAGGCGAGCATCAGCGTCCAGCAGGGGGCGATGGCCACGGTGGCGAGCGCGTCGGTGAGCGGCGTGTCCAGCGCCGAGCTGGCCAGCAGCGCCTGGGCAGGCACGGCGGGCTGGGCCAGCAGCACGGCGTCGAAGCCCGCGTACACGTGCTGCGCGCCGCCTTCGCCTTCCGTGCGCAGTTGCCAGAGCGCGGGGTTGACGGCGTCGCGCTCGATGCGCGCCACGCGCGTGCCGGTGACGAGCTGGCCCGCCTGGCCCGCTTGGCGAAGGGGCTCGGCCCAGGTGGCCACCAGCGACTGCATGCCGGGGCTGGCCACCCAGTGCGCCTCGCGGTGGGGCAGGCCCGCGGCGGCCACGCGGCCGGCGGCGTCGAGTACGCGCACGGAATTGGCGCTCCAGCGCTTGCACACGCCGGGCACGGTGTCGATGGCGCGCGCGAAGCGCGGGTCGCGCACCGTGAAGTACTGGGCGCCCGCGTCGAAGTTGCCGAAGGGGCTGTCGATGGTGGCGGTGCGGCCGCCGGCCTGGGAGGACTTCTCGAACACCGTCACGCGGTGCCCGGCCTGCGCCAGCGTGCGCGCGCAGGCGATGCCCGCCATGCCGGCCCCGATGACCGCGAAATGGCGCTGCGCGCCCTGCGGGCTGGCGGCTGCGGGCTCGGTTGCGCCAGGGGCGCTGGGGCGTCGCAGCCGGGTGGCGGGGCGTGGAACGGGTGTGCTCATGGGAGGGCCTTTCGGTGACGGACGGTCGGTCGGGGACGGTAGGCGATGCGGATGCCGCGCGGGAACCACTCTACACGCGCCGCAGGGCGCGCGGAGCTTGATCGGCATCAGAAATGATGGTGGTTTTCCAGCAGGGCGCGGCGCGTGGCGGGGCTTTGCAGCTGGTTCAGCCACCACTGCAGCGCGCGCCCCGGCGCGGTGAAGCCGGGGCCGCCCCAGGCGTAGTGCACGCGCACGTTGCGCTCGGGCCGGGCCACGCGGCGCGCCACCAGGTGGCCAGCCTCCAGGTAGGGGCGCACCATGGGCTCGGGCAGGAAGCCGCCGCCCAGGCCGCGCAGCTGCACGCGCACCTTGGCCTGCATGGTGTCCACGGTGAGCACGTCCTGCCCGCCCAGCAGGCCCATGGTGGCGCCGCCGCGCGTGGCCGAGTCGGCCACGGCCACGGCGCGGTGCTGCAGCAGGGTGGCGTCGGTGATGGGCTCGGGCTCCGAGGCCAGCGGGTGGTGCGGCGCCACCACGTAGATGAAGAGCAGGTCGCCCAGCGGCGCCTGCTGCAGGCCCGCCACGCTGGCGCCGGCCACCGACACGCCGATGGCGAGGTCGGCGCGGCCCGAGGTCAGGGCCTCCAGCGTGCCGGTCATGATGCCGTCGCGCAGCTTCAGGCGCGTGGGCGCGCCCATGGCATAGAACGCGTCCACCAGCTCCAGCAATGTGTGCGGCGAGATGATGCCGTCGACGGAGAGGGTGAGCTGCGATTCCCAGCCCGTGGCCACGCGGCGCACGCGGTGGGCCACGGCGTCGATGTCCTCCAGCAGCCGCACGCCTTCGCGCAGCAGCACCGCCCCGGCCTCGGTGGGGCGGGCCTGGCGGGCGCTGCGGTCGAACAGCAGCACGTCCAGCGCGTCCTCGATCTGGCGCACGCGGTAGGTCAGGGCGCTGGGCACCAGGCCCAGCTGCCGCGCGGCGGCGGCAAAGCTGCCGGCCTCGGCGATCACCTGCAGCATGGTCAGGGCGTCGGGGGTCAGGACATCGCGTGCGTTTTGCATGGTCGCGCCATGTTAATTCAGTTTGTTTGAATGGTGCCGTCAATCCGGCAGCTCCCGCAGGGCGGCGAGCGGTTCTACAGTGAAGGCTTGAAAGAAAGGGCACTCACCATGCTGACGGTTCGCAAATCGCAAGACCGGGGCCATGCCGACCATGGCTGGCTCCATTCGTTCCACAGCTTTTCGTTCGCGGGCTACTACGACCCGCAGCACATGGGCTTCGGCAACCTGCGCGTCATCAATGAAGACCGCATCGCGCCCGGCACGGGCTTCGGCACGCACGGCCACCGGGACATGGAGATCATCAGCTACGTGCTGTCGGGCGAGCTCGCGCACCGCGACAGCATGGGCAACGTCAAGGGCATTCCGCCCGGCGACGTGCAGCGCATGAGCGCCGGCACCGGCGTGATGCACAGCGAGTTCAACCACGCCGAGGGCCAGACCACGCATTTCCTGCAGATCTGGATCGAGCCCAACGTGCACGGCATTGCGCCCAGCTACGAGCAGAAGACCTTTGCCGACGCCGACAAGCGCGGCACGCTGCGCCTGGTGGCATCGCCGGACGGCGCGCAGGGCTCCGTCAGGATCCACGCGGACGCAGCGGTGTACGCCGGCCTGCTCGACGGCGACGAAGCCGCCACGCTGGCGCTGGAACCCGCGCGCAAGACCTATGTGCACCTGGTGCGCGGCACGCTGCAGGTCAACGGCACCGTGCTCTCGGGCGGCGATGCCGCGATGATGGAGCGCGAAACCACCTTGTCGTTGACCCAGGGCCACGGCGCCGAGGTGCTGGTGTTCGACTTGGCCGCCTGAGTTTTTTCCTTACCTTTTATCCACTGACCTCTCAAGGAGCTTTCCATGTCCACATCCCTGCAAAACCCCCTGGCCCTGGCGTCGCGCCTGCTGCTAGCCGCGCTGTTCCTGCCCGCCGGCATCGGCAAGCTCACCGGCTTTGCCGGCACCGTGGGCTACATCAGCTCGGTGGGCCTGCCCATGCCCACCGTGGCCGCGGCCGTGGCGGCGGCCGTCGAGGTGCTGGGTAGCCTGGCGCTCATCTTCGGCTTCGGCACGCGCCTCGCGGCGCTGGCGCTGGCCTTCTTCACGCTCGTGGCCAGCTTCTTCTTCCACGCCTACTGGAGCCTGCCGGCCGGCCAGCAGATGATGCAGCAGCTCATGTTCTTCAAGAACGTCGGCGTGGTCGGCGGCCTGCTGGCCCTGGCCGCGTTCGGCGCCGGAGGCTGGAGCCTGGACGCGCGCCGGGGAGCACGCTGATCGCGTTCGGCGCTACAGTGGCCGCAGCAGCCAGTAGAACAAGGAGAACCCCATGACCATCGAACTGCGGCGTGTTCCGGGCGCGCCCATGGCGCAGACCGTGCGCATCCGCCACCATGAATTCTTGGTGGACGGCACCGTGGAGGAGGGCGGCGCTGACGGCGGCCCCAACCCGCACGACCTGTACGACGCGGCGCTGGGCGCCTGCAAGGCGCTCACGGTGCTCTGGTATGCGCGCCGAAAGGGCCTGCCGGTGCAGGACGTGCAGACAGTGGTGGAGCGCGACGCCTCGGCCGAGCGCGCCGGCACCTACCGCCTGGCGACCCGGCTGCAGGTCAGCGGCGACCTCACGGACGCGCAGATCGCCGAGCTGGAAACGGTGGCGGGCAAATGCCCCGTGCACAAGCTCATGACCGCGGTGACGACCGAGATCAGCACCTCGGTGGAGCGCCTGCCATGACGATGCAGCTCAAGGGCTATGCCAAGGACCTGGGCGGCGGCTTCACCGTGCGCCGCCTGCTGCCCGCCGTGCAGCGCCAGGCCGTGGGGCCGTTCCTGTTCTTCGACCATTTCGGCCCGGTGACGGTGGTGCCCGGAGACAGCCACGACGTGCGTCCCCACCCGCACGTCGGCCTGGCCACCGTGACCTACCTGTTCTCCGGCGCCATCCTGCACCGCGACAGCCTGGGCTATGTGCAGCAGATCGAGCCCGGCGCCATCAACTGGATGACGGCGGGCCGGGGCATCGTGCATTCCGAACGGCGCCCGGACAGCCTCTCGAACAAGACCTATGTGAACCACGGCATCCAGCTGTGGACGGCCCTGCCGCTGGCGCACGAGGAGGCCGAGCCTTCCTTCGTGCACACGCCGGCGGCAGCCATCCCCGAGGTGCGCGTGGGCGATGCCACGGTGCGCGTGCTCATCGGCACGGCGTTCGGCCGGACCTCGCCGGTGGCGACCCATTCGCCCACGCTCTACCTCGACGTGCAACTGCCGGCGGGCGCCGCGCTGGAGATCCCCGCGCTGGCGCAGGAAATGGCGGTCTACACGGTGGATGCGCCGGTGCAGCTCAACGGCGAGGCCCTGGGGGCACAGCTGCTGGGCGTCGCGGAGGCCGGGCAGGGGATGCGCCTGTCCGTGCCAGGCGAGGCCGCAGCGCGGCTCATGGTGATCGGCGGCGATGCCCTGGATGCGCAGCGCCACATGTGGTGGAACTTCGTCTCCAGCCGCAAGGAGCGCATCGTGCAGGCGGCGCAGGACTGGGATGACCAGGCCATGGGCCAGGTGCCCGGCGAGACGGAATTCATCCCGCTGCCCGAGCGGCGCTTCAAGTCGGACTGAACGCCACCTGCCGCAGCAGCGGGATCAGCTCGGCCTCCGGCACCGGCCGGCTGAAGTGGTAGCCCTGGCCCTGGTCGCAGCCCAGGCCCTGCAGGATCTGCACGTGGCGCGCTTCCTCCACGCCCTCGGCGACGATGGCGAAGCCCAGGCTCTGGCCCAGGCGCACTACGGCCGAGACGATGGTCACGTCCTGCGCGCTGCGGTGCAGGTCGCGGATGAAGGCCTGGTCGATCTTGAGCGTGTCCACCGGCAGGTTCTTGAGGTACGACAGCGACGAGTAGCCCGTGCCGAAGTCGTCGATGGCGATGCCGTAGCCCAGCTCCTTGATGGCGATGAACTTGCCCGTCACGTCCTCCAGCCCGCTGATGAGCGCGTTCTCGGTGACTTCGAGCTGGATCAGGCGCGGCATGCCCCGGTCCTCGGCGGCGATGGCGCGCAGTGTCTGCAGTAGGCGCGGGCTGCGGAACTGCGCGGCCGCCACGTTCACCGCCACCGGCATCTCGTGACCCAGCACGTCGCGCCAGCGCCGCGCGGCGGCCACGGCCTCGCGCAGCACCCAGTCGCCGATGTCGATGATGAGGCCGCTCTCCTCGGCGATGGGGATGAAGCTCGCGGGCGAGATGCGGCCGAGCTGCCGGCTGTCCCAGCGCAGCAGGGCCTCGGCGCCCACGATGCGGCCGGTGGCCAGTTCCACCTTGGGCTGGTAGGCCAGCCAGAACTCCTGCTGGGCGAGGGCGGTGCGCAGGCCGTTCTCCAGGCTCAGGCGGCGCGAGGATTCCTCCAACTGCCGGTCGTCGAAGATGCAGTAGGTGTTGCGCCCCAGCTTCTTGGCGGCGTACATGCCCATGTCGGCGCGGCTGACCAGCTCGGTGGGCGTGGCGCCGTGGTCCGGGAACAGGCTGATGCCCACCGAGGGCGTCACGTGCAGCTGGTAGCCCTCCAGCGTGTACGGGCGGCGGATCTGGTCCATCAGCTCCTGCGCCAGCGCGATGGCCTGCTGCTCATCGCGCAGGTTCGGCAGCACCACCAGGAACTCGTCGCCGCCGTGGCGCGTGATCCAGGCCGGCGGCAGCACGGCGGCCTGCAGGCGCAGCGCGAGCTGGCGCAGCAGCAGGTCGCCCACCTGGTGGCCCAGGGTGTCGTTAATGTCCTTGAAGTTGTCCAGGTCGATGAACAGCAGCGCCAGCCGGCCCTGCGCCTCGCGCATGCGGGCCAGGTCCAGAGGCAGGTCGCGCGCGAGCTTGGAGCGGTTGCCCAGGCCCGTGAGCGGGTCGTGGAAGGCCTGGAAGACGATCTGCCGCTCCTTGTCGATCTCGTCCGAGATGTCGCGCAGCACGAGCAGCAGCACCACGTCGCCCGGGTTGTGCAGCGGCACGGCGTTGAGCTCGGCCACGAAGGCGTGCGCGTGTGCAGGCGCCAGCCGCAGCTCGCCGCGCAGGCGCTGGGGCTGGCCCGACTGGCGGGCGTGCTCCAGCCAGTCGCCGCGCGGTGCGCCGCTGGCTTCGTCGAGCAGCTGGAACAGCTTGCGCCACGGCTGGCCCTGCAGCGCCGGCCCCGCCACGCCCAGCAGGCGTGCCGCGGCGTCGTTGGCATAGGCGATTTCGCCCGCGCCGTCGATGGCCAGCACGCCGTCGCTGAGCGCGCCCAGGGTGGCCTCGATCTCGCGCACGCGGGCGCGCAGGGCGGACTCGGCCTGCAGGCGCAGCTCGGCCTCGGTGGCGCGCTCGGCGTGGAAGCGGTTGAGCGCATCCACCAGCGCGTCCAGCTCGTCGGGCCGCGCGCCGTTGGACGGTCGCTGCAGCCGGATGCGGTCCTGGCTGTCCAGCGGGTTCAGCTGGGTGACGGCCCGCGCCAGCGCCGACAGGTGGCGCATGATGAGCCAGCGCATGATGACCACCAGCATGGCGGCGATGCTGGCGATCTGCAGCAGTTGGGCGATGGCGATGCGCCAGGCCGTCTCGGCCTGCTGCGCGCGCAGGGGCGCATAGGACTCGTGCACGCGGATCTCGCCCAACTGCGCCCGGTCCTGCGCGGCGTTGTTCGGGTCGGCGATGGGGGTGGTCCAGGTGATGTCGACGGGCAGCGCCTCGCCGGGGCGCGAGACGGTCATCAGCGTGCGCTCGCCGTCCAGGATGTCGGCGCGCACGATGGCGCCCTCGCCCACCATGCCGCTGAGCAGGGCGCGCAGGCTGGCGTTGTTGAAGTTCCAGAGGCTGTCGCTCAGCGCGGGCAGGTTCTGCTGCACGCTGCGCTGCGCCTGCTCGTGCGCCCGCTCCAGCATCAGCGCCCGCTCCCGCCACACCGTCACGCCGGTGATGCAGGCAAATGCCACCAGGCTGGCGACGACCACCCAGGCCAGGCTCTTGGCGGTCAGGGAAGAGGGGGTGAAGGCGCGCATGGGCCGTGGTGCTTCGGTGGACTGCGCCATGGGGCCACAGCGGGATGGGGAGACGAGTTCATTATGTCGGCGGACGGACATTGACACAACGCAAACGGATTGTTACGTTGTTTGCTCCAGCGGTCGAAAAAAGGAACCCCCATGCGCCGGCAACTTCGTCTTCTGTGGGGCCTGTCCGTGGCGCTCGCGCTGGGCTTCGGCGCGCGGGCGGAGACGTTGCGCATCGCCACCGGGGAACTGCCGCCCTACGCCAGTGCCGCGCGGCCCGACCAGGGCATCTCGCTGCACATAGTGCGCCAGGCCTTCGCCAAGGTGGGGGTGCAGGTGGAATACGTCTTCCTGCCCTGGACGCGCGCGCACGTGGAGGCGCTGGACGGCAAGTGGGACGCCACGGCCGCCTGGGGCCGCAATGCCGAGCGCGACAAGGGGTTTCTCATCAGCGACAACGTGCTGACCGAGCAGTGGCAGATCCTCTACCGCAGCGACCGCAACTTCGCCTGGAGCAGCCTGCAGGACCTGAGGGGCCTGCGCATCGGCACCGTGGCCGACTACACCTACACGCCCGAGTTCTGGCGCATGGTGAAGGACGGTACGCTGCAGGCCGACGTGGCGCCCGACGACGTGAGCAACCTGAACAAGCTGCTGGCGGGCCGCGTGGACGTGGTGCCGCTGGACCGCAACGTGGCCTGCGACCTGCTGGGCGCCAAGTTCACGGGCGAGCAGGCGCGCCGGGTGCGGGCCCATCCCAAGCTGTTCGTGCCGGAGTTCACCACCCACATGATGATGAGCGAGAAGCTGCCCGAGAGCGCCCGGCGCATGCAGGCCTTCAACCGGGGCCTGAAGGCGCTGCGGCAATCGGGGGAGTACGGCAGGATCCTGCAGGAACAGCCCTGCACGGCCGATCTGGCACAGCCCCTTTGAGGATATGGGTCAAATCGGCATCCAGCGCTTACTGGGTAAGCGCTGGCAGCTATTCTTTTGATAGTTCTGCCGGAGGTGGCGCGCTCAGGTCGGCGGCCAGCGCCTCGCGCTCGTCGAACACGAAGCAGCGGCCGTCGTAGTGCGCGCCGTCGGTTTCCTCGAAGTACTTGAGGATGCCGCCTTCGAGCTGGTAGACGTGCTCCACGCCTTCCTCGCGCATCAGGATGGCGGCCTTCTCGCAGCGGATGCCGCCGGTGCAGAAGCTCACCACCGTCTTGCCCTGCAGTTCGCGCTTGTGCTCGCGCAGGGCCGGGGGGAACTCGGTGAACTTGGCGATGCGCCAGTCGATGGCGTTCTGGAACGTGCCGTGGTCTACCTCGAAGGCATTGCGCGTGTCGAGCGTGACCACCTCGCGGCCCTCGTCGTCATGGCCCTGCGCCAGCCAGCGGCGCAGCGTGGCGGGTGCCACGGCGGGCGCGCGGCCCTCCACGGGGCGGATGGCGGGGTGGTCCATGCGGATGATCTCGCGCTTGACCTTGACCAGCATCTTGCGGAATGGAACCGTGGCGGACCAGCTCTCCTTCGGGGCCAGGTCGGCGAAGCGCGCGTCGGCGCGCAATTGATCGACGAAGCCGCGCACCGCCCCGGCCGGGCCCGCCAGGAAGAAGTTGATGCCCTCCTCGGCCAGCAGGACCGTGCCCTTGAGGCCCGCGGCCACGGCGCGCCCGTGCAGCAGGTCGCGCAGCGCCGCCGCGTCGGGCAGCGGCACGAACTTGTAGCAGGAGATATTGAGGATGTCGGCGGTCACGGCGGTGCAGGCCCGGGCCATTGCCGGGCCGGGATTCAGGCGGCGGGAGCCAGCAGCGTGGTCTCGATCTTGTTGGCCAGCTGCGCGATCGCCAGCGCGGCGGGGCAGCCGGGCGTCTGCAGCAGCAGCAGTTGGCGGCGCATCACGGCGTCGCGCACCGAAGGGTCGGCCGGGATGTCGCCCATGTGGATCAGGCGCATGGGCCGGCCCGACTCGGTGCTCACGAAGCGGTCCAGCACCTGCTGGAGCTGGCTGGTGATGGCGCGGCCGTCGCCGGGGCGCGCGGCCTGGTTGATGACCATGCGCACGTGCTGGCGCTTTTGCTGCATGGCCAGCACCTTGATGGCGGCGTAGGCGTCGGTCAGCGAGGTGGGCTCGGGCGTGGCCACGACCAGCACCTCGGACGCCAGCGAAATGGAGAACAGCACCACGTCGGAAATGCCGGCGCCGGTGTCGAGCAGCACCACGTCGTACTGCGGCGTGAGCGCCTGGATCACGCTCAGGAACTGGCTGCGCACCTCGGGCGTGAGGCGCGAATACTCCACCATGCCCGAGCCGGCCAGCAGCACGTCGAAGCCGCCGGGCGCCTGGATCACGGCTTCTTCCAGCGAAGCCTTGCCGGTGAACACGTCGTGCAGCGTGATCTTGGGGTGCAGGTTCAGCACCACGTCGAGATTGGCCAGGCCCAGGTCGGCGTCGAGCACCAGCACGCGCTGGCCCCGGCGTGTGAGCGCGGCGGCCAGGTTGGCCGATACGAAGGTCTTGCCCACGCCGCCCTTGCCGCTGGTCACCGCGATGATGCGGGCGCCGCCCGCCGGCGGGCGCAGCGGGGCGGCGGGAGGGGTGGCTGGCGATGTGGGTTGGGGGGACAGCGCGTCGCTCATCTTCTAACTTTCAGTAGGCGCTGCCTGTTGATGCGGGGTCCAGCGGGGGCAGGTCGCCCCAGCCCGACGGGGTGTAGAGCGGGCCGAACAACAGGCTTTTCTCTTCGGCACTGACGGTGCTGTCGGGCTGCTCCTCAATGCTGACGCGGTTGCGGCCCGCGGCCTTGGCCTGGTAGAGTTGGTGGTCGGCCCGGTCGGTCCACAGCAGGGTGGTGGAGCGGATCCACTGCATGGCGAAGGCGCCGCCGATGCTCACGGTCACGTTCAGCTCCACCGAGCCCGACACCTTGATGGGCGTGTTGGCCACGGCCCGGCGGATGCGCTCGGCCACCACGCTGCCGAAGCCGGCCTGGCAGGCGGGCAGCACCACGGCGAACTCCTCGCCGCCATAGCGCGCCAGCGTGTCCATGGGGCGCACGCAGGCACTGAGCGTGCGCGCCACCGACTGCAGCACCATGTCGCCGGCCAGGTGGCCGTGCGTGTCGTTCACTTTCTTGAAGTGGTCGATGTCCAGCATGAGCAGCAGCGCGGCTTCGCCGGAGCGCGTCACGCGATCGATCTCGCGTTCCAGCACGGCGCGGAAGTGGCGGCGGTTGGCCAGGCCGGTCAGGGGGTCCTTGAGGGAGAGCTCGCACAACCCGTCGATGAGGTCCTGCAGGTAGCGCGATGGCGCCTCCCGGTGCGACGCGAGGGCTTCGCTGCCGCCCGCCTGGGCCACCAGCGCATGTGCGGTGTCCAGGCGAAGGTCGCGCAGGTCTACCAGATGAGAGGCCGCAGAGTCAGACACGAAATGGAGCGAAGAGAGTTTGCGAAGTGTACCAGCGCCCCGGCAGGGCCAAGCCCCGCCGGGGGCGTAGGTAAAACCCGCGACGGGCTCATCCCGGCCCCGCCGTGGCGGCGCCCGGCTGCGGCAGCTGCTGCAGCGCCATCAGGGCCTCGGCGTCGGTGCGGTACATCGCCAGGCCCGGGCCGGGCTCCAGCAGCCCTGCCTGGCGCAGCACCTGCTCCACCGGCAGCTTGAGGCCGCTCAGGTGCAGGGTGCCGCCGCGCAGCCGCAGCAGGGCCAGCAGGTTGGCGAAGGTTTCCACACCCGTCACGTCGATGCGGTTGATGGGCTGGGCCAGCAGGCACAGGTGCAGCACGTCCGGGCGGGCCGCCAGGTCTTCCGTCACGCGCCGCTCCAGTGCGCTGGCCGAGGCGAAGTCCAGCTCCGCGTCCATGCGCAGCGCCAGCAGCCGGGGCGCCAGCGCGGGCAGGTGCCACAGGTGGCGGTCGCGCAGGCTGCCGTCGGGGTGCAGGCCCACCTCGATGATGCGCGGGTGCAGGCGCTGGTACAGAAAGTGGCTCAGGTTCATCAGCAGGCCCACCAGCACGCCCCAGTACATGCGCGGCGCTGTGGCCAGCGTGAGCGCGAAGGTCACGCCGCCGATCACGGCCTCCACGCGCGACACGCGCCACAGGCGTAGCATCGTGCGGGGCTTGATGAGGCTGGTGATCGCCGTGACCACCACGGCCGCCAGCACCGACTGCGGCACGTGGTACAGCGCGGGCGTCAGCCACAGCAGCGCCACCAGCACCAGGGCGATGGCGAACAGCGTGGCCCAGCCGCTCCTGGCGCCCGCATACAGGTTGATGGCCGAGCGCGAGAACGAGGCGCTGGTGGCGAAGCTGCCGCACAGCCCGCTGCTGATCTTGGCCAGCCCCTGGCCGATGAGGTCCTGGTTCTCGTTCCAGCGCTCCTTGGAGCGCTGGCTTTCCACCTTGGCGCTGGAGGCCGTCTCCAGAAAGCTCACCAGCGTGACCATCAGCACCGGCATCACCAGCGCTGCGAAGTCCGGCCAGGGCAGGACCTGCGGCCAGTAGAACGCGGGCAGGCCCGAGGGCAGCGCGCCCACCACCGCGCCGCCCGCGTCGGCATAGCCCAGCGCCCAGCTGATCGCCCCGGCGGCGCCGATGACCACGATGGCAGCGGGAAAGCTCGGCCGCCAGCGGCGCGCCAGCATCAGCAGCGCCAGGCTGCCCAGGCCGAAAGCGGCCGCCGTGACGTCGAACAGCCCCGGCGAGGGCGTGGAGAGCAGGGCGCTCCAGTCCGCGCGCAGCCCCGTGAGCGACGCGAGCTGCGAGCCCAGGATGAGCAGCGCCGCCGCCTGCGTGAACCCGTTGAGCACGGGCGAGGTCACCAGGTTGAGCAGCCAGCCGAAGCGCGCCAGCCCCATGGCCAGCTGCAGCAGGCCCGACAGCAGCGCCATCCACGCCGCCAGGGCCACCCAGTGCGCGCTGCCCGGCTCGGCCAGGCCGGTGAGCGAGGCGCCGATCAGCAGGCTGGTCAGCGCCGTGGGGCCGACCCCGAGCCGCGTGGACGAGCTGAACAGCACCGCCACCAGCGCCGGAATCAGCGAGGCGTAGATGCCCGTGACCAGCGGCATGCCCGCGAGCTGCGCATACGCCACGCCCTGCGGCACCAGCATCAGGCCCACCGTCATGCCGGCCCAGAACTCCCCCCGGATCAGGCCGCGGTCGGGCCGGGGCCAGGAAAGGAACGGAAGCCAGCGGGCCAGGGAAGGAAGCAGCAGCATCCGCTGATTGTCGCGCCTGCGCACGGACGGCACTGTCCTACAGCGGCTGCAGCGGCGCTCCGACCCGGGGCGCGGGCCGTGCTGCCTACATTGGGAGCATGTTTCATCGCCGGAGCCGCCTCCCGATGCAACGCAGCCCCCTCGGTGGGGCCCTTACCCACTAACCGCAAGGAGTTTTCGCATGAACACCCAGATGATTTCCCAGAGTCCCGCACACCGCATCGCCAGCATCCTGGCCGTGAGCGTTCTGGCCTTGGGCCTGTCAGCCTGCGGCAAGAACGAAGAGCCCACCGTGGGGCAGCGCCTGGATTCGGCGGTCGAGAAGACCGAGCAGGCCGCGGCGGACGCCCGCGCCAAGACCGAAAGCGTGATGCAGAACGCGGAGAACAAGATCGAGCAGAGCGCCGCCAACGCGCAGGCCTCCGCCCAGGATGCCGCCGCCAACGCCAAGGGCGCCATTGACGACGCCACGATCACCGCGCAGGTCAACGCCGGCCTCGCCAAGGACCCCGACCTGAGCGCGCTCAAGATCAACGTCGACACGGTGAACGGTGCCGTCACGCTCAACGGCCCCGCGCCTTCCACCGTCGCCCGCGACCGGGCCGAAACCATTGCCAAGGCCGTGTCCGGCGTGACCTCCGTGAACAACCAGCTCGTGGTGACCGCCAGCTGATCCGCCAGCCTTTGACGCTTCCGGCAACGCGCCGCCCGGGTCCGCCCGGGCGGCGCGCTACCATGGCCGCATGAAAGAAGAACCCGCTTCCCAGCTCGCCACCCGCATCGTTCACCACGACTATCTTCCGCCCGCCGGGTTCGTGGCGCCCCAGCCCGGGGTCTACAAGGCCTCCACGGTCATCTTCCCCAACGTCGCCGCGATGCGCTCGCGCGAGTGGAAGGACAAGAGCGGCTACACCTACGGCCTGCACGGCACGCCCACCACCTTCACCCTCGAAGAGCGCCTGTGCACGCTGGAGGGCGGCCTGCAGTGCGTGCTGGTCCCCAGCGGCCTGGCGGCGATCGCCAACGTGGCGCTGGCCCTGCTGAAACCGGGCGACGAGGTGCTGCTGCCCGATAACGTCTACGGCCCCAGCAAGGACCTGGCCCAGGCCGACCTGCAGCGCTTCGGCATACGCCATGCGCTCTACGACCCGCTGGACCCGGCCGACCTGGCTGCGCGCATCACGCCCGAGACGCGGCTGGTGTGGCTGGAGGCCGCGGGTTCCGTCACGCTGGAGTTCCCGGACCTGTGCGAGCAGGTGCGCATTTGCCGCGCGCGGGGCGTGACCACCGCCCTGGACAACACCTGGGGCGCGGGCCTCGCGTTCGCTCCCTTCGACCTGCTGGGCGACGGTTCGCTGAGCGTGGACATCTCGGTCCATGCGCTCACCAAATACCCCAGCGGCGGGGGCGACGTGCTCATGGGCAGCGTGATCACGCGCGACCCCGGCCTGCACATGAAGATCAAGCTCACCCACATGCGCCTGGGCCTGGGCGTGGCGGGCAACGACGCCGAGGCCGTGCTGCGCGCGCTGCCCAGCATCGGCCTGCGCTACCGGGCCCACGACGAAGCCGCCCGCCAGCTCGCCCGCTGGATGCAGCGGCAGCCCGCGGTCGCGCAGGTGCTGCACCCGGCGCTGGAAGCGTCGCCGGGCCACGCGCACTGGCAGGCGCTGTGCGGCGGCGCCCACGGCGGGCAGGGCGCTGCCGCCGGCCTGTTCAGCGTGGTGATCGATGCGCGCTACACGCAGGCGCAGGTGGATACGTTCTGCGACGGCCTGCGCCTGTTCAAGCTGGGCTACAGCTGGGGCGGGCCCATGAGCCTGGTCGTGCCCTATGAGCTGGCCCGCATGCGCAGCAAGGCGCCCGCGCACCTCGCGCCGGGCACGCTGGTGCGTTTTTCCATCGGGCTCGAAGCGGTGGCGGACCTGCAGCAGGACCTGCAGCAGGCCATGGAGCGCGCATTCTCCGGCGCGGGTGGGTAGTTTCCGCAGTGGCGCCCGGGCCGGGGCTGGCTTAAGTTGAGGGGGTCGCCGCTCTTCGCCCACCCCTTTCGCATGACCGCCACGCCCACCACGCCCGACGAACCCTCCGAAAAGCCTTCGGCCCCGCAGCCCCAGTCCCTGCAGCCCATCGTCCTGCAGCCGCTGGGGCTGGCCGACCCCTTCCGCTGGCTGGCCCGGGGCCTCCAGGACGTGCGCGCGGCGCCGGGCATCGCCGTGTTCTACGGCGTGTGCTTCTGGGGCATGGCGCTGCTGCTGGGCTGGGTGTTCCGCACCCGGCCCGAATACACCATGTCCCTGGCCAGCGGCTGCCTGCTGCTGGGGCCGTTCCTGGCCATGGGGCTGTACGACACCAGCCGCCGGCGCGAGGCGGGGCTGAAACCCCAGCTCAGCGAATCGCTGACCTGCTGGGACAGCCATATGGGCAGCATGGGCATGCTCGTCCTTGTGCTGGTGGTGCTGGAGCTGCTCTGGGGCCGGGCCTCGCTGGTGGTGTTCGCGGTGTTCTTCAACACCGGCATGCCCTCGACCACGGGTGTGCTGCAGGCAGTGTTCAACCCGCAGAACCTTGAATTCGTGCTGGTCTACCTGCTCGTGGGCGGCGCGTTCGCGGCGCTGGTGTTCTCCACGTCCGTCGTGTCCATCCCCATGATCCTGGACCGCGACACCGACGCGCTCACGGCCGGCATCACCAGCCTGCGCGTGGTGCTGGAGAACCCCGCCGCGATGCTGCTCTGGGGCCTGCTCATCACCGCCATCGTGGCCCTGTCGCTGTGGTTCTGGGGCGTGGGGCTGCTGCTGGCCGGCCCGGTGCTGGGCCATGCGAGCTGGCATGCCTACCGCGCCGCAGTCGCGCGGCCAGAGGCCGCCGGCGCATGACTGTTACAGTGACCCACTTACTTCACAGGAAAACACTACCTTGGCAACACCCAACTACGGCTACGAGAAGCGCCAGCGCGAACTCGCCAAAAAGCAGAAGAAAGAAGACAAGCTCCGGGCAAAGGCCCAGCGCAGGCCGGACGAGCCGCACGCCGGCCAGCCGGAGGATGGGCAGGCCCAGCAGGGCGATGCCCCCGCCCAGCCGGACAGCGGCGCCTGAGGCTCAGCGCAGCAGCTTCTTGAGTTCCGGCCACACGTTGGCCAGCATCTGCGGGTGCGCCTCGGCGCGCGGGTGGATGCGGTCGGGCTGGAAGAGTTTGGTCGGGTCCGGTCCGTCGGCCACGCCCTTGAGGAAGAAGGGCACCACGGCGGCCTTGCGGGCCTGGGCTACGGCGGGGAACAGGCCCGCGAACTTGTTCGCGTAGTCGGTGCCGTAGTTGGGCGGCACCTGCATGCCCACCAGCAGCACCCGGGCCCCGGCCTGCTGCGCGGCCTGTGTCATCCAGGCCAGGTTTTCCTCGGTGTTCTTGAGCGGCAGGCCGCGCAGGGCGTCGTTGCCGCCCAGCTCGATCACCACATGCGTGGGCTGGTGCTGCGCCAGCAGGGCCGCCAGGCGCGAGCGGCCGCCCGAGGTGGTCTCGCCGCTCACACTGGCATTCACCACCGTCGCGGCGATCTTTTCCTGCGCGAGCTGCTTTTCCAGCAAGGCCACCCAGCCCGTGCCGCGCGCCAGCCCGTATTCGGCAGAAAGCGAATCGCCCAGCACCAGGATCAGCTTTTTACGCCCCTGGGCACGTGCGGACATCCCGGCCAACAGGCCGGCCGCGATAAAGTGGCGCCGGTGCAGCAGTTCTCGAATCAAAGCAAAGCTCCTTCCATGTCCGAATCCCCTTCGCAATCTGTGCAGCCCATCATTGCCGTCGAGCACGTCTTCAAGTCGGTGACGGATTCCACCGGCACGCTCGACATTCTGCGGGATATCGATTTCCGCCTGGCCCCGAGGGAAACCGCCGCCATCGTGGGCGCATCGGGCTCGGGCAAGAGCACGCTGCTGTCCATCATCGCGGGGCTGGACACGCCCACGCGCGGCACCGTGCGGCTGGGCGGCCACGACCTCTTCGCCATCGACGAGGACGAGCGCGCGGCGCTGCGGGCCGAGAAGGTGGGCTTCGTGTTCCAGAGCTTTCAGCTCATGGGCAACCTCACCGCGCTGGAGAACGTGATGCTGCCGCTGGAGCTGGCCAGCCGCCCCGAAATCCGGAAAGGTGCCCGCAAGGCCGCCGCCGACATGCTGGCCCGCGTGGGCCTGGGCCAGCGCCTTTCGCACTACCCCAAGGTGCTCTCGGGCGGCGAGCAGCAGCGCGTGGCGCTGGCCCGGGCCTTCGTCGTGCAGCCCGCCGTGCTGCTGGCCGACGAGCCCACGGGCAGCCTGGACTTCGCCACGGGCGAGACCATCATGCGGCTGATGTTCGATCTGAACCGCGAGCAGGGCACGACGCTGGTGCTGGTGACGCACGACCGGGCCATCGCCGCGCAGTGCGAGCGGCGCATCACCATCGAGGCTGGCCATGTCGTCTGAAAGTTTGAAGCCTTTTCGGCCTCTGGCGCTTATCCGGTAAGCGCCAGCAGCTATTAAAATAAGAGTAAATTATGTCCAGCCCCAAAGTCCTCTTCGGCTTCCATGCCGTGGGCGTGCGCCTCAAGACCGCGCCCCAATCCATCATCGAGATCTACTACGAAGCCACGCGGCGCGACGCCCGCATGCGCCAGTTCCTCGACCGCGCCCGCGAGGCCGGCGCCCGCCTCATCGAGGCCGACGCCCTGCGCATCGCCAAGCTGGCCGGCAGCCACGGCCACCAGGGCGTGGCCGCGCGCGTGGAGCCCGTGAAGCAGGCCACCTCGCTCGACGAACTGCTCGAAGACCTCGAAGCCGCCGGCGTGGCGCAGCCCCTGCTGCTGGTGCTGGACGGCGTGACCGACCCGCACAACCTGGGCGCCTGCCTGCGCGTGGCCGACGGTGCGGGCGCGCATGCCGTCATCGCGCCCAAGGACCATGCCGTGGGCATCAACGCCACCGTGGCCAAGGTGGCCAGCGGCGCGGCCGAGACCATGCCGTACTTCATGGTGACCAACCTGGCGCGCACGCTGAACGAGCTCAAGGAGCGCAACATCTGGTGCATCGGCACCAGCGACGACGCGCCCCGCACCATCTACCAGGTGGACCTGAAAGGCCCCGTGGCCCTGGTGCTGGGCGCGGAGGGCGACGGCATGCGCCAGCTCACGCGCAAGACCTGCGACGAGCTGGTCAGCATCCCCATGAAAGGCGCGGTCGAAAGCCTGAACGTCTCCGTCGCCAGCGGCGTGTGCCTCTACGAAGCCCTGCGCCAACGCTCCCTCTGAACATGCTGGACACCGCCACCGCCTGGGTGCGGCAGGCCGAGCGCATCGCCGTGCTCACGGGCGCGGGCGTGAGCGCCGAATCGGGCGTGCCCACCTTCCGCGATGCGCAGACCGGCTACTGGGCGCAGTTCCGCGCCGAGGAGATGGCCACGGAGGAGGGCTTTCGCGCCCACCCCGAGCGCGTGTGGGACTGGTACGCCTACCGGCGCGGCCTGCTGGCGGGCGTGGAGCCCAACGCGGCGCACCGGGCGCTGGCGGAGTTCCAGCAGCGCCACTCGGGGCGCCTGACCCTCATCACCCAGAACGTCGACGGCCTGCACCAGCGCGCGGGCAGCACCGGTGTGCTGTGCCTGCACGGCGACATCCAGCAGGACCGCTGGCTCGACGCGCCCCGCGCCTGCTGCCACATCGACCACGCCGTGGCGGGCCGCCCGCCGTACTGCGACCGCTGCGGCAACCTGGTGCGGCCCGGCGTGGTGTGGTTCGGCGAACCCCTTCCCCTGGCCGCGCTGGAGGCCGCGCAGCGCGCGGCGCAGCAGTGCGGCCTGATGCTCGTGGTGGGCACCGCCGGCGCGGTGTACCCGGCCGCGGGGCTGGCGCGGCAGGCGCGCTCGGCAGGCGCGCGGGTGGTGGTGGTGAACACTGCGCCCAGCGAGCTCGACGACGCAGCCCATGCCGTGCTGCGCGGCGCCGCGGGCACGCTGCTGCCGCAGCTGCTGGGCGGGGGCTGAGAAGGTGTGAACGAACCCGCCATGCCCGCTCGTCCCGCCAAAACGCGCCCCCTCGGCGTTGCAAATGTTCGCCATAGCCCGAGCTATGGCTGCGCTTTGCGCCTTGATGGGCCGCGTTTTGGCGGCCCGCTCGGACACGCCGGATTCATTCACACCTTCTAAGCCGCCCGCCCCGGCGGCGCCGTTGCACCGGCGCCGCTTTCTGTCACGGAACTGACACGCGGTTGCTGCGATTGCCGGTAGGCTGCCGCACCTTTTGTTTTCTGGGGCACACCACACCATGAGCCGTCGTCACTTTCTCTTGCGCGCCACCCAGGCCGTGGCCGCGACCGGGCTGCCCGCATGGGCCCACACCGCGATGGCGGCCGAGGAGGGGCTGACGGCCCGTTCGCTGACGCTGGGCTGCTCCATCGCGCTCACGGGTCCGCTGGGCCAGGCCGGCATCGAGCAGGTGGCGGGCATGAAGGCGGCGTTCGCCGAGGTGAACCAGGCCGGCGGCGTGCAGGGCCGCGAGATCCGCCTGGAGGTGAAGGACGACGGCTACGTGGCCAGCCGCACCCTCAAGAACGTGACCGAGATGGTCGAGGCGCAGTCCGTGTTCGCGCTGATCTCCCCGCTGGGCACGGCCAACACCGCGTCCATCCTGCCGCTGGTGGAATCCAAGGGCATTCCCACGGTGGGGCCGGTGACGGGCGCCACCTCGCTGCGCGCCCCGGAGAACCGCCACGTGTTCTTCCTGCGCCCGAGCTATCGCGAGGAGACGCAGCGCCTGGTGAGGCAGATCGTGGACATGGGCCTCAAGCGCATCGCCGTCGTGTACCTGGACAACCCCTTCGGCAAGGAAGTGCTGGGCGACATGTCCAAGGCGCTCGGCGAGATCAAGGTGGAGCGCGGCGGCGAGTTCGCGCTGGCCGTGGACGGCAAGAACGGTGCCGAGCTGGCCGACAAGGTGGCGGCCGAGCGCCCCGGCGCCGTGCTGCTGGCCACCACGGGCACGGCCAATACCGCCTTCGTGCAGGCCTTCCGCGCCAAGGCGCCGGGCGTGCCGCTGGCGGGCCTGTCGGTCACGGTGATCGCGTCGGAGATGCCCAAGCTCGCGGCGTCCACGCGCGGCTTGGCGCTGGTGCAGGTGTTCCCCGACGCCAATTCGCAGAAATCGGTGGCGGTGCGCAAGTTCCAGACCACGATGAAGGCCGTGGGCGCCGAGGCCGCCTACCTCAACAGCGGCAGCGCGCTGGAAGGCTGGCTCAACGCCCAGATCATGATCGAGGGGCTGAAGAACGCGGGCAAGGACCTCACGCGCGAGCGCCTGCGCGCGGGGCTGGCGGGCATCCGCTCGCTGTCGTTCGGCGACTTCAACGTGGGCTTCGGCAACAAGGCGCCCTACATCGGCTCGGACGCGATCTACCTGGCGGTGTACGCGGAGAACGGGCGCCGCATCAGCTGAGGTTCACACCCAGCCTAAGGCTCCCAGCACGGCGCCCGCGCCCAGCATCCACAGCAGGTGCAGGCGCGTGCGCCACACCAGCAGCGTGGTGGCGGCCGTCAGCAGCCACAACGGCCAGTCGGTGGCCGGCACGCCGTGCGCGCGGGCCAGCACCCAGGCGGTGGCCAGCAGCAGGCCGATGACCACGGGCGCCATGCCCTGCTTGAAGGCGCGCACGCCGCGGCGCTCGCGGTTGCGGTGGCCCCAGCGCGTAGCCGTCCAGGTGAGCAGGCTGCTGGGCAGCATCACGCCCAGCATGCACAGCGCCATGCCCAGGGCCCCCAGCAGCCAGCCGGACAGGCCGGGGCCGCCCGCGTTGATGCCGATGTTCCAGCCCAGCAGCGCGATGAACAGTACGTTGGGGCCGGGCGCGGCCTGGGCGATGGCGATGGAGGCGTTGAACTGCGGGTCGGTGAGCCAGCCCTGGCGCTCCACCAGGAAGCGGTGCATCTCGGGCGCGGTGGCGATCGCGCCGCCCACGGCCAGCAGGGAGAGCGACAGGTAGTACAGGAAGAGGTTGAGCCAGTCGGCGGCGCCCAGCGCAACGGTAGGCAAGCTCATGGCATGAGCTTTCGCCAGGTGAGCAGGCAGGCCGCGCCGCCCAGCACCGGCAGCACCCAGAACAGCGGCAGCCGCAGCCCGGCCATGGCCGCCACGGTCAGCGCCGCCAGTGCCACGCACAGCGGGCGGCCCAGCGGATGGTTCCGGATCGACGCGAAGAGCTTGATGCCCACGCCCGCGATCAGCCCCGCCGCCACGGCGCCCATGCCGCGCAGCGCGCCGGCCACGGCGGGGTGGCTGGAGAACTCGGCGTACATCACGGCCAGCGTCAGCACCAGCAGCAGCGGGAACAGCAGCATGCCCGCGAGCGCGGCGATGGCGCCGCGCAGGCCGAAGTAGCGGTCGCCGATCATGATGCTGAGGTTGACCACGTTGGGGCCGGGCATGATCTGCGCGACGGCCCAGTCCTCGACGAACTCCTCGTTCGTCATCCAGCGCTTTCGCTCGACCAGCTCGCGCTGCACCACGGCCAGCACGCCGCCGAAGCCCTGCAGGGCGAGCCAGGTGAAGGACCAGAACAGGTCGGACGGGTTGCGCGGCTGCGCGCGGGCGGGGGTGGAGGGATCGGCGGCGGGGGCCATGGATTGAGGGTCAAATGGGCCTTCAGCGCTTTGTGGGAAAGCGCTGGCAGCTATCAAATCAGGAGTTTTCTTCGCGGCCCGGAAAGGCCGCGAGAGCAGGATGTTAGAGCGTGTTGGCGTCCGCGTCTGTCCCGCGCTCTCTCCCCCTGAGCCCCGGCGCAGCGGCTGCCCCGTTCAGGCCATCGAATGCAGGCCGATGCAGTTGCCCTCGGTGTCCACCACCAGCGCGCAGTGGCCGTAGGGGCCGATGGAGAACTTGGGCTTGTGCACCTGCCCGCCGGCGGCCTGCACGCGGGACTGCTCCACGGCGCAGTCCTCGCAGGCGAAGTACACCAGCGTGCCGCCGCCCCCGGGCGAGACACCGTCCATGCGCACCAGCATGCCGCCTGTGCCGGGGGCGTCCATGTCCATGGGAAAGCTCAGCATCTCCATGCCGCCGGCCTCGCCTTCGGGGGATGCCAGCGGCTCCAGCGTGCAGCGGAACACGGTTTCGTAGAACCTGCGCGCCCGGGCCATGTCCTGCACGTAGATCTCGAACCAGACGACGGGATTGGGTTTCATGGTGATTGCTTCTGCTGGATGGAATGGGTCGCCTTGCCGAGTACGTGCGTGAGCCGATCGATGTTCTGCTCGTTGGCCGGGCCGGCACGCCGCTTGACGGCTTGCGCGGTCTGGGCGTCTTCGAAGACCTGCGTCCAGCTCAGGTGCGTACCGCTATCGGCTGGCATGAGTTCTACCGTCAGCGTGAAATGCGGCGGGCAGACATGCCGGATGACGACCCTGGCGTCGGTGTCGAGCGCGGCAAAGATGCTTTCGTTGGCATAGTCGTTTCCATCGGGGCCGTGCATCACGAACTTCCAGCGGCCGCCTGGGGTGAACTCGAAAACCTCGAACGTGTTGGTGAAGCCTTCAGGCCCCCACCACGAGGCCAGCAGATCGCGCGATGCGAAGGCGCCATAGATCTGTTGTGGTGAATAGGGCAGGGTTCTGGCTGTGCGCAGTGTTCTGTCTTTGGTGGCGCTGTCCATGGGGCATTCCTCAGCTGGCGCTGGCAACGTTGACCATCCACGGCGTGCCGAAGCGGTCGGTCACCATGCCGAAGCCGGGCGACCAGAAGGTCTTGGCGAAGGGCATGGTCACCTGGCCGCCCTCGGCCAGGCCGTCGAACACGCGCTTTCCCTCGGCCTCGGTCTCGACGCCGATCGACACCCACAGGCCCTGCGGCTTGCGGTAGCCACCGCCGCAGGTTTCGGGGTCCATGCCCGGCACGGCGGGCAGCGTGTCGGACGCCATCAGGCTCTGCGCGCCGACCTGCAAGGCCGCATGCATCAGGCGCTTGCTGGCGGCCTCGGGCAGCGGCGGCATGCCCTCGCCGGGCGGCATGTCGCCGAAGGTGGACTGGTGCACGATCTGCCCGCCGAACAGCCGGGCGTAGAAAGCCATGGCCTCGGCGCAGTTGCCGTCGAAGTTGAGGTAGGGGACGAATTGCATGGTGGATCTCCGGGGTGGTGGGGGTAGGGTGGTTCAGCGCCCGTCGAAGGCCGCCTGCAGGGCGGCGATGTCGAGCTTCTTCATGCCGTGCAGGGCCTGCGTGGCGAGCCACCGGTAGGGCTGGATGCGGGAGGCGAGGTTGGCCATGGATGAAGCGGCGATGTTTGTGGACGATGTTCACATCCTAGATGCTGAAATGAACACTGTCCACATGGGAAACCCAGGAAGCTGTAAATTTCTGTTCATTCGCAGGTCGAATAGGCCTCTGGTGCTTGCCGGATAAGCGCTGAAAGCTACCAAATCAGGAGCGACAGGCGCAGGGACTACGATGGCGGTTGCTTCACGAACCGCCCCATCCCATGAAACTCATCCGCTATGGCCAGCCCGGCGCAGAGCGCCCCGGCCTGATCGACGCCCAGGGCACGCTGCGCGACCTGTCGATGCTGCTGCCCGACATCGGCCCCGCCCAGCTCAACCCGCGCACCCTGTCCGCGCTGGCTGCCATCGACGCCAGCCGCCTGCCCGCCGTCTATGGCCCGCCGCGCCTGGGCTGCCCGGTGGGCGGCGTGGGCAAGATCGTGTGCGTGGGCCTCAACTACGCCGACCACGCCCGCGAGGCCGGCCTGCAGCCGTCCGCCGAACCCGTGCTGTTCATGAAGGCCGTGACCGCGCTGAGCGGCCCGCACGACGACCTGCGCATTCCGCCCGGCGCCCGCAAGACCGACTGGGAGGTGGAGCTGGGCATCGTCATCGGCACCCGCGCGCGGCAGGTGGGCGAGGCGAATGCGCTGGAGCACGTGGCGGGCTACGTGCTGGCCAACGACGTGTCGGAACGCGCGTGGCAGATGGAGCGCGGCGGCCAGTGGGACAAGGGCAAGAGCCACGACACCTTCGCCCCCCTCGGCCCCTGGCTGGCGACGGTCGACGAGGTGCCCGACCCGCACGCCATCGACCTGTGGCTGGAGGTGAACGGCCGGCGTGTGCAGAACGGCAGCACGCGCGACTTCATCTTCGGCGTGCCCGCGGTGGTGGCGTACATCAGCCAGTTCATGACGCTGGAGCCGGGCGACCTGATCCTGACGGGCACGCCCGCCGGCGTCGGCCTGGGCCAGAAGCCCGCGCCGTGGTTCCTGAAACCCGGCGACGTGGTGCGCCTGGGCGCCACGGGACTGGGCGAGCAGGTGCAGAAATGCGTGGTTGGCTGAGCAGTGAATATCGGTAAAAAATGGCTGCAGCGCTTACTGGAAAAGCGCTGGCAGCTATCGATTCCGTAGTATGAACGTGCTCAGTTCTTCTCTACCTGGGCGAATTCCACGAACACCAGCTCGCAGGCGTTGGCCCCCGAGTCCGAGCGCGTGAGCGAGCTGGTCCAGCGCCAGCCGCTGGGGTGAGTCACCTCCACCAGCTTGCCCGTGATGCGGATGAACGCGCCCGCGCGCGCCTGCTCCAGCGCCCGTTCCACGGCCGGGGTGGCCGCGATCATGTGCATGTTGGCGGACGACTCGACGATCTCCTGCACCGGGATGGGCGGCTGGTCGCGCCAGGAATAGCGGTACCAACGGCCGCCCTGCCGGATGTTCAGCGCCTCGTACACCGCCGGCTCCGCCATGCGCTTCCAGCCGAGCGCGAGGTCGATGGAGGAGAGGTCGGCCTCCCGGCCCAGGGAGTAGTCCTCGCGGGACAGCACCCGCGCGCGGATGGCGAACTCCGCCAGCGGCCGCACCTGGTAGCCCCGGAAGCCGAAGGACGCATCGCCGGTGTCCGTCTGCCCCGGGCTGTCGGCAAACACCCGCGGCTGGGAGACGGCGGCAACGCCCGCGCCTTGCAGCCGCTTGTCGGCCTGGTGCAGCCGCATTTTTTCGATGGCGAAGAAGCCCACCACCAGGGCGATGGCAATCTTGAAGAGCGTGGAGAAATTCATGGGCGCCGGGCAGAGGGTTTGCCGGATTGTGGCCGCACGGTGTGATGCAATCGGGAAACACCGCTATACACCGCTACAGAGCGCGAGGAGGCGCGACCCATGGACGCAGTGGAATTTCTCATCATCGGCGCCGGCATCGCGGGCGCCTCCGTCGCCTGGCAGTTGGCGGACCGGTCCCGCGTGCTGCTGCTGGAGCGTGAATCCCAGCCCGGCTACCACACCACGGGCCGCTCGGCCGCGCTGTACATGGCGACCTACGGCACGCCCAACATCCAGGCGCTCACGCGTGCCAGCCGGGCCTTCTACGACGCGCCGCCGCCGGGGTTCGCCGATGGCACGCCCATCCTGTCGCCCCGGGGCGTGGTCTACGTGGCGGGCCCGGACCAGCTGGACCTGCTGCGGCAGGCCTACGACGCGGCCCGGGCCGTGTCGCCCAACGTGGAATGGGTCGGGCACGACGCACTCATGGCGATGCTGCCCTGCCTGCGGCCCGAAGCCGTGGCCGCCGGCATGGCCGAGCCCGAAGCCGCCGACATCGACGTGCACGCGCTGCACCAGGGCTACCTGCGCGGCCTGCGCCAGCGCGGCGGGCAGGTGCTGGCCGGGGCCGAGGTGACGGGGCTGGAGCGCCGGGACGCGGGCTGGCGCGTGGCGCTGGCGGACGGCCGGGTGTTCGAAGCCGGCGCCGTGGTGAACGCTGCGGGCGCCTGGGCCGATGGGGTGGCCGCCCTGGCGGGCGTGCCGCCCATCGGCCTGGAGCCGCGCCGGCGCACGGCCTTCACCTTTGCCGTGCCCGAGGGCATGGACGCCAGCCGCTGGCCGGCGGTCATCGGCATCGACGAAAGCTTCTACTTCAAGCCCGACGCGGGCCAGCTGCTGGGCTCCCCGGCCAATGCCGACCCGACGCACCCGCACGACGTGGTGCCCGAGGAGATCGACGTGGCCACGGGCATCTACCACATCGAGCAGATGACGCGCTTCCAGATCCGCCGCCCGTCCCATACCTGGGCGGGGCTGCGCTCCTTCGTGCCGGACGGCGACATGGTCATCGGCTGGGACAACCACGTGCCGGGCTTCTTCTGGCTGGCGGGGCAGGGCGGCTACGGTATCCAGAGCGCGGCGGGCGCCGCGCTGCTGGCGCGCCAGCTGCTGCGCGGGGAGTCGCTGGCGGATGAATTAGTGCGCGAAGGCGTGGATGTGGACGGGCTCAGCCCGGCGCGCCTGCGTTAGGGCCTGTGAACCGGCCCTAGGCGTACGTGTTGACCTGGGTGCCCAGCGTGCCCGAGGTGGCGAGCTGGGGCGTGGCCTGCTGGACGGCTTCGAGCATGGTGGCGGCCGTGGTTTCCTGCAGGTCCATGGCTTTCTTCAGCATGGTGATGTTGACCGCGTCGGACGCCTTGGCGCTGGCCAGCGCGGTGGCAGTGCTGACGATGTTCTGGGTAAGGGCGACGTCCATTGGAATTCCTTGGGGCAATGGCGTCTTATCGGCAGAAAGCGGCGCCGGCTTGAGCGCCGTTACATCCTGGTCCCTAGTCCAGCGCCGGTACGCCGATGGCCATGCAGGTCGCCAGATCCGAATCGGATGCCTTGGGCAACTGGCGCGCGGCGTCGCGCAGGGCCGTGCGCAGGCCTTCCTCCAGCACCGGGTGGTAGAACGGCATGCCCAGCAGGTCGTGCACCGTGAGCTTTTGCTGCACCGCCAGCGCGAGCAGGTGGGCCAGGTGCTCGCCCTCGGGGGCGCACAGTTCCGCGCCCAGCAGCCGCCCGGTGCCCGCATCCGCGTAGACGTTCAGGCGGCCGTGGTTGCGCTGGGCGGCGCGGGTGCGGCCCTGGTTTTCGAAGCCCACGGTGCCGGTGATGGTGCGCGCGGGCTCCATGTCCTGCAGGCGCCGGCCCACGGCGGCCACCTGCGGGTCGGCGAACACGATGGACAGCCGCGTGCGGCGCTGAAAGCGCGTGGGCGTGGCGGCCAGCGCGTTCATGCCCGCGATGTGGCCTTCGTCGGCCGCCTCGTGGAGCAAGGGGACCTGGGCGTTGGCGTCGCCCGCCAGGAACACGGGCAGGTCGCCCACCTGCAGGGTGCGCGGGTCCACGGCGGGCAGGCCGCGCGGGTCCAGCGGTACGCCCAGCGTGTCCAGGCCCAGGTGCTCGATGTTGGGCGTGCGGCCCATGGCGGCCACCACCTGGTCCACCACCACGCGGTTGGCGCCGCTGCGGACCTCGATGCCGCCCGGCACCTCGCGCAGCTCGGCCTTCGCGCCGGTGTGCAGCACCATTTCCTGCTTGAGCAGCGCGGTCAGCCCGGCGTTGATCTTGGGGTCGCTCAGGCCCGCCAGGGTGCGGCCCGTGGTGAAGGCCGCGACTTCCAGGCCCAGGCGGGCCAGCGCCTGCGCGATCTCCACCCCGATCGCGCCCATGCCGATCACGGCGATGCGCGGGCCCAGCGCGGGCTGCTCGAACAGGGTGTCGGTGGTGAGCATGCGGTCGCCGAAGGCCAGCCACTCCTCGGGCACGGTCGGCCGCGAACCGGTGGCGATGACGATGCTGCGCGTGGCGTGGGCCGTGCCGTCGATGTCCACGCTGCGCGGGCCCAGCAGCGTGGCGCGGCCTGAAAGGGCGTGGGAGCCCAGGCCGTCGGTGGCTTCGAGCGCACCCTGCACGAAGTCGTCGCGCAGCGCGCGCACGCGCTGCAGCACGGCGGGGATGTCGGCGGCCAGCCCCTCGCTGCCGCGCAGGCCGAATTCCTCGAACACGTGGCGGCGGTGGAAGGCGTTGGCCGCTTCGAGGAGGGCCTTGGAGGGCATGCAGCCCACGCGCGCGCAGGTCGTGCCCCACGGGCCTTCGTTGACGATGAGGTAGCGGTCCGTGCGCTTGCGCACTTCGCGCAGCGCCGCCAGGCCGGCCGTGCCCGCGCCAATGATGATCGTGTCGAGCGGTGCGCTCATCGGGTGTCTCCTCGGCAGCCTGCAAAGCGCCCAGTGTGGCGGGCCGGCGGCGGGGCGCGTGTAGGCGCACAGGCCTTTCTGCGGGTGCGCGCGGGCGCTCAAGGGTCTGGCGACATCCAGCCCACGCGGCCCTGGCCCTGGTCGTTGATGCGCTGCACGAAGATGGCAGCCTGCGGCTCGGGCAGGCGCCATTGCAGCGTGACGAGCGTGCCGTGCTGCACCTCGCCCAGTTCGGCGCCGGCGGCGTCGATCTCGCGGCGCAGCAGGCCTTCCAGGGCGTAGGGCACCTGGCATTGCAGCGTGCGCATGCGCTGCAGGGTCACCTTGGGCGCCGCCAGCAGGGCCTGGGCGACGGTGTCGGTGTAGGCGCGCACGAGGCCGCCGGCGCCCAGCTTCACGCCGCCGAAATAGCGCACCACGGTGGCCAGCACGCCTTCCAGGTCCTGGTGGCGCAGCACGTCGAGCATGGGCCGGCCCGCGGTACCGCCGGGCTCGCCGTCGTCCACGGCGGCGGACTGCCCGCCCGCCAGCAGCGCCCAGCAGATGTGGGCGGCGCCGGGGTGCTGCTTCCACAGCGCGTCCACGGCCGCCTGCGCGCTGGCGCGGTCGGCCATGGGCTGCACGCAGCCGATGAAGCGGCTTTTCTTGATGATGAGTTCGCTGTGCGCGGGCGCGGCCAGGGTGTGGGGCATGGGGCCAGGAGTTTAGAACGTGGTGACGAGCGTCACATGCCGCAGCCGTTTGCAGCCGTGGCGCGGCTTGGCGGGGTGTTGTTTGTGCGTTTCGTCACACCTGCAAAGGGCATCTGTTCCTACACTGGCCCCATGTTGCCGTGGCCTACGCTTGTGCTACGTTTTTGAAAGCACAGCGCCCGCAAAGAGAAAAGGACCCGCCATGTTCGCCATCCCCTTCACCGCTTCTTCGCATGATTCCCTGGCCGGCCACGTGTTCGGCCGCTTCATGCCCCGGCCCGTGCCAGCGGATGCGGGCGAGGGCGGCGGTGCCTCCGCGGCGCCGGCCATGGCCGGTGCGGCCGCCGAGGACGATATGCCCGACCTGGCCCAGCGCGTGCGCGAAGTGGGCGAGTGGTAGTAGCCGGTCATTCCCCGATCGCGCGCGACATGACCACGCTGGTGTAGTTGGTCAGCGGCCGCCAGTCGCATTCCCCCACCACCCGGTAACCCCACGATTCATACATCGCAATCAGCGCCGCGGCGGGCTGGGCGGTGTCCAGCGCCAGCGTGCGGGCGCCCTGGCTGCGCGCGTACTGCGTGGCGTAGTCGTGCAACTGCCTGCCATAGCCCCGGCCCTTGGCCTGCGGCGTGATGCAGAACTGGCACAGCGACCACACCTGCGGATCGCGGTACAGCGCCACGGTGGATTCCGGCTGGGGCGGGCGCAGGGTGGCGGTGCCCACATACTCGCCGCTGTCCAGCATCACCAGCCCCGTGCCGGAGGCAAAGCGCTTGGCCGTGTCTTCCACCGACTGGTGGGTGCCCCAGTAGCGCAGCCCCAGCGCGGCGTGGGGTGCATAGGCGGCGTGGATGAGAGCGGTGAGGCGTTCCAGGTCGTCGCCGGCCGTGACGGCGCGGATGGTGGGGGCGGCGTGCGGTGTCATCGCCGCATGATGGCATGGCCTGGTTACAGCCGCAGCTCCCAGGTTTCCCCTACCAGTTGCTGCCCGAAGCCCGCATAGGGCTCGGACTTCACCAGCCTGAACCCGCGCTTGCCGTAGATGGCGCGCGCGGCCGCCAGGCAACTGTTGGTCCACAGCACCATTTTTTTGTAACCCTTGGCACGGGCGAAGGCGATGCATTCGTCGGTCAGCCGGGCGCCCAGGCCCAGCCCGCGTGCCTTGGGCGCCAGGATCAGCATGCGCAGCTGCGCCGTGGCGGCCGATTTGCGCACCACGAACACCGCGCCCACGCGCTCGCCGTCCAGCTCGGCGATCCAGCAGCGTTCCCATTCGGGCTGGAACTTGTTCACGAACTGCGCGGCGATGCCGGCCACCAGGGCCTCGAAGCGGCTGTCCCAGCCGTATTCGCGCCAGTAGATCTCGCCATGCTGCTGCACCACCCAGCCGATATCGCCCGGCACCGGGTCGCGCAGCACGGCCATGCGGGGCGTTGCGGGCATGGCGCCGGGCTCCAGCAGCGCCTCGATGCGCTCCATGGCCTCGACCAGCTCCTGCCGGCGCGCGGGGGGCAGGGGGAGCAGCAGCGCGGCGGCCTCCTCGCGCGAGCGCTGCTGCAGCGGCTCGAAGGCTTCGCGGCCGGCGGGGGTGAGGGTGAGCTCGCTCTGCCGGGCATCGCGCGCGCTGGTGCTGCGGCGGATCCAGCCGGCGGATTCGAAGCGGCGCAGGACGCGGCTCAGGTAGCCGCCGTCGAGCCCCAGCTCGCGCGCCAGCTCGCTGGCCACCAGCTTGTCGCGGTGCGCCAGCTCGTACAGCACGCGCACGTCGGTCAGCGACAGGTCGCTGCCCAGGTACGGGTCCAGCACGCCGACGCGGCGCGTGAAGAAGCGGTTGAAGCGCCGCACGGCCTTGACGGCGCTGGCGGGCACGGGGGCGGCAAGGGGTTCGGCGGCAGTGTTCATGATTGCTAATGTCATTCAATTAATTGACAAAAGCAAGTATATGTCTGATCTCGATCAAGCCTGCGGGCGCGAGGGGCAAGCGCCGCCGGGGCGACAAAAAGTGCCTGCCAACGTAAAATTGCGGGTTATCCACCACCGCCGCGCCCCACGAGGCCCCCATCGCACAGGGGGCGGCCGCGTCTCCCACTGAAGAATGAACGCCCCCGTCGACGTCTCCTTTTTTGCGCGCGCCGCAAAGCCATTGACCAGCTACCGCCCGTACTGGGCCAAGCGCTTCGGCACGGCCCCGTTCTTGCCCATGAGCCGGGCCGAGATGGAGCGGCTGGGCTGGGACAGCTGCGACATCGTGCTGGTGACGGGCGACGCCTACGTGGACCACCCGAGCTTCGGCATGGCCGTGATCGGCCGCACCCTGGAGGCCCAGGGCTTTCGCGTGGGCATCATTGCCCAGCCCGACTGGCAGAGCGCCGAGCCCTTCAAGGCGCTGGGCAAGCCCAACCTGTTCTGGGGCGTGACGGC
>Ga0222427_100483_pt1 | contig 58840 bp, 36 predicted proteins | sample 2B20Ametagenome_FD_182890 | JGI IMG/M metagenome (GOLD analysis project Ga0222427, IMG submission 182890) | Enriched microbial communities from leaf-cutter ant dump, University of Wisconsin, Madison, United States - 2B20A (version 2) | ecosystem: Environmental > Terrestrial > Nest > Insects nest... | reverse complement strand
GGGTCAACATCCCGGAATAAAGCAGTAAAACCGCGTCTGCGATCTAACGCAGGGGGTGGGTCAACATGCCCGGAACGGTGGGTCAACATAAATCGGAACGGTGGGTCAACATGGTCCGGAATCTACAAAGTGCGGCTGCTACTGCAATTACAGCTATAATAACAGAAATGATCGTTGCACTTTCTGGTCGCGGAAGTCTTGTGCGTTTTATTTTCAATAAAATATTCCCAAAGCCGAAATATATCATGACAAGTAAGAAAGATATGGTATATACCCCGGCTAGTGGCCCTAATTTTCCTTGTGTAATAAACAATACAGAAAGGCATAACACGTAGAAAAGAATAAGGATGCGTGGAGAGCTGCCTTTTTTATTTTCTTTCAGCAGGAACTGAGGTAGTATCCGATCCAAAGTCATTCGTTTAATCAGACCATTTACGCCTACGTAGGAAGTAAGTAATGCTCCGCTAAGTACGAGAACTGCGTCAACAGAGATAAAAGTGGCAAGCCAGTTGCCTCCTGTGTTCTCCCCTAAATGAGATAGGAGGGCTTCTTGATTACTAGCTATATCCCCTAAAGGCAGTACCATTACAGCGGTTAGCGCCATAAGGGGGTTGATTACAGATACTGAGATCCACATATTGCGTAGCGTTTTCCTGAATACTCCCTGTTTTTGCTCTTCTACGAAGTTGGCAGAACTTTCAAAACCCGATATTCCCAACATCGCAGTACTGAAACCAAGAAACAGTGCTGCTGCAAACCCACCATTTAATGGGGCATTGAAATTTAGGTTAGCTACCTGCAAGCCATGTTTGTAAACATACCATCCTCCACTTACAATCAACAAGAGCATCGCTGTGACATGCAAAATAAAGATGACAATTGCCACAACAGAAGACTCGCTTATTCCAGACATGACGAGCAATAAAAAAAGAGTGATTAGCACTGCGGTAGCAATGATCACATTGATTTGACATAGCAAAAGAGCTGTTGATAGATTTCTATGCAGCAACTATATACATACCATAGCGGCAACTATCCTTCTTTCAACTCCAATAGGAGTTGTACACGGGTACCTCTCCTTTCTGTTCCTTTAATACTAAAAGAACCTCCCAATGCTTTGAGCCTTTCCCTGATACTGTAAAGCCCTTGGTGCTCTTTGTTGTCTCCTATACCAATACCGTTGTCACTGACTTCTATTTCCAGTTGTGTACCTGTTTGCCTGAAAGTAATGTGCGCCTCTGAGGCAGAAGAATGCCGGATCACATTATTAATCAGTTCCTGAATAATGCGATACAACATCAGTTCCATATTCTTAGGAAATACGAAACCTGCAGGAAGCTGATTATTTACCTGAAAATCCAGGATGTTCGTGGCATTGATATCAGCGGCGAACTGTGCAACAGCAGCTATCAGGCCTTCTTTCTCCAGCGTCACAGGCAGTAAATCGTGTGCAATTCTTCGTACATCAGCATGTGTATTGCTCACCAATTGTGCTGTTTTCTCCAGCTGTTCCATTTTCTTTTCTTCACTTAAAAACGGAATGGATTGCAGGCTCATCTTGGCAGCACCCAGCATAGCCGCTACGCCGTCGTGCAGGTCTTTGCTGATGCGGTTACGTTCCCGTTCCTCGCCGTTCATGAGGGCTTTCAGCACGGCATTTTCATTCTCCTGCTCGATAAGTTTGAGTTTGCGCTGCTGGCTTCGCCTGTACTGGAAAAGGGATAATCCCAGCCCTAAAAGTAAAGCTGCGCCACCAATGAGCCAGTTGCGTATCTGCGCATTTTTCTGCTGAATCACCAATGACTGTTCTGCGAGCTGCCGCTCCTTTTTCTCGGTTTCATACCTGGTATTGATTTCGTTAATTTCCCTGGTATTTTCAACCGATGCTACAGAATCTTTAAGCAGTGCATAAGTATGGTAAAAGTCAGCAGCCTTCTCTTTCTTTCCGAGCGTGTATGCAATATCAGCTACCGTATACGCAGCTTTCATCAATGTCACATTATCGCCTGATTGTGTAGCGAACTCAACGGCTTTTTCTCCATATAACAAAGCCTTTTGTATCATGCCCAAGCTATGTAATACAGCGGCGTACCGGTAATAGCTGGATGCCATCCTGACCTTATCGTTCATCAAGTCGGCATAAGCCTTGGATTGCTCTGCATAGACCAGTGCCTGGTTAAGGTCCCGCTGTACCAGCGATAATGCCAATGTGGCCTGTACTTTTGCTACTAAATCGTTGCTTTTGTCGGCAAGAATGAGCGATTTGTGTGCCCATTCTTCGACGTGGGCAGTGTCTTTTTTAAAATGGTAACCCAAGGCAAGGTTGCTGGCAACAGTTGCTATGAATTTTTGATCATTATTTTCTTCGAGGAGTTTGTAGGATTTCAGCAAGTACTCGATCTGTGCATTGTCATTGCCTGTTTCACCCAGTAAGGTGGCAATATTGGAATAAAGATACCCCAACCGTAATGGATCTCCCCCTTTTTCCATCATGCCCGCAATTTTCAGATAGGTTTTAATAGCAGTATCCAAAGTACCCTGATAATAATAGCAGTTTGCAATAATGTTGTAAGCATCCAGATCGCAGCGCTCCGACTCCCTGGGGTTCGGATGCTTTATAGCCAGCTGCGCATAATACACCGCAGAGTCCAGCTCATTAAGCGTGATGAAATAATAAGATTTTTTAAAGTAGAGGTAGTCCATAAAGTCGACCTTTTCCTTCTTACCCTTCTCAATTATTCTATCTGTAAGTCGGGTACAATTGCCGGCGCCGGACGCCACACAGGTATCCAGCTCGTTCATCATGGCTTTAAACTCGGGCCCAACATTAACATCTTTTCTGTTCTGTGCATTTATACGGTAACCAAACGTCATACAGATGAATAAGATGAATAGAGATATTCTCATAAGTTTGATTTTAAACGTAGCCTAATGTGATTGCTTTCTTCACCAAACCTGCCAGATTTTTTACATCCAACTTCAGCATCAGATTCGTGCGGTGATTTTCTACTGTTTTTTCCGAAATAAAGAGGTTATCTGCAATTTCCCTGGTCGTCTTTTCATCTACTATCAGTCCCAATATTTCTTCTTCTCTTTTGGTTAATGCTGCTTTTTGTTTGGCTACACCCTGCTGAAAAAATACATCTTTCACCTGCGGGCTGAAAAACTGCTCTCCTTCGGCTACCAGTTGCAAAGCCTGCATTACGGTACTGCGTTCCTCTGATTTGAGCAGGTAACCATCAAACCCGGCCTGTATGGAGGATTTGACGGTCGCCATATCCCCGTGGCTGGTCAGCGCTATCAGCTTTAAGCCAGGTTGCGCTTTTTTCAGTTGCTTACAGATTTCACGGCCGTCTGCTTTACCAAACGCAATATCCAGTAGTACGATATCTGCTTCATTCTGGTTCAGCAACTGCATTAAACTGGCTTCAGTCGTGGCTTTTTGCACCTGTTGTACAAAATCAAAGGTGGACAGCAAAAGCTCCAGCCCGTCCAAAACAATGGTATGGTCATCGGCAATAATTATATGCATATCAACTCAGAATTTATACTGCAAAAAAAGCAATATATCCTGAATAGTCAATTGATACAATGTAATTTATTACCTGATACTTACGGCGATATTCTGTAGTCTGACAGGTTGATATAATATTCTGTCTGCGAAATGTACCTGAAATTATATTGAACAGCACCGCCGGGAAATACCGTACTTTCACTTAACGTGATGAAATGACCCGGTAAATCCTTCGGAAAGCGAATAGGCAGCTTCCCATCTAAACTCAAATCATTGAAAAGCGACAGCATAGACAAATCTGCCTTTGTAGTTGCCAGATAGAATTTGGATTTATCATTGGTTTTAGTATAGCTGATTTTGTATTCCAATCCTTTTATTTTAGGGAAGCCGGAAAAAGTGTCTCCAAAATATTTGCTTTTGCCTGTGGCTTTCCAATAACCGGGTAATTGCTTTTTATTATCAGGGCGCAAACGGTATTTTACCAGCTTTTTCCTGTTATCGTTTTCGCCGTCCTGATAAGCCTGCAGCACTTCTCCGTTAGGCTTCAGCAGAAACCACAAGGTCATTTCGTCTGTTGCACGGAAACCAGCATCATCGGGCGTAAGCAGCCAATAGTTTGATTTAGGTTCCCGGTAAATTGCCATTTGCGCTTTTTTACCGTTGGCATCGGTATATTCCCAAACCCACATTTCGGAAAAGTTGTATTGCGTGGTGCTTTTTATCGTCTTCTTTTGCTGCGCCACTACAAAGAGTGGAAACAGCAGAAAGGCAATGAAAGTTATTTTGAAGAACCCGTTCATCATCTTGCGTATTAATATGATTTATAACCTGCAGGGTTAAAATGGTACGAGCCGTCTGAAATGCCTGTTAGTTTTATCTGGAAGCCTGTACCGGATATTTCGGTAACCAAATATGTCATTCCATCTACCGAAATATAGCCCAGGTTATAAAATCCGTACGCATCAAACTTACCCGGCGGCAGGCATACATCGGGGGATGGGATCATCCAAAAGCTGATGATTCTGCCTTCATCGTCCTTTCCGGTGTATTCGGTTTCTGTGTTAGCCGTATTAAGATGCTTTCGGATCTTACCTGTTTTTTTGAAATCGCTTTTGAAACGTTTTTCGTTGACAGCATCACGTTGAACAACTGAAACCGTAGTCCCCAAAGCCATTTTGGTACGATACTTTTGCCCTTCAGCAATGGTATAGGTTTCCATTTCGTTGTTGCGGATAAACTGGTCAACAGTTACCGCATTGCTTCCTTCCTGTCCTGACATAAATTGTTGAAAAGCCGCATCGGGCATATAGGCTTCTCCGGCTTTGAGATTTAGAAAGAAGTAACCATTGCCGGACTGTCCGTCTCCACTTGCATAAAATGATATTTTCTTTGTTTCATTCGGGCAGGCAAAACAGCCTTTTTCTTTGAGATATTTTTCTAAATCAATCTCTTTAAGCACAACAGCTTTGCCACTTCCGCCGTAGCTGCGGTCAATGTCTTCCAGTGTTTGCTTTTCCTCTTTTTTGCTTTCGCACTTATCTAATATCAATGTGGCGTTGGATGCGGCAGCAATCCAGAATTTACTCTTTCCTAAAAGTTTGTCCACTTCCCTGGCAGTAATTGTAATTTCTGAAAACGCACAGCCCTTTCCCTCCGTACAAATCGCAAGGTGTTGCTTTCCCGTTCTATCCTCTGCATTGGTACAGGATGCAAGCTGAATGAAAACGAACAGAAACAGGATGTTTTTCATAATTATAGATTTGAACCTAATTTTCTTCTGTATTACTAATAAACAAAGTCTTCCCTGGCGCTTCCGAGGGCTTGAAAAACAGGATAATTCAATGTAACAGTGCCTTCAAATGCTTTCCATTTTTCGGGATGTTGGGCATCTTGCGAATAGCCGATATTTCCTTTGAGCCTGATGACGGTTTTTTCCGGTTTCAATGATAGGATTTCTCCTTCGACATCAAAAGCCGTCATCATATCGGCTCCATTGTTTTTATAGTTAGCGGTCGAAAAGCTCATGGAAATTGCTCCGCTGGTATTCATTTTGCCTTTTATCGGGCGCATCTGCGTGAGGTCTGTTCCCGTAAAGCCGATGAGTATGTTGTCTTGTCCGCCTTCTTCATTGGTAATCGTCAGGGCTATGACTTCTTTGGCTGCGGTAATGGTAGCGAAGCCATTGCGAAACCGTTGGTTCAGGTTCAGCCCGTCGTCTTTAACATCAATATCCGCTTTGTTCTTTTCGCTGTTGTTGAGGTTATCCATATCGGTATCTATACCTGTAGTTTTTTTTAGTACGGTTTCCAATGCCGATGCTTTCTTTTCTTCGATGCCACCGCATCCGGCTATACAGAAGATAATGGGAATCAGAATTATTTTCTTCATAGCCGTTTTATTTACACTTGTTCAATACGATTTCGGCTAATTTTATAGCTACTGATTTGTTCTGTTCTGTATCGTTGCTGATGTCGGTCCTGATTTCGAACTTTACGCCGTTTTGCAACACATTAAGTTCACTGGTAACCACATTCCAAACTGCGGCATCGCCCAAACCATCTACAGTTCTATAACCTTTGGAAACTTCTTTAAAAGCATCGGTCAATGTTCTGCCTGTTTTCTTGATTTGGTCTTTGCTGATGTTCTGTTCCTTAGCTTTTTTCATTGCTTTATCGGCATCCGCATCGCCTGAATTTCCTTCGGCGATTTCGTCGAGCGCATCATTTGCTGCCTGCATCTGCTCTTCTGTCATAGCCTGATAACTCTGTTTAAAAGTTGTAAGTGACATCGGCTTTATGCTGCGAATAGCCACCACGTCCGGTAACACCATTTCCCTGTTAAAACCACGGACCTTTCCCATCCTGCCATTTTTGAATTTATACACAAATTCATGGTTCTCGGGGTTCTTTAAAACTTTATTGTATTTTGTTTCCAATACAGCTTTTGAAAACCCCGTGGTGGCTAAAACATCTGCTTCTGAAATCAAAGCATCGTATTTACTCTGGTAATCCAAAAGGCATTTATTATCGCCTTTGGCATTGGGGTCATTGGATTTGCTGTTGATGACAGCATCTAAATTAATGTCATCACCGTTTTGTTTCTTATTTTCGCTGTTTCCGCAGGAAAACAGGATAAGGCATAGCACTGCTGTGGCTGCTGATATTTTTATTGATTTCATTGTATTGATTTTTTCTTTTCTTTTAATTACTGAATGCCGGAGAACCATTTTTCGTAAAGCGTCCCCAATAGGGGTACTGGCCTTGTTTTGCCATTGGCTGCATTCATCAATCCAATTACCCAGATTATAAACAGCATGAATATGCCTATTATGCAAATGAACCAGCCGAGGATAGGAATAATATTTATAAACCCTAAGGCCAATCCGGTACACATCAGCCCCAGGCTTTGCCGGATATGATAGCTTGCAAATGTGTTTCTCTTTTCGCTGTTCTGTACAAAGGCTATTATCAACCCTATGACAGTGATATATGCTACAATGGCAATGCTTTTGCCATCGGCTATACTATGCTGTGTATTTGTTTCCATATTTTATAAAGGTTTAGTCGTTTATGCGTGGCACATTTGGTTTTGGCTTGTCTTCCAGCCTTGGAACATTCGGTTTCGGTCTGTCTTCCAATCTAGGCACATTGGTTTTAGGCTTATCCTCCAATCGTGGAACGTGGGGCTTAGGATTGTCCTTTATTCTCGGAACATTCGGTCTGGCATTATCTTCCATTCTCGGCACATCTGGCTTATTATTGCCGGGTTCTACGGGAAGCAGGTCATCTCCTTTAGGATGTACCGGAAGTAAGTCGTCATTACTTTTAGGGCCCGCTGGTAGTAAGTCATCATCCATAGGTTCGTCGTTTCCCAAAGGGTCTGCTGATGGCTTTTCTTTTACCAGTGTGAAGGTTACGGGAACTTTCCCTATGCAGGTTTCTTTTGTAGGAACTCGTATTTCTATGGTATAAAATGTTTCTATTTTTTTCCGGCTTACAATGGAAACATTGTAGTACATTTTCATGCCTCCTGATTTATTGGAATTAAAATCGAGTATGCCTTTGTAGGTATTGTATCCTGTCTTTACCCACCGCATTTCGTTGGAGGGAAACAATTGAGCCGGATTAAAAGGAGATTGAAAGTTGATATTCCCTTTTCCGGCGGTTCCAGGTGTAATTTTGCTCCGGATAAAAGCACCAATATTACCGATGCCGTAGCAATCATTTCCTGCGGAAGCGCCGTACGAAGCATTCCAAACACCATCTATGGGCTGCAGATAGGGATTGAAAAGACCGATTTGCGTATAGCCGTCGCCGCCCCATTCCCGGTCAATCTCTTCTCTGGATTTTTTGTCTAAATACAACAGGTCCTCGCCGTCTTTCTTTTTTCCCAATACGATGATGTCATCGGGTTGTATGTCCCTGCCAAAATCATTATTAAACAAATCGCTTTCAAAATCCGAAAGCTCAAAGGTGCAGCCGCCCCCCTCCGAACAGTTGGCAATAATAACTTTTTCGGCAAATGCAGCTACCGAAATCAGCATTGCAATCATTGAAAAATATATTTTCATAGCAAGTAACTTTAAGGGTTCAAAATAGCGTTTACGAGTTCGGCTGATTTTTTCTTCGCCAAGGTTTCATCATCGCCAAAATTGGCAGTGATGGTAAAGGCAGCATCTTTTGCCAGTACGTGTAGCGCATTCATCGGGGTTTCCCAAAATGCCATTGTAGCTATATTGCTTAGCTTTTCGGTTTTGCGCCTGCCTGCATAACCGGCAATGTATTCTGCTTCTGCGGTTCCTGTTTGCTTGTTGAAATGTTTCTGCTTCGCCATATCGTTTACCTGCATCTGTAAACCGTCATTGGTACCGTAGTATTGCTCAAATTCTGAGAGGGTCATTTTCTTTATAAAACCTATGCTGAAACTATTATAGTCATCAATCGCGTGTTTACCTCCACCTACTTTTTTCTTATTTCCGGTAGCCCAGCTATACAGCAGGGTATATTGTCCTTGCTGGTTAATGTTGTTTTCGATATGTTCGTCAATCTTATCTACAGGTACGTTTGCAACTGCCGCTACCATTTCTTTGGTCAGGATTTTTTGCAGGCTGTTTTTTTGGGAAATCATCGCTTCAGCATTGAAATCATCGGGTACATGTACATTTTCAGTATTGCCGCCGCAGGAAACAAAGAGGACAGAAGCAACGGCTAAAACCAGTGTTTGTAAATTCTTCATTGTAAACATCTTTAGAAAACCTGTGAGGTTTCCAATACTTTATAGGTTTGGGATTACTGTTTAATAAACTCCACTCTACGGTTTTGCGCCTTGCCCGAAGCAGTGTTGTTAGATGTTACAGGCTGCGTTTCTCCTTTGCCGTCTGGAATTAACCTGGAAGCTTCTATTCCAAATTCTTTTACCAAAACATTTTTTACCGAAGCGGCACGGCTTTGAGATAGTTTAAGGTTGGCATCATCCGCACCATCGCTATCTGTGTGCCCTACAATCAGAATATTCCCTGATGTCGATTTAATGGCCTGTGCGGCATTATTCAGTGTGGCCCAGCTTTCGGGCTTGATGCGTGAGGAGTTTACATCGAAGTATATAGCATTGGTAGCAAATTTTCCGGCGGTTTTTATGTCCTGTGTGGCGTTAGGTACATTCCCTGCAATGCGGATATTACTGACATACATTCCATCTCCCCACATATTGGTGGAAAAGATAAGATTGTACTGCGCTTTCTTGGAAAGCCCGTTCGGAAGATTGTACATTTCCTTTCCGTTAAGATAAAGCGCTACCTGATTGCCGTTTCGGTATATGGACACACGGTTTACTGTACCCGGGTTCCAGTTGGATTCAAAGGTATTTTCAAATAGTAATTTTTTGCCAGGCAGGTCAGCGTTGTACTCGGACTGTGCTGAAATATACACCACTTTTGTACTTCCGTGCGGATGTACATCCAGTTCTATTGATGGTTCGGCAGCCCAATACATGCTGTACTCCTTACGATCGTCCAATACCACAAAATTTGTACGGAAACCACCTTCCATTTCGGACATTTTTTGAGGGTCGGCGTAGAGGTCAAATTCAAGGGTAAACTGCTCGGGCAGATTTTTAAAGCTGTTCGGGAATACAAATCCTTTGCGGGGCATTTTCAGCCAGTTGCCGTTTGCTGCGGAAATCGCCCTGACATTGGGTGTTTCAAAGTCCGGGGAAGGGTCGTACTCATACAAATGCCAGTTTGCAGTGCCTGCGCCTAATCTTGCTGTAGCAAAATCTTCAAAGAACAGGACATTCTTCCCGGGAATAAAATTCGAACCTTTGTATTGACTAAAATCAGTGTTGCTACTCGTTTGTTGTCCGTTATTACTTCCGCTTTGTTGTGGGTTAGCGTCCCGAACCGGTGCATTATCATTATCCCCGGTCTGCTCCTGTTTGTTGGTGTTATTTCTCTTTTTCCCGTTAAATATATTGCCCAGGCCTTCATCAATTTTATCAAATCCTTTATCTATTGTCCGGTCTATACGGTCGTTGGCGCGTTGTTCTCCTTTGTCTTTAGCTCTGCGGCCGGGATTGATGACCTGAGCGGTGCTTTCCAATGTGGGGATCAAAAGTGCGGCCGCTATAGCTGCACTTATACATATTTGTCTCATGGTTTTCTGCTTTTGAATTACCATGCAAATTTGTGACTGGCACTGTAGTATCTTAAGCGGGTAAATATGGATTTTGAAAAATAGGGGAATACCCTGGGTAAGGAAATCGTATATGATTTCAGTAAGTATCCGGTTTTATTATTGCCAGACAAATGTTTTATTCGGACTGCCCGACGAGCTAATTGGATAGTACGACAAAAGATGCTTGGTAAAACAATTATAAAAAGCGATTTATTCCGGGCGATAAACTTACATTGTTTTGTTGCCTGAAGCAGATGGTTTAAATTAGACCTTTGCTACTTATAGCTACACTATTTTATGCCATAATCCAGGCTTAAAAGCCGGAAATTTCACGGGCGGCAGAAATTAATCTTGTAAAGAATGGCTTTTAAAACAAATGCCATCAGGCATTATTATTTGCGTTTTCTTGTTAACCTGCGTGCATTTAACCACTGGAGAAAGAAGCAGATCAGCAATGTCAATTTTATGATTCTGGCAGCCGCGATAGTCGGCATTCTGGGAGGATCGGCCGGTTCGTTTTTAAATTGCTCACTCATAACACTGAGAACTACCTGCAACGTGTGGATTGGGGACTGAAGTTTTACGTGCTGCTTATATATCCCTTAATCGGTATTCTGCTGACGGTTCTTTATATAAAAACATTTATCCGTAAGCACAAGTTTGAGCATGGGTTGTCTCAATTGATGTACAGCATTTCCAAAACAGGTAGCAAAATTCCGGTACACAACACCTATTCTCAGATTATCACCAGTGCGCTTACAATAGGCTTTGGTGGTTCTGCCGGGCTAGAGGCTCCTATTGCTGTAACCGGGGCTGCTATCGGATCCGGTACATGTAATGCCTTCCGGTTAAATTACCGGGATCGTACTTTGTTACTGGCTTGTGGTACCGCTGCAGGTTTCGCATCTGTCTTTAACAGCCCTGTTGCAGGTATGGTATTGGCATTAGAGTTGCTATTGCCCCAATTTAGCATTCCTGCATTTATTCCCTTGCTGATTGCTTCGGCTTCGGCAACTGTGGTAGCACAGGTGATCAGCGCTGAGCCTTTGTTTGTGCTGGTGACAGAAAACTGGAAGATAGCAGCGATACCTTACTATATTCTTGCAGGCTTACTAGTCGGCTATTTCTGTAACTATTTTACAAAACTGAACTTCTGGGTATCGGCACCGTTCAAGAAGCTAAAAAATGCATATATCAAGGTATGGGTTGGAGGATTAATACTGGGCTGTCTGATTGCTATAATGCCCGCGCTGTATGGAGAAGGCTATGTCACGATCCAGGAATTATTAAATAAAAACTATAGACATATGCTGGAAAGTAGTTTTTTCCGGCAATATGCACATAGCGACTACTGGATACTCGGTTTTGCATTGCTCACTTTGTTTGGCAAGTCTTTGGCAGCACTCATCACGGTGCAGGCAGGTGGTAATGGTGGCAGTTTCGGTCCCAGCCTGGTTATGGGATTGCTTTACAGTGAGTTGTTACTGAAAGAGGCTTTGCATATTAAAGAAGGTACTTCTGACGGAGCCAGCGTCATAAAGGATATTATGCAGCCCGCAATTGAATCTGCTTTATTGACTACTCCGATATATGAAATCATGCAGCAGATGGAGCGTGCCAATCTGAGGACCATTCCTATTGTGAATGCGGACAATTGCTTCCTGGGATTCATCACCAAAAATGCCATTTTTAACCGATACCGGGAAGAGCTGAACAATGAACTGGAATATTTTTAGCGGTAAATATAGCTACACGGTGCCGTGATATTATATCTCCGTTTTACCTGTTGTAGCAGCAGGTCCTGCCAGGAAATCCAGCATCGATTGTAGTACTATTTCAGGTTGTTCTTCCTGCGGGAAATGTCCGCTTGTCGCCAGCTGGACCGTTGTAGTATTGGCAAATCCTGTTTGAAATTTATCCAGATGGTGGGGTTTGATTACAGGGTCTTTCATACCCCAGATAAATAAAACAGGTTTGTCTGAAATGGCCTGGCGTTCGTCCCAGAGTTGCTGAAACCAATCTTGGTCATTGAGCAATGACCGAGCAAATGATAAGGCGCCGTTGCGCTGCGTTTTATCTGCAAAAGGTTTGGTGTATTGCTTTAATAAGCGGTTCGAGATTTTATGGTCACCAAATGAGCGGGGCAAAATAAACCGGGGTGAAAAGTTAAGGTATCGATACAGGAAGGGGAGTAGGGGACTTTTTAATACTTTACTTAACTTGATGAAATCACCATCTTCTTTACTACTCCATAGCCAGGAGTTAAGTATAATGAGGCGTTTTATTCTTTGGGGATGCCGTATAGCAAAATTCAAGCCTATAGGACCGCCGAAGTCATGTACCACCAGTGTGAGATTGGTCAGGTTTTTATGCAGTACAAACCGTTCAAGGGTTTTGGCGTGGTGTTGTGTACTGTAATCGTACTGCTCCGGCTTGTCCGAGAGCCCGAATCCTATATGGTCGATAGCTATACAGCGAAAATTCGCGCTTAACTTTTTAATGAGGTGACGGAAGTCGAAACTCCAGGAAGGTGTTCCATGGACAAATAACAGCATTTCGCCTTGTCCTTCGTCGATATAATGAAGTTGCTGTCCATTTACGCTAAAATAATGGGAAGAAAAGGGATATGCTGATGTATCCAGCCAATGCTTTGCCATGTGGAATCTTTTAGGCAAAGTTCCCAAGGCTCCTGCACATAAATATTGGTCTATACCAACATCAGAAGGGCACTTTGTTAAACAACTTGCTGAAATTGGTCGGGGCAATACGCAGATAGGACGCAATGTATTTATGGGGAACCATTTGCAGTAAATGAGGACTTCGCCGGCAAAATATTCTGTATCGTTCTTCTATGGAGAGCGCATGTAGCTCGATGTGCCGGTTTATTATTCCTGCCAGCACAGCTTCCGTCATCTTCCTGAAAAGCCGCTCCAGTTGTTGCGAGCGGTCAAAAAGCTGCTGCAAGGCATCAAATCGGATGCTGTCCAGCTTGCTGTGCGTAAGGCAGGTCAGGTAATATTTTGAGGGCGCCTGGAACTGAAAAGATTCCGGTATGGCACATAGGTTGGGCGGATAGGTAAAAGCTATGACATGTGTTTTTTCGCGGGCTTCAAAGTAGGACATCTGGACGCCGCTCCGCACAAAATACAATTCCTTCTGCACCTGTCCGGGCACCGTTATATGTTCCCCTTTGTCAAACGTCTTTGTTCTGAACTGGTCTGCCAACAGCTTGTAATCGGCCGTGCTTATGTCGTGAAACTGATTAAAAAAACTGTGTTGCTGCATAGCTTCTCTGCATGATTCCAAAGGCTTATTTCCCTTTGTTTCTTCCTGCAAAATAAATCTTTACGGAGAAAGTGCCGCAGCTATCCTGTAAAGACCGCATGGATGAACGTTGAAACACCGGTAACGAAGTTCGGAATGGTTTGATTGTAAGATAAAGTACTACAGCATCCGAGTTCAACAATAGAAAGAAGGCGTATCGTGGCTCCATTCGTATTACGAACCTCATCTTAATTTTTTTGTCACTGTTTCGGGCCTAGTTTCTCGTCCACAATTCGCATTCAAAGGAGGACGTTCTGCCAATTCTTCGTCAGTAGTAGTTCCGTCGGCGCCTGTGTAACACGAATTATATTGCCCATAGGTGGGGTTCAATGCAAAGAGTAGCAATGCTAACAAAGTTGTTTGAACTTTTGGCGTAACTGCTATTAGTCTTAAGGGGAATTTGTATGTCCCTATATGTTTGTTCATAATTTTACATTTAGAATAGTGATTGATTGTGAATCCTAAATCTTTTGCGGGGCTTATCCCCGCACGAACTTTAAAAATCGCCAGGCCCTAATCAAATAAAGAAGGATTGATAGGTTGGCGTGAGGGGTGTGAGTGTAGGTTGGTTCCATTTAAAAGAATTGGGTCCCTATGAACGAACGATAGGTGTCACAGTGGGGAGATATTATTATCAAAAAAGAATGTTTCGTTATATATCTCCTGATAACAGGTACTTTTCGAAAATTATCGTGATCTGGCCCTAAGCTTCGTACCTGAATCCTTCACTGATTCTAAGCTCAGAACAAATCCCTAGTTACACAATGCGAAAAGATCAATCAATAAATGCGTCTCAAAAAGGCATAGCTTCCTTTGTACCGGCAAGATGCTTACCAGTCGGTCACGAATAAATATATTAGGAGTTTGCGGCACGGGTTTGACCCTGCTAAACGAATACGTCAGATTTTTTGAAATGCTGGCTGCCCTAACTGTAAGGGCCGATATTTATCTCCAAAGACAGAGATGGTCGATCTTTTTATTGAAGCGTTTATAAACGATTTCAATAAGCAAACGAAAGCCCAAAACAGTGAAAGAACCAATATCATAGGTGAGATTGATACGTTGAATAAACGTTACCAAAACGCGCTTTTAAAGAATGCCGATGGGGAAATGGCAGACGACGATTTTCAAGAAGTAAAGAAATTGACCAAAGGTAGGACTGAAAAATTAGAGCAGCGACTAAATGATTTAGCGATTGTAAACAGTGAAATAAAGGACTTAGTGGCCTCTGCCTTAAAAAAGGTTGCAAACCTTGATAGAAGGTATGAGAACGGTGATGTTGAAGAAAAACGAGCGATAGTTCCGCTTGATCCCTGAATTGGCAAGCACGTATTTTTTGAATTGTTGTAGTATTGTTGTAGTAAAGAAAAAAGCGATTATGAGGTTTAATTCATAATCGCTTGATTTTCAGTGTGCCCAGAACAGGAATCGAACCTGCACTCCGTTGCCGAAACAAGATTTTGAGTCTAGCGCGTCTACCAATTCCGCCATCTGGGCCTTCGTATTCAACGGGACGCAAAAGTATCGTTTCTTTTCAAAATCACAAACAAAGTCGGTGATTTTTTTTGAAAAAAATATGTTGCTTCTTAAGGAGTGCTGATTGTGGAAATCTGTATGATTGTTAGGGAAGTAAAATAGTAGCGCAGTGTTATGGAAAAGAAAATAATATGGGGATAAAATACTGTTGCGCCTGGTTAGTGCATTCCGGCATAGAGTAGCAGTGTGATGTTGTTACAATATTTTTTAGCCCTGGCAGAGGTAGTAAAATATTGTATTCTGTACACGCAATAGTAATCCGGCAGTATTCTCATCATCGTTCAGTGTTTCCATAAGAGCGACCTTTTCCATAAGTAATTGTAGAGGTAACGTAATAGATTTGGTGATGGAACTTAAAATATAACTTGAAATGATCACGAATCTCAAAACGATAATTTGAAACGAAGCACTGATCCATATTGCATTTGACCAAACGGCAATGCGACCTATAATAGGGAGTTGAATTTTAAATAATACTAACGTATCCAGCCGACCAACCCCGTATTGTTAGCGTCGCGCTAGCTTATTAAAAATGTGAGGGTATAGGTGGGTGAGGTCTATGTATTGGATGGTGTTGATGTGCTGCAGAGCGTGGTTCAACGGCGAATTGGCTATGTCGGTTAGTCTCATAAGAGAAAGCTGAATTTAAATTATTAGGTTGCATGTGGTACTCCCGCGCCCCGGATAGTAGCGAATAGCCCACAGCCGCGGTAAGCCTAAGTAAGTTAGGTGCATAAATAATTGGGTGGCAGCGCTGGGGTTTGATTTAAGTTAAGCCAGCGGCGAGGACTAGCAGCGGATAGCCGGATAAGGCGCCCTGATAAATAAAATAAATTGTAATTTAACGATGTTTATACGGCAGCGGCCTCCAGGACATCGCTACCGACGACAGTACGCAATACCGTCCGGTATGGGATCCTGCGCTAGGGCCGACACCTGCGGGATTATGGCCAGCACCATATTGTGCCACCAAATCAGCCATATGGGCCGCATTGCGTCTCAAGAAATGGTTTTTATTTACGCGCAAAACTAAGTCCCGGGCATCTTATGAAAAATATGTAGTTCGTTGGGCGGATACGCAGCAAGTATAAAAGGAAAATGGAAATGGTATGGAATATTACTTTATTTCAACGTACTGTTGGTTCTATATCCGATGTTCATGAACGAATAAAACAAAACGCCAGGCTTGCAGCTTGGCGCTTTTGAAAGTTCCGCACCGGGCTTAAATTTCTTTACTTTTTTCTCTCTCAGTATGCCGGAATAAAAGGGACAAAAAAAGGTGGCTCTCTTTCGCAGAATTTTGGTCCGGTTTACTCCTGAATATTCAATTGAGATGATTATTTTCCATAAATTCGAAATTGAATTTTAATTATTATGGAGCAAATGTGATTATTATCGTCACAACTACACATTAGCAAGAGTATAAAGCTACAAAATTTTAACTATGAAGCAAATCTACTTATTTCTGTTGCTTCTCCTGGTCACGCATACCCAGGCACAGCCCGATAAGATCTGGGCAACCTATTTCGGAGCGGAATTTCCAGATGCCTGCGGTGTATCGGACATTGCATACGATACCTCCGGGTACCTATACATCGCTGGATTCAGCTACAATACGGCGATTAATCTCGCTACTCCCGGAAGCTTTCAACCCAATTTCCCCGGAACAATTTCCTCCGGCTTTCTGGCTAAATTTGACACCTTCGGAAACAGGATATGGAGCACTTATATCGGAAATGATCTGTCGGTGTACGAACCACATATAGCACTGGATCCAGGCGGAAATATTTACGTTACAGGATCGGCTATGGGTAGCCAGAACCTGCTGGGGACTCCAGGTGCCTTCCGTCCGGAATTACCGCCAACCGCAGCCACTGTGGGTGTTGGATATTTGCTTAAGTTTAGCCCGCAGGGAAGCCGGTTATGGGGCACCTATCTGGAAAACCAGAGTGTATCGAGCCGCTTTTTCCCGCTTGATATAGCATCAGGCAGCGATGGCACTGTGTTGATATGCGGACGTGCCACCTCAGACGGGGAAGCCTTTAGCCCCGGAACTTACAAACCTATATCCGGCAACAATGGGTATAATGGCTTTCTGCTCAAATTCAGCGCAGCCGGCAACCGTATTTGGGGATCCTATTATGGAAATGGGTCTGAGGAGCTCACACACCTTGCGGTAGATGCAGCGGGGGCTATTTATGCTGGCGGCACCACCAATAGCGATACCGCAATCGCAACATCGGGCACTGCATTTATCAACCACACCGGCGGGCAGGTCTTCGAAAACTTTGTAGTAAAATTTACCGCTGCCGGGCAGCGGATCTGGGGCAGTTACACAAATGGCATGCGTGGCATAGGCGACCTTGTACTTAATGGATCAGACGGATTCTATCTTTCGGGTCTCGCCCGTGACACTGGAATAGGCACCCCAGGTACCTACCAACCTGAATTCATCGGTAATAGTTTGGATTTATGCCTCAGCCGTTGGGATGCTAACGGACAGAAGATCTGGGGAACCTACTACGGCGGTAGCGAACAGGAATTATTGGGAGGAATTTTCCACATACCCTTTCTTGCGTTGGGGGGACACTTTCAACGAAACAACCTGAGCCTTGATCCTGAAGGCAACATACTGATGGCTGGCGCTACAAAAAGCCCGGATCAGATAAAAGTAGGCTGTACGTATAGCGACTGGAATAGCGCAGGCAGAGGATGTATTGCTAAATTCTACCCAGACGGAAAGATTATGTGGGGAAGCTACTACGACATTCCGGTAAAATCTGTGGTTTGTGGACGCGGTACCAGCTTCTACCTGCTCACGACAACTTCAGAAAACGGGCTGGCTACACCCGGTGTATTTCAGACCACGAAAACACCCAATCATTATGCCGGCTTTATCTCCAAAATGGAAGGTGATTATCAATGCCCGAAACTAAGCCCTGGCATAAGTGCCGACGGTAACCGGCTATACCTTCAGTCTTCCTTCAGCACCTATCAATGGTTCTTCAACGATGAAGCATTAAATAATGCACAAGCTCCGGATCTTCTCGCCTCTGATACTGGTTGGTATTATGTGGAGCTGACCGACAGTTGCAACTGCAAATACATAAGTGATCCTCTTTACTATCCGCCGGTCGATTCAGGAATAAATGTCCGATCGTTGGAAAATGGGGAATTAGCATCGCTCAAAGTCTTCCCGAACCCTTCAATAAACATATCTCTGTAAAAACGCTTGCGATCGGAGACGCCACATTAACCCTCTTTGACATCGCAGGTCGCACCATACTCACCCGGAACCTGTCGCATGCTAAAAGCATCAACGGAACCCGGGAAACCGAGCTGAATACGACTGATCTGCAACCTGGAATGTACTTCCTGCATTACACCAGGGGTGGCCGGTATTCCAGCGTAGTTAAGTTACTAAAACTGCCCCCCAATACTGTTGAATAGCTTAGCGATACCAGCAGCAAGCATTAGCGGTTCAACTACATAAACGATATTCATGACACAAAAAACAACGGGATCAGAACCTGTATTTCTCGCCTTATATCCCGGAAGAGGCCAGGCTTAAGTAAACGGTATTCATAGCGGAAGCTGCGTTATCTACCAGCGCAACCGTACCATTTGGTTATTCGGCTTTATGTAAAGCCGGCGTATACGACAAACTCAGGATCATCGTCGTTTCCCCATGAATTATAGCTTTTGTTTTTCTTTTGGGTTAAATAATTTGGCCAGCCCGGAAAAAATGAACGGGAAGATAAAACCGAGCATAAAGATGCGTAACATTGGTAGCAAGGGGGGGATACTAAAATAAACAGAAATCCCATTTGCCAGTGCGCCTAACAGATAGAAGAATATTGCCGTTATAATACCTGTAACTATCCCTTGAATGAAGTGATTTTTCTTTAACCTGGAGCGAACTAACAGGAAATGTAGAAGAGCAATAATTACACCAGTAATAAAATTTAATGTGAAGTCAATGAATAATGAACGCGCATCTAAATAAGCAAAGTAAAAGCTCATCTCGCCTTGGATTATTTCATAGGATAATATTCCCAGAAGACTTAAAAGCAAAAGACTTACTAATATGATGATTACTTTTCTCATTCTTTAATTGTTTGGGGAAAGTCAAAAGCCTTTAATTTCCTCTAAGTTAATATTACCTTGCAGAAACTGCTTTGCTTTATGCTCCGTAGGCCAACAAGGCGAGTCGATTTGAGCAAAGTATCGCACCATGAAAGTCTTGTTCCATGATTTAAAAGGATTAAACGATTGCCATGATTAAAAAAAGCGAAATCAAGCCATCAAGGTACTCTTGAAAATCAAGGTGCAATAAGTCTTGAACCATGATTTTAAAGGATTAAAGGATTGCTATGATTAGAGAAAAAATACATAATCATGCTATCAAGCAAATCTTGAAAATCAAGGTTCAGACAAAAAGTGTTGAACCATGATTTTAAAGGATTAAAGGATTGCCATGATTAAAAAAAAGCGAAATCAAGCCATCAAGCCAATCTAGAAAATCAAGGTGCAATAAGTTTTGAACCATGATTTTGAGGGATTAAACGACTACCATGATTTAAAAAACGAAATCAAGCCACCAAGGTACTCTTGAAAATCAAGGCGCAATAAGTCTTGAACCATGATTAAAAGGATTAAACGATTACCATGATTAGAGAAAAAAACAAAATCAAGGCATCAAGCCCATCTAGAATATCAAGGTTCGGACAATAGTCTTGAACCATGATTCAAAAGGATTAAACAATTACCATGATTTAAAAAGCGAAATCAAGTCATCAGGCCAATCTAGAAGATCAAGGTGCAATAAGTTTTGAACCATGATTTAAAAGGATTAAACGATTGCCGTGATTAAGAAAAAGCGGAAAATCAAGTCATCAAGGTAATCTAGAAAATCAAGGTTCAGACAATAAGTTTTGAACCATGATTTTGAGGGATTAAACGACTACCATGATTTAAAAAACGAAATCAAGCCGCCAAACTAATCTCGAAAATCAAAATTCAGACAAAAAGTCTCGAACCATGATTTGAAAGGATTAAACGATTACCATGATTAGAGAAAAAATACATAATCATGCTATCAAGCAAATCTTGAAAATCAAGGTTCAGACAAAAAGTGTTGTGCATCCATACGCCTGGTTAAAGCACACCCTAATGCATATCTACACCATCCAATACAAAAAACTCACAGACCTATACCCGCACAAATTAATAAGCTAGCGCGACGCTAACAATATGGGCGTTGGTCGGGCGGATACATCGCGGGAATGTTGCTTAATAGCTGCAGCAGCTTTGCCCGCAAGGCTGAAAATATCAGGCTCTTCAGTTGCTTTCTCGGCTGCCGTAAAGGATACACTCCTCACCACCGGCTTAAACTGTTTTGGAAGATATTGAGGCAGATCTTTCCGGAAATACATAATCACAACAGTGATGTAATACAGCATCGCTACTATGATTGCGTTGGTAAAGAATTCTGCCCAGGTAATATGTTTGATAAAATCCATTGCCTCCGCTTTTGCTGTGAGCCTTCTTTCGGTCACAGTGCAAATGAACGACGGAACGAGAGCGGATTCCAAATGCGCAAGGTTGCGCAACCCCAGTGAAAGTGTTGCTGTTCTTGTTTTATTAAAAATAATCTTCTATTTCCAGTAATGTTCAGGCCTACAGTTTATGTATAATCGCTGGGACAAAAGCCTAAAACGGCAAACGGTCAAAGCAGAATTAATTAATACTTCGTTTGCAGACAACAGCAAATCAAGAGTGCAAGCAGGAGCATACCGGCACTCAAGATGTCGCAATTTTCTTACCATAATATTCAGAGTTGAACTTTATGTACCCTATCTGGGATTCCCTGCGACAGCGTAAATACGTACTCCGTGATTATATTATTGAATTTAGTTTCTGGATAAAAGCAATTGAAACAGCGATAAACACCTCCTAATTAACAAATCAAATCCATTAATACCATAACTAAATTTATTTACGATAGGAAGTATTATGGACAACTGAATCATATGCTTTGCATTCTAAGTGTTGAGTAATAAAACTTTTTTTTTCATAGCTTGCAAAATACAAATACATAACTTATATTTATTTACGCGTATTTCCCTCTTATTTCTATGATAATTGATGCGAAATAATTTATAAACCAAAATTAAGACCTGATGAAAACCCGGACCCTACGAGATGGTTTTATCCTCATTGATGTCGCTTATTTCAAAATAGTCTAGTCTCTGAGTTTAAGCCTTAACCTGACTACCAGGGGGAATACCTTTTGTATTCTTGCTACTACAGCTAGCTGATCAACTGAACCGCAAATACTGTAGTTTGTAAATTTAGCGAATAGCTTAGGTGGGTGATCGAAAGTTGGAAAATGGGTTTCCGATCTGCGTTTGAATCAATAAAATGCTTACCATGAAAAAATCTTTATTGTTGATATTTCTTCCATTGTTTCTGCTTGGTGCACCCAAAGCTAGTGGACAGTCGAATCTTTCTATAATTTGTGAAGCGTCACTACTCCCATCACCAAGTTGGGGAAATGCGATGTACCCCGATACGCTTTTTGGGCGAATTACGCCAACCAGCGGAGAAGTTATATTGTTCAATAAAAAGTACCTTTCGTTTGGATGGGAGCAGCCAATTGCGAATTTAATTTCCGGAAATGTATCGTACGCATTATTCCATTTCACGGGCCCAAGTGATATTGGGATTGATTCTGGAGTCTTTATGGCCACGGCAAGAGTGGCTAATCTACCTTCCAATTATTGGAGTGGATTTCTTCCATCTATTTCTTTACCTTCTACATATACGTGTTCGGGCTTTAATCCGGGGCCCAATCTTGTCACTCCCTATTGGGCGGAGCCTTACACTCCAAATCGATTTTTTCAGTGGCTACCTGAACTTAACGCATTAAATAATGGAGATAGCGTAATTGACGCCAATGTAATGCAATTTGATTTCATTGCCAGAGGCCCGTTCATTTCACTTAACTATGTATTTGCTTCGGAAGAATACCCTGCTAATGCCTGTAAATGGCCCAATGATGTGATGGGTATATTTCTGAGTAAACCAGGTCAGTCATGGATTCAGAACCTGGCACTGGTGCCGGGGACGAATATCCCGGTGGGTATAAATACGATTAATAATGGCTCTGGGAGTTGCGAAGGTCCAAATCACGAGGAGTTTTACGTCGACTATTTAGGCAACAATGGTCAGAACCTGATCTTTAATGGCTTTACCACTCCGCTGATAGCCTCCGGCAATGTTACACCTTGCGATACGTATCGGCTTAAAATTGCAGTAGCGGATGGCGCCAGGCATGATGACTTTGTATATCAGCCTACAGATATCCAGTACATTAATCCACGTTTAGGATTATATGACTCAGGACTATTTATAGAATCTGGCAGTCTGCGATCGACCGACAGCTTATGGGTAGAGGCTATAGGTGGAGCTAACGGCTCTTCACTCACGCCATACGCGGTACGGGGCTGCATGCCTGCCAGGTTTCGCATACATAGGGCAACTGCTATGAATGCCACATTAACCGTTCAGTATGTGCTTGGAGGCACTGCACAATCTGGTTTAGATTATCAGCCTATGACTGGAACAGCGACCATTGCTGCCTGGCAAAGCTATGTAGATGTACTTGTACAAGCCATAGGTACGGGTGATGACAAAACCTTGAGTCTTTATCTTCTTTCACCGTTTAATAACTGTGGCACTTTAACGCCGGATACGCTCGGCGATGCTTCGCTTTCCATACTGCAACAACTACCCGTTCATATACTTACCAATGATACCACTATCTGCTATGGTTGCAGTATTCAGATAGCTGTAACCTCCGCGGATCCAGGATTGCAATACTCCTGGTCGCCAGCCATAGAGTTAGACAATGCCAATGCGCAGAGTCCCTGGGCCAGTCCGACCTTTAGTACACATTATGGACTTACAACTACAGCTTCGGGAAGTACCTGTATTACCAAAGACTCGGTTTGGATTTATATAGATAATTCATCGATCCATGAAAAAACTGCTGCTACGGGAGTGCATTTACTGCCCAACCCCTTTAACAGCATCCTTCAGTTTGAATCGGGTTTAGATGCAACAAGTGTATTTGATTTCACTATGTTTGATATGCTTGGAAGAAAGCTTATTGGCTGTACAGGAACTAAAGCAATCATCAATAATACCCTTGCCCAACAAGCAGCTACATTGCCTAATGGTTCCTATTTTGCTCTGATTCGTTCTGCGAATATCCAGTCCGTGATAAAAATTATAAGAGCAGCAAACTGATTTTTCTCTTCACCAAGTTCACTATCACCCCAAATGTTTTGAATAACATGTGAAATGCTGTGTTCAGAAGGGACTCTCATATCACGGCCATAACTCTCGTTTTAGGTAATTTGAACTGATAGTTGTACTTGCTTAGATGGCGTGTAGTGACGATTTTCATGTATTTATTCACCTTTTAAATAAAATCAAATGAAAAAAGAAAACATGTCAGCAGAATGCTAGCAACTACGGCGTTCAGTATTTTCACATTCTACGCGTCGGCGCAAACATTTCAAGCGCCCGCGGTGGTTGAAAGCGTATATCCATCCGCCAACCTCAACCTCACAGGAAGTACAACTCATATGTGTGCCTATTCCTATGGCGATTTGAATATAGATGGCATGCAAAGAGATCTATATGTATATACCTGGGATCGCGGGGAAGTCGGTGGTGGTGGCGGCTTTGCCGTACGAGAGTTCGCTGCAGGATCTCCCATCGATGCATCGGCCCTTCCAACATTTGAGGATAGTAATCCTGCGGGATTCCCAACTAACAGCGCATCAAGTGTTGACGCTGTAATTCCAAAGTACAATGATAGTATTTTCATTGCAGTTACTTATTATGATTGGAACAGCGAGAAATTTATGGTTGACCTATATACGTGGGACACTGTCGGCGCTAATCATCTAGAGCAGTATAACGGCTTTGGATATCCGTTGGATTTGACCACATACCTTCCAGCTTCAACATACCCCTTCGGATGGATCCACATTGATGGGAACGCGCTAACTAAATTTGTAATAGCCTTTGATGTGGACGGAGAAATCACTTGTATGGCAGGTGACACTGATGGACCACTGGGGTTAGTACCAGGGAATCCAATGAAATTCAGCAATGTTCCGTTTACGCCATATAAAAGCAGCCGTCCAGACGTTGCAATATTTGATTATCCTGTATCAAACGAAGTAATAGTTTTCCTCTCCTGCCAAAGCCATAATTTCCGACAGTTAGCTTTAACAACAATCGCATTTGACACGCTTTATGCGGTAGGTTCTTTGGTCCCCGTGTTCATTCCCGACGTCGTACATCGTATAAATGCAAATGGAACGTTCGGGCTATCTCGAATTGATGCGCCGGATCATCAAAATCGAAGAAATTGCGCCGTAGTTGTTAGAGATAGTGATCCCGTTGTAGGCAAAGATTACATTCGAACAATAATTAATAATCATCATATAGTCAGCGATTTCACGCTTAATGACGCAAGCATGCTTACAACCTTAGGAGATATATCAGGCGCTAACAGCAATCAGGGGAGCGGAGAGCCCGCCGTTGCTTATGACGATTTGGGCACAAGTATCTATTATTGTTGGCCATATCGGGACGATATCAACCAGATACTTGGGTCCGACCGGTCTTATGTTGGTTTGAAACTTTATGATAATGGGACCCTAAATGGGTCATCGGCAGACTATTGGGTTGTGCAATCGGGACCTGGAGTTACGTCCAGCAGCCCAGCAATTGCCTTGTCTACTCAAAACACTAATAGTCCTGAGTTATTTATGGCATTTGCTCAGTACGATGACAATAATTTATGGGAATTCTGCGGCAATAAAACTGTATCATGGACTGCTTCTGCATTTAGGCCAAATGGAAGTACAGGATTGGTGGATTTCGAGTCGCATAGTATTTCACTCTCCCCAAATCCATTCAACAATAGCCTACGTTTAGAATTGTCGAATTCCACAAATGAGATTTGCCAGCTATATATCTACGATTTGCTTGGAAGACTTGTGTTTGATTATAAAGGAAATCTGCAAACAATCAATAATCAATTATCGAGCCGTCTGAGCAAACTGCCAACGGGAAATTATGTGGCAAAGGTGAACACCGCAGACCGGTTTAAAACATTCAACCTGGTTAAGCTCAAATAAGCGCTTAATAAGGCATAGTAAACAACTCTGTAAGGCATCAAAATTATTTAATTTTGATGCCTTATTTTAAGTTGAATGTGTGGTAAAAACACACCTTACCGCATATCAACACCATCCAATACAAAAACCTCACAGACCTATACCCGCACAAATTAATAAGCTAGCGCGGCGCTAACAATACGGGGTTGGTGGGGCGGATACGTTAAAACTTCCTGCTGGTGCACGCGCCCCACAGAAGAAACCTTACAGCCACTTCAAATTGAGGTGTCTGTTGAAGTACTTGATAATTGTCCTTTTGAAAGGATAAAGAATCGGTCAGGCTCATGAAAGAAAAGCTGAATTTTTTGTGTAAGTTGCATGTGGTCCCCCGCGCCCCGGATAGCAGCGTATAGCCCACAGCCGCGGTAAGCATAAGTAAACTATGTGCATAAGTTAATTAGGTGCCCGCGCTGGGATTTAATTTAAGTTAAACCGGCGGCGAGGACTAGCAGCGGATAGCCGGATAAGGCGCCCAAAAAATTTAAAATTTTAGGAAGGGGATTTTTTTGTAAGTTCGATTGGTATATTAGTGGTCTACAAAAAGGTTTGAAGTGGATGAATTTCCACAACCGGCAATGCGATTTGGAGGCGCGAACGGGGATGGTGATAACCCTATTGAGGACAGTGGTGGCGGTGGTGGTTCTGAGAAAAGGCAGGGTGTCCATTTCATGACTATGACAGGGCAAGCAATCCGGGGGTACTGCACAGCTATCTGTTACAATGATTGAAATACCTCAACGTAATTGCCTTCGGTATCCTTAATCAGGACAAAGACGCCATTCAGAGACTTCATCACGATTTTTTCAGTAAGAACTGTTCCACCCGCGTTCGTTACCTTTTTAATAGCCTCGTCGAGATTGCTCACTTCCACCAGGACTGCGGGGGTAGGCAGGCCGATTTTTCGTTTTACGAGACAGCCGTTCACACTACCTTTTTCGTCAGGAATGAAATTATTATCACTCTCACTATTCACCATAGTCATGAAGGAGAAATCGTCGTTGTGTTCCGGCGTTAAGGGCTGAACCTGCCAGTTAAAGGCAGTCTGGTAGAATTTTGATGCCCGATTGAGGTCATCGGTCGGAATGCTAAACCAAGTTACCCTGTTGCGTTCCCTGGCTCCTTCGTCTTTTCTGTTGCAGCTTTGTACCAGAAACAGCAGGCATAAGGTACAAAGCATAAAGTTGGATTTATCCATTGTCGATTGAAAATTTGTTGTACAAAACTATAATCGATGAATGGTTAGGCCGCTATGAAAAAGCCGGAATTACCTTTTGATTTTACGGAACTGCGAAGGAGTCTGTAAGGTAAGCTCGCGGAAAAAGCTTGTAAAATTATTGGCATCGGAGAAATTCAACTCGTCTGCAATTTCAGCAACAGTTTTGCCCGTCTGCAATAGCAACGTTTTGGAGTGGTTTAGCCTGGCATTGCGGATTATTGAAAGCGCGTTGACATTACACTCCTGTTTGATCGTTTCAGAAAGATGTTTTGCGCTTACGTTTAGCAAACTGGCATATTCTTTTACAGTTGTCAGTGTAAGAAACCGCTCATTGACAGCATCTACGAACGCCAAATGGAGTTGTTGCGCCGCAGTACCTTTGTTTAAATTTATTTTGCTGCCAACATCGCTCTGCTGCAATCGGTAGATGAAGATCTCCAGATAGTTTTTGATAATCTGCCTGCTTACATACCCCTTATAGTTTCTATACTCTTTATAGAGCTCAGAAGCTATTGCTTCGAAATGAATCATTTCGTCGTCTGAAAATGTACGGGTGGCGATGTCCTGGCCGTTAAGTATCGGCATTCGTTCGAATCCAAGTATTCGGTCCATAAAATCAGCCGTGAAATAAATAATAAAACCTTTGGATGATGAGCCGGTATAAGGTTCTGCATTTCCGGCAATAGTTTGTAATTGAAAAGGTTTTATTAGTGTAATCCGGTTTCTGCAGGGGCTAATAAACTTACCCTCTAAAATGAAGGAGCAGGTATCAGTAATGTCGATAACTAGCTCATAGTATAATTGCCTGTACGGGTCCAGGGAAAAATAGTTGAGTTCCTGCTCTTCCGAAAAACTGTAGATACAAAAGTCTGTCATTTCATTCAACAGCTTTACACCTAGTCTGCCGACTACCGATTGTATTTCCGGAATTATGACGATATCTGGTTTGTTCATCGTATTGTTATTCGGGAGTGATGAGGTTGCTTGGAATATGGCTGGAAAATTTAGCAGGTTGTAAATATACTTGGATGTGTTGAATCTTGCAATTGGAAGCTGAAACGTAAGCGGGCTCTGCTGGGGAGCAAGCTACCAGGGGATAAGCTCCGCCGACGAAATATCGGATTGCAGGTGTGCAAATTTTTTTGGGCTTTTAAAAAGTTGACCTATTATTGTCACAACGAACTAAGTAGTCAGTCCCTCAAAAGCAGCTGAAAGTCATGGCTGTAATTAGTTTCCGTTGTCTGTTTTAGATTGCAGGGAAAGTGAAAAATACTTTGGAACCCTGCAATCTGAATATGTCATCATCTTCAACTAAGCTGTCCAGGCCGGTCTGCTTGATGGCAGGTTGGCTGATGTTGAAACAAGTAAGGAATCTGAGTCATGAAAATGAAGTGGCATATTGTTCTGAAAACCTTTACTATCAATTCTTTTGAGGGCAACCATTTTTTCGTCCTGGTATAGATAATTCTGGGCACGGCCAATTTTTCCCGGAATTTGTGCGACAGTAAAACCATACCACCTATACTTGATCAATAGGAACAATGACAGGTTCAGCAGCGAATGACGCCTTGGTGGATGTAAGCCAAAGTCCTGCTGCATTTATGGCAGATGTGCCGTTGAGGCTGACCTGGATCGAAATTGTCCCGCCATCTAAATCGGGCCGGAAATGGGTTTGCACTGATGCATGCTTGATATGAGCGTTGTTACAGGCTAATACAAGGCCAGGCGAATTGCCTGTTCCACCGGCGTAAAGCCGGCTGTAGTATTCCCCACATTTAACGATCCCCGTAATAATAAGGGTGGCTGCGCCATAAATTTAGGATGGACGCCATAATGCGGCTGAGCTGAATGAACCAGAAACGGATGGCATAAGAAAACCGTTCCCGCCCTGCCTTTTGCATATATTACTTTCCTTTCGGGCAGCTCATTTAACTTGTCGGCAATCTCGGTAAACGAGAGGCCGCTATCACCTTCTTCAGCCAATAATCGCGCAACGTCCATATGTGAACCCTCATCAATAAGCGTCGGAGCATCGTTTTCACCAACGTCCGAATACAACACAAGCATCAACAAGGCCCGACCTCTTGATTTTATATTGGCGCGCCATTCAAGATAATTACCCGGATCATTACCCGGAAAACTTACATCCACATGTTTGCCGGTATCATTCGGCTGCCGAACAGAAGGAAACCTTATGGGAAATGTTCCCACACTGCGACAGGGAATCCATCTGTCTTTGCCAACCAATTGGTCGAAAATTGAATGCAGCTTTTTACTGTTTACCGACTCCACAAAAGGTTGCTGCGTGTACATGCCCAATCGTATCACAGGCTCGGTCCAGGTAGAAGGATTTGCCCGTTCACACGGAAGGTCGTTCCAAAGAATATCTACGGCCGCTGCTGCAATTTCCGGGGAGAATGCATGTTCGATCCTGATATAACCATTATGAATAAACTGTTCTATTTCGTTCTTACTTAATATTCCTGACATGAGTTTTTTCTTTAGCACAAACCCGGTTCAGCGGCTAACAAGTACCCCCTTGAACGACCAGGTTAGATTAACTATAAAATTTTTAATAATAGGAAACCGCACTGTGTGCATACACCACAGCGCATTGCTTAAGGACTAAGCCGGAAGGAAATTATAACATCACAGTCATGCTCATCGGACAAATGTAAAAACCTATTTTCAAAATTCCAGAATAAGATGCTTCTAAGAAGCCCGGGGTTGTAGCGAATTTCTGCACATTCGCCCAATTACCGTACAATAGACATACAAGATTCCGGTGCCGGTAAATTCCGAAAAGGGAGAAGTCTGGTATATCTTTTCGCTGATGAACATTGTGCTCCAGGGCTGTAGAATCAGTAAAATGTACAGTTGCAATCAATGCAGCCATTGAATCCTCCGTTGCCTATATACGCGGCCCTCTCAAAGGAAGAAAGCAGGATGAATACCCGGATGCTGTCACTCATTGCCGATATTTTAAGGATGTTCCCTGTAACAGGCAGCCTTGTGCAATCCACTAACTCTTTTATTCCTGTAAAGACGTCATGTTTTTTTGAAACGTTTATTTCGCATTACTGTTACAAGTACCTCAGCAGGTGCTGTACCCGCGTCATTGAATGCCTGAATGACTAGGGCGTTGACAAAGGACACTGCTATCTGTCTTTTTGCCAAAGCATCAGGTCTATTTTCTTCGCCTCTGTAATACTGCTTGGACCAACTATCGCGTCAAATGCGTTTATCATTTCTGCACCTAAAGCTGATGTGATCGTGTTTTGATACCAATCCTGAATTTCGGCATAGCAATCAATAGACTTAGCCAGTCTATCCGAATCATAGGAGGCGGGCTCTTTTTTACCCAATTTCTTAAGAACTTCTGAATCCCATACCGGCATATCGGGCCTGACTGTAGCCAATAATTTTGATGCAAACGACGCTTCATACCTGCCTGTTAATTGAAATAAGGCTGTATAACATTCTTCGAACGACAGCGCCTTGTTATGCTTGTTGGATAGTAACAGATTGTAATAGGGTTGCTGGAAAGCCTCATTGCGACGCATGCGATAGAAATGATTGTAACGGCGCCTGAAGTCGCGGTAGCCGGGGTCAGTCCAATCCTTGATTTCTGCGTTTTCGAACAGGCACATGATAGTGGTATACTTGTTGAGGCCTGCAATAAGGTTTTTCCAGTTAACGGATGTCTGCCAGTTTGTTTTTAAGCTTTCCATGATTTATCGGTTTCAATTAAATTAAATAACCCCTAAGCATGCTTCCCAAAGGTTTATTAGTAAATAGGGTCAACCATAAGTGCACTGCCGGCATACGATAAGTGACACCTGTATATGGCTTTGCTGCAAAGACGATCGTAAGTTAAAAATTTACTGCTAGTTTTTTCATTGAATTATGATCAATGCTGCAGCCTATTATTGTTTCACAGAGTAGGCCCGGTAGTAATAGCTGAGGCCTGTGCTGCAGATGCGTACCAGTACCGCAGCTGATTGCGCCAGGGATTGCAACGGAAAGCCCACAGCCGCCTTTTGTGGAACACGGTACTATGCCTGGTAGCAAGTGTTGGCGTGCTGGTAGAGCTGTGCACTGCATAGCGGCGAGGACTTGCAGTGAAAAGCCCGCCCGGGCGCCCTCCTTATCAGGGCGATCCTAATGCCTTCGTCCCAAATCGTGCGTCTATGCCCCATACTTTTTAGCGAATTTATACACAAAGAGGCCGCCCCTCAGGACAGCCTCCCCGTGTATAAAAACACATCAGCCTTATTGTACTGCAAACAACCGTGTGTAGATTTTTCCGTTTACCTGCACCCGCAGGAAATAGGTATCGGTACTGAGTGTAGTCGTATTTACCGTAAGCGTGCCTGCAGTGGCAGTGCTGGTTTGTGTACTTCTTACCACACCAAATTTATCCATTACTGTAATCACTACTTCGCCGTTCAATGCCTCGGTAACTTCGTAGTTTATATTGATAACAGAAGTAGCAGGGTTAGGGAACAGGTTCAAGCTTAGTCCGGGGTTTACCGCCTGGAAGGTCTTCTTCACCGAGCAGCCGGTTACATGGTCGCTTACCGTTACCTTGTAGCTACCTGTTACCACGCCTTCGAGATCTTCTGATATACTGCCGTTGTTCCAGCTATAGCTGTAGTCGCCGGAGCCTCCACTTACCGTGATGTCGATATTGCCGGTACTGTCGCTCAGGCCTGTTACCTTTAATGGTCCGCTACCAGGTACATTTACCAGCTCGCGGTATATGAAGCCTGAGTCGCTCTTAATGGTAATTTCGTAAGCGCCGGGCAACAGGTTGGAGAATAAGGCTGAGTCGATACCTGCCGGATTTGCCTTGCCTTTGATGTAATATTGCAGGGTGCCTGCTATGGGATCGTTTACATTGGCTTTGATGGTACCGTTCTTGCCGCATTGTGCCGCTTTAACAGCAAAATCGACATTGGCCACCATACTGCCGCCTCCTACTATATCATCGATATACAGCGTAGCCTCATTGCCCTGGATATGCTCCGACAGGAAGCCTATTTTGGTTACTTCCCGCAGGTCGATATCTGCATCTTCTTTCAGATAACTAAGAGGGATACGTAGTTGCTGGTATTCGTTGGTAAAGTTATTAATAAAGCCTTCCTGCTTCAGCCATATCGTTTTTGATTCGCGGTTGTACTGGTCTCTGATGAAGAGCATCATATCAAAGTCGGACGGTACATTATCGCCTTTGATGTTCAGGCTTAAGTAATGCTTGTTGCTAAGATCAATAATGCGGCTGTCATTAGTGCCCTGGTTCCAGTCGAGTACTACAGCAGCCCATCGGTCGCTTTCGTTGTGCTTCAGTTTTACTTTCATGGCCATAGGCTGGTTGGCACCGCCATCTTCGCTTACGCTATAGTCCGACAGCGGTTCATTGCTTATCCATGCTGCACCGGTATTAATATTGTCGCCATCCCAGATCACTTCGGTTTCGGCGGGTTTGTTGACTTTCAGTGCCAGCACGGTGTCCCGGAAATTGAAATTTTTATCGGTTACGGTCATGCGCACATCTACATCGCCACCCGCTATAATTTTGGGTATGGTGAATGTGGCTTCGTATTCGCCATTTTCGTTCAGCACAAGCTTCTTGCTATTACCCCTGTTCAGGTGCGACAGGTCGGCTGTAACCGATGTAATGTTACTATCCGGATCGGTAACGGTAGCCCTCAGGGTAACAAGGGTTTCGGCATCAGCATAGGCGGCAGCAGGATTAACCGACGCGGATAAGAAGTTAGGCTGCACAGGTATATTGGTGTACGGATAGGCCGCAATATCATCGATCCACACATCAAAGGCATCGTGGGCAGAATTTACTACCAGGTTCATTTGCCATACTTTGGTCAGATCAAGGCTATTGCCCAGCTCGCTGACGGGTATGCGTACACGTGAATATTGGTGCGGACTGAAGTTGCGCAGGTACCCGTCTTCTTTCAGGCGAATGGTAGCAGATGCATTCATATTGGCCGATGCATCGGTAAAGCTTAGTTCGATGTCTGCATTTCGGGCTGCATTGGATTTGATATAGAACTCAATGTATCCGTATTCGCTTATGTCTCTGGCGCCGCCCGGGTTGGGGTCGAAGCGCCAAACGGCAGCATTCCATTTGCCTTCGTCGTGTATAAAGTGAAAATGCAGGGTATTCGGCTTTTTGTTGCCACCGCTTGCAATGGCTTCCAGCGATGATTGTCCGGCATACGAGTCGTCGATGTCGTAGAATACAGAAGGTTCGCCGCCCGCTACATTATCACCGTCCCATATTACCATGGGAGATTTCTTTTTAATAATGCGGTATTGAATGCGATCCTGTACTACATTGCCTGTGGCATCTTTGGCATATAGTATCACATCTTTCAGGCCCGATGGTGTGTTTTTAGGAACGGTAAACTGCAACGAGAAGTTGTCGCCATCGCGCGCCATCAGTGCTTTACCCGGTCCGCCCAATACACTCAGGTCTACGTATATTGAATCCAGGTTGTTGTCGCCATCCAATACGGTGGCATACATATTTACCACAGCTTGTCCGTCCGAATAGCCGGTGCTGGTAGTAGCATAGAAAGTATCTACGAAGGGCAGTACAAACAGGTCTTCAGGAGTGAGCTCGAAATGGGCTATGCTCATCGGTGGCAAATCGTAGGTGAAGGTATTGCCGTCGATGCGCCTTACATTTTTGGCTTGTCTGATGTTAGGACTGCGGCTGTCGAGTATCCATACCCTGGCGCCTTTGTATTCAAAAGTACTGTTGACAGCAATAGTAGCAGTAAGTGTGCTGTCCTGGTTTTTATTCATAGCCACCACATGCATCATCGAGTCGTTGTTGTCCATTACAGAGGCGTAAACCGAGGCATTGGCGCGGTCGTCTGAGGTAGCCATCAGGCCATGGTTGCCAAACCTGCCGCCCTTTCCATTGTAATTTCTGAAAATGTCGAAGCCACTTTTAATATAGCCGCTTACTTCGCCCCAATAGTTGGCCATGTATATATCCTGCTGTCCGAATATACCCAGTACATCGGCTTGTGCAATGGCTCCCGACACGTGGTTAATGCCCATATAGCTATATTCCGTAATGGCAAGTTTGGTGCCCGGATACTTATTGGCAATCATACTGTTTACCTTAGGTATCAGCGGCAGCAATGCATGAGCATGGTCGTTGCCTATCCAGGTGGGCTCTACATAGGTCGAGTCCCATAGCGATCTGGACATTTCGAGCCGCGCCGCTACCGAGTTACGGTCATGCATGTTATTGGTAGGACGTTGATTGCCATGGTTGAAGTTTGTTTCCGGGTACCAGTGCAGATCCAGTACATCCAGCAATCTTCTTCCCTGCTGGTTGTGTTTCTCTTTCATTTTTTCCAGGTAGTATTCCACGAAATAGTTGTTGGATCCTTTCACTGCATCCCAATCCGAAGCGAACTGGAGGTTTTGGTAGGCTGTTACCCCGTATAGTGCCGGTCCGAATACTTCGGCTGTGGAGTCCATGTCTTTTACCAGGGCTGCGGTGTTAAAGGACCGGTTCATCAGTTGTGCTACCGTTACCCCTTCGGTGCCCCATAGTAGCGGGTGTGTATGCGACCACAGGCCGGGCTCATTGTCGAGCGAATAGCCCTGAATGCCCGTGGCGGTATTGCTTTTGCCGAATTTATGAAGCAGGTAATTCAGCTCTTCATCTATATATACATATCCGTCACTGGTGTCGGGTTGCAGCGAAAGGGGAGCGTTTTTGCGCAGCACTACTTCCTTCCAGCGGTTGGAGGGTGCGGCTTCGGCAATGCTTACGCCGCCGTTTTTGTCGGCAGCTACATAGCCCGCCATAGGTAAGGTTACCAACGAGTAGGCGCCTTGTTCTAAGGAGCTGCGGTGATGGTGCACTATGGCCGATGCGGGCTGGTTGTAAATACTGTCGGGTACGCCCAGGTGCCAGGGCAGCCAGTCGTCGCTATTTTGGTAATAGTCGCTTCCTGCATTGGATGCATTGTGCTCCCAGTTGTAGGAGGTAAGGCGGTTGCCGCCCAGTCGTTTAGAGCCGGCATGTTCGTACGGATCGTTGGTGCCATAGATCAATGGGCTGATCGCTTTACGGGGAGCCGTGGCGTTGATGTTGAGTTGCGTCTGCAATTGACCATAAAGGCCGCCAGACGACAGGTGTGCGAGCAATACAAGCCCGCCAACTACTTTTGTCGGTTTCACGTATATTGAATTTTTAGGTTAGACCTGAGATGTAAGCCGCCACTGATCAGAGGATTAACTAATGCTCTTGCATAGCGCGGTTAAAATGCAATGCTACACGGAAATGCAGATTCCAAAGGGCCTGCTCCTACGAACGACTACTAAACACAATAAGCTGCGTGAGCATGCTACAAGCGGCAATATAATGATGGAAATGTGTATCGTTAATTGCGCGCCTTAGTGTTTGTGAAATTGGGCGTGCCCCCGGCAGCGGGGCTTTGCCGCGCTATATTATCATTTCTCGTTTTGTACAAGGCGTCAACATCCGACGCTGTAATGCTGGCTGCCGGGGTCGGGCTACTGCAGGGTTTCGTGCCCGCGCTTATGGCGCGTGCACCGGCTCCCGCTGGTCGCCGCCTGCAGTATCCCTCACGCGGCGGCTAAGGCAAGGTATAAGGTGCCGGATGGGGGTATCGTCGGAGGCTTAGGTCGCAGTGTCTGCGGGAGTCTTGCGCTGGTGCGCAATTTATTGCGCCTTGTGGGGAGTGGGGGAGGTCCTGCCGGGAGCTTGGTTTCGCTGATTACGCACATCAACGCAGAAAAAATTCTGCGGAAGTCTGCGCAAATCTGCGGCATCTGCGGGAAGCTAAAGTATCGTCTCGGACTACCGTGCGGTCCTTTTTAACATCCAGAGCGTATTGGCCGCTATTGCCATCGATTTTTATTCAGAGTTTGTTTCGCTGATGGCGCAGATCAACGCTGAAAAAATCAGCGCAAATCTGCGGGAAACTAAAATTTCGTCCCGGACTACCATGCGGTCCTTTTTAGCATCCAGAGCGTACAGACCGCTATTGCCATCGGTTTTATATTCGTCCTTTTTTCTTGAAAAAAAAGGACCAAAAATTCAAGCCAGCCTTAAGGCGAATGCTGAAGCACCGGAAAAATGTGGCGCTGCATGCACAATTTTTTGCGCGTTTACGATATGGGCAACGGCGTGCCGATACAAACTGTTTAAGATTTGTGCAACCACTTTACCTAAAGCAAAAAATCACAGTTCCGCTTCATTTTTCCTTTCGCTGGTAAGGCTGGCAGCGCTCCGTTCAAACTATTACCAGGCTTAAATATTGGAGTTCGCATTTGGTGAACTTCTTTTTTGATTATGGACTTCGGCCAGACCTTTCACCCGATCCATCCAACTTTCGAATCGTATTGGCCGCAATTACCATCGCTTTTATGTTCGTCCTTTTTTCTTGAAAAAAAAGGACCAAAAATTCAAGCCAGCCTTAAGGCGAATGCTGAAGCACCGGAAAAATGTGGCGCTGCATGCACAATTTTTTGCGCATTTACGATATTGGGAACGGCGTGCCGATACAAAATATTTAAGACTGTGCAACCACTTTACCTAAAGCAAAAAATCACAGTTCCGCTTCATTTTTCCTTTCGCTGCTAAGGCTGGCAGCGCTCCGTTCAAACTATTACCAGGCTTAAATATTGGAGTTCGCATTTGGTGAACTTCTTTTTTGATTATGGACTTCGGCCAGACCTTTCACCCGATCCATCCAACTTTCGAATCGTATTGGCCGCAATTACCATCGCTTTTATGTTCGTCCTTTTTTCTTGAAAAAAAAGGACCAAAAATTCAAGCCAGCCTTAAGGCGAATGCTAAAGCACCGGAAAAATGTTGCGCTGCATGCACAATTTTTTGCGCATTTACGATATTGGGAACGGCGTGCCGATACAAACTATTTACGATTGTGCAAGCACTTTACCTGAACCAAAAAATCACAGTTGCGCTTCATTTTTCCTTTCGCTGGTAAGGCTGGCGGAGTTCCGTGCAAGGTGGTCGGTATATTTAAACTCAGAGAGCGCATCCAAAAGAAACTACGGATTGAAAAAAATCAGCGGAAATCTGCGATATCTGCGGGAAACTAAAATTTCGTCTCGGACTACCCATGCGATCCTTTTTAACATCCGGAGCGTACTAGCCGCTATGGCCATCGGTTTTATATTCAGAGGTTGGTTTCGCTGATTACGCAGGTCAACGCAGAAAAATCCGCCAGAATCTGCGCTATATTCTGTTGGTTAACTTGGGGTAATCAGTTTTCAATATGGTGGAATCATTAATTGGTTTCGGGTAAATATTAATGCTGCACCTTATCTTGCCGCGTAAATTTCCTGCGCGATATTGGTTCAGCAGAATGAAAATATTGATACTAACAAGACATATTTTGTTATGGTGATGTTAAAATTATTGTCCTGTTTTTGCATATTTTATGCTAAATTTCTTTTTTTTGCTTTCCGGGATTTAACGAGTTTTTTAGAACTGAATGCTTCTACCTGCCGCGTTCGATAAAGGACTCTATGCTTCGCGCGACATAATTTTCGTTTACATATACTATTCATCGGCTCTAAATATGAAGCTCGGCTTGAATATTAACACGAATTCTCTATCAAAAATCTGTTTCCTGTTTAAAAAAGATTTTGTACGTTTGTTTTAGTAATCTTTTAACCAAAGCCCCTAAACCATTCACCATGATTCTAACTAAACTGCCTCTTTCTCCTTCAATTTAATAAGCCGTTCGTGTCGAGTAATTTCCGATGAATTCGATGTCGCTTTTTGACTCGTCCTGGGAATGGTATGTAGCATTGTTAATTCTTTATGTATCCCTAAAGAGCTGGTCTGGCTATGCCCTGTCGCCCATCTATATTAATTGTAATTCTACTGCTGCTGGCGGTCAAGACGCGCGCACAGAAGGAGGGTGTTCCTGGTTTTCACGCTGGATTCGTGTATACCCATTCCGGTAAGTTATACTCCGATATGATTTTAACGGCTGACAAGCATATGGACGCACTCGTACATAGTAGCGCGGTTTGGCATAACGGGCGCGACAGCATTTTAATTTACACTGTTGACAGTAATAGAGTCCGTTTGAGACCAGGACTTAATAAAATTCAGATAGAGTACACACGGTCGGGCAGAGGTGCTTATGTTGAACCTGGATTTGAGCGTGCCATAAAGGTACTCGGTTCATTACCATGTGGCAGTTATATACAAAGGGTGGATGTTCTGCTGGATTCAGTGACGCAGTCGCAAACTTTCCATACTTCTGTTGACAGTTTATTCTCGCGCGATGGGAGCTTGTTCCTGGATCTGCAAGAGACTCAGATTCCAGAATCCTCCGCCACAACCCGATTGCTGGGTGCGACCCGGGACCTTGCTGGCGGTGCCAGGCAGGCTACGCTGCTACCGGCTCGCAGACTACAACGCATAGAAAAGTTATTGAAGCAACGTGGATTGCAATTTTCGCGAATTCAGGATCGGGGAAACGAGGCACTTGCTGTTTGGTCAGGGAAATGGTTTCTGGGAGTTTACCCTGTGGATAGTGAAGTGGTGATGCAGGGCGCCTCAGCCAGCGACCGGATGAACCAGGCATTACTTAAACAGCACTTGGGAAGCATCACTTCGCTATCCGAAAAGTTACGTCAGTTGCGCCGCCAACAGCGAGATGAGGACCGTGAAATGGAAGGCGAAATTTCGTTGGGAGGCCAGTTTAGTAACGATCAGGAACCGTACTCTGGCATCGACAATCAGTACTATGAACTGCAGGGAAATATTAGTTTCCCGGTTTTAGACATACCTGTTTCACTTTCCGGCTACTACACGACACAAGACAGGAAGCGTGAAGCCAAAGCGAGTTTCATGCATTTCCGCTACGATGCGGAAAAAGCCAAAGAACAATTGATGAAGCTTATCTCGGGCTTCAACAAAGGCTATGAAAATAACCTAAGGCAGGGAATGAGCTATGAAATGTTGTATGGTCAGGTACTTGATAATCTGCAGCGCGAAAAAGATAAAGCTGTACTGGACCTCGCAAAATCAGTCGATGTTCCACTGTCTGATGTTCAATCATTGAATGCAGATGACCTCCGTGATAGAGCGATGTCCAGTTTGACAGAACAAGCAACCGGCATGCTGGATTCCACCCAGGTCGCGTCGCTCGCCGATTCTGCGCGGTTATTGATACACAAGGGACATGAGCTGCAACAAAAAGCACTGGCTACAAAATACGAAGTGACGCGGAGGTATGAACAGATAAAGATATTGGAATCCCGGATAAACCAGTACCGTGGAATGTTGGATCAGTATAAGAATACGCTGCATTACGACTCTTTATTAGCCTACGGCCAATTGAAAGAATTAAAGAATGTTGACGAGCTTTCATACCGCGATTTGGCAGAACGAGCAGCCGGATTATTGCCCGAAGGCAAGACGAAGAAGCTGTTAAACGGACTCACGAGTTTTGACGCTGGTATATTTCCCAAACAGACCAGCAATTATACCATGGCCGGACAAATGTTGAAGGGTGCGGATATTGGATACGATTTCGGATTTGTACAGGCCGGCGCTACTTACGGTACCACCGAATACATAGATCGCAGCGGAAGCGTAGAACGGTATAAGGCTTATAGTGCCCGGGTTGGACTAAAACCGTTTTTACAGCAGCATATAGGGTTGGTGTATTATAGCTATGCACCTTCAAAAAAGTTATTGAATGACGGGGAATTCTTTAAGGGTGAAGGCCTGTCACTGCCTAGTTTTCGCAACCCGGTTCAGATTGTTGCTCTAACCCATAAAGGTAAAATAACCGAGCATATTGAGATTGAAGCAGAGTATGCCTTGTCTGATAAACCTGCACAGTCGGCCGAAGCAAGGGCGGCTATTGGCCTGATGGATAAAAGTGCCTGGAATGTTCAGGCGCGGATGGCCATTCCCAAAACAAGTATACAGGTTAACGCGGCCTACGAACAAGCTGGTTCTGCTTTTGAAAATAATACTTTACCCATGTTGCTTGCCGGTACAAATCGTTTTACTGTCGAAGGAAGTGGCGACTTTTTCAGATCTTTTCTTCGGGTCGGGATATCTTATCATCAAATGTTGCAGCAGAATTTGTATTCCACCGGTTCTAATGCTCGTTGGGGATTCGATGTGGCAACGCGCTCCCGCCGATACCCTTCGGTGGCAATATCATACAAACCGTTCGCTACGTTCAGAGCCTATGACGATACCTTAAATATAGAACAGAAGCCGATGATAGGCGCCGTTTGGACAGGGCGTATCAGCTATCAGTTAAAGCGACCAAAGTATGCACTCAGATTTCATGCTACGTACAACAAACAGCAAAGTATGATGGATACGGTCGATTATAGCAGTTCACTGTTTCAAATGAATACGATTTATTCGCGGGGCACTTCTATGCTGTCCTTAACTGTAGGTAAGAATCAATTTCAAAGTGGGGTACAAACAGTGAAATTTCCCGCCTATAACAATGGTCTCTTTGCAAGCGTGTCGGCAGCCGGCAAGCTGATGGAACCCTTACTGCTATCGGGAGGTTGGGATGTTGCCCGAAATAAGTCGGGATGGAGTAGATACGGATTTTTTATTTCGCCCATATACAATTTTAAAAAGTTGCCTTTTTCTGTGCGTACCAATCTACGGTACACCCGTTACATAATGGACGAAGTTCAGGGCTGGCGTAAACTTCTTTCGGGCGGCCTGGAACTTTCGTGGCGGTTTCGATATAAACTAAAGTTATAGCCACCATTCAACCATTGACTCAAAAATTATGCAACCATGAAACGTTATCTGATAATACTGACCTGCACCCTCCTGCTGTTTGTGCCCTGCCGTTTGTTCGCGCAGGCAAAAGTTACGGTCAATCTGGCGCCGGTAGACGGACTTGATCTGAACCCCGATAATTTTTTAAACTTTCAGGTTGTTTGCCACATGTCGCAATCGACCAGGGCGCTTATTAAAGGAAGTATAATTTATCGTAAGTCGGGACTGCGTCTAAATTATGAATTTCAGCAAACGCTGCAGCCTGGCATAAATACTTTTTCCGGTAAGGTAAAGCCCATCATTCAGTATAGTACTCCAGGCTTTAAAGATCTTTTTGAATTGCACCACAAGTTGCCGCAGGGTATCTACGAATACTGCGTTACTGTTTTGCCCGACTACCGCTCTGTAGAAGGTGATAACGAAACCTATAATGAATGTACCTATCACAAATCAGAAGATCTTTTTCTGATAAATCTGGCAGACCCGGAAAACAGAGCTGAAATTTACGAGACCAATCCTATGCTTAGCTGGGTTGTCAATTATCCCTTTATGTCGGAGTTGCAATATCGCATTCGGGTTGCTCCGATTAAAAACGGACAGACGCCTGTAACGGCTATTAACCGTAACAATCCGGTATATGACGAACGAAATTTAATGCAGTTAAGTGTTATGTACCCTGTGTACGGCAAGCCACTTGAAAAATTTCAACCCTATGCCTGGACAGTGGATGCCTATTACAAAGGTATTTTGTTGGGTGGGGCTGAACCGTGGCAGTTTACGATTATTGAAGACAGTCTTTTTACGGCTATACCCCGCGATCCGGCTTTTGTAGATATTAAAAAAGAAAACGGAAGTTACAATCTATACGCAGCGGGAAAGCTGAAACTCAAATACAAACTGGATGATATGCGTACAGATACGTTGCGCCTGCAATTGCTTGACGAACAGGATAAACCGGTAAAAATCAAAGAGGATTTTTTAGCTGCCAATTATGGTGACAACCGTTTCGTTATGGATTTTCACGAAAGCGGTCAACCACTAAAGCACCTGAAGCGATATACCCTACTACTTACTACTACTAATAACCATACCTATCGGATTTTATTCCGCTACGCAAATCCCGAACTGACAAGATAATATGAAACGACACATTTGGACCTCACTCTTAGTATTGGTGATGAGCACGGCTATATCCGTTACAGCCACCCTTATGCTCCTTCGACACGAACAAAAGAAAATTGCTGTAGTGGATGCAATTCAGTTGTTCAACGGCTTTAGAATGAAAATAGAAATGGAAGAAATGGCCTCCCATCAATTTAATGCGCTGAGTAGACAGGCAGATAGTTTGAAGAACGAAGTTACGCTTCGTTCTAAAGCCGGAGCAAAGGACGAAGCTACGCAGGCCTTGTACAAACAGTACCTTCAGGCTGGTCGCCAGCTGGAGGATGCCTATGAAGCCAGTAACAGGGATATAAATGAGCAGGTATGGAAGCGCCTGAATCCACTTATTGACGAATACGGAAAGAAAGCAGGATTGAGACTGATCATCGGTGCCAATGGAATGGGTACCGTATTGTACAATGACGAATATTTTGATCATACTAGTTCGATCATTTCATTTGTAAATGCACGTTATGAAAAAGGTAATTAGCCTTATTGTCTGTTTGTCGCTGGTGGCCGCCTGTGTGCGACCCAGTTCAGATAATATAATCGAATATGCCGAAAAAGAAAAGAATGGCCTGAGGAAGACAGCCGATCTTGGACTCGTTCGGTATACCTTACAATATAAGCCAGCCGCATATATGCTGAAAACCGAAGGACTCGAGCCGGGTGACCATCGGTACGCTCGGCGGAAAGAACAGTTAAAAGGTATGGCCTGGTTTAATTTATCAATTACAATACCGGGTTTTGGTCAGTCGCCGCTCCGATATGGGGTATCTGACCTGTCTGGTTACCAAAGCAGGCAAGATTATTACTTAAACCAGGCGCCATCTGATGCCTACTTATTATATGGTTCTGACACGCTGTATCCCACTTCGTATTGGTTTGAAAATGGCCTCAATCTGGTGCCGCACGAAACCATGGTATTTGGATTCGCCTTACCTGAAGGTCAGGATCAGGCCAAAGAAGAAATGCGGTTTTCATTTCACGACAGGATATTCAGGAATGGAATCCTGAAAGCAAGTATAGATAAAAATAGTCTCGACAGAGTGCAGGATTAATCCAATTCCCAGGTCAGTAAAAAAATAAACCTTATGTTGTATAAGCAATTCATCATGAAGAACACGGCACGTGTGTTATTGACCGTGTTAAGCTTTGAGCTCCTTTTTCCATTGGCTGCAAACGCGCTCACAACAGGCCCGAGTCAGCCCGAAGTTCAATCATTTGAACCGGTAGGTACAACTGACATGGTCGACCTGTTTTCAGGCGATTTTGTTTATAATATTCCCCTGCTGGATGTCGAGGGTTACCCTGTTAATATTTCGTACCACAGTGGTGCCGATATGGAGCAGGAAGCCAGCTGGGTGGGGCTGGGCTGGAATATCAATGTGGGCGCTATCAACAGAACCGTTCGGGGTATGCCCGACGACTTCAACGGGGAAGTAATACAAAAGGAATTAAACATCAAACCGGAAACGAACGTTAGGGTAGGCCTAGGAGGCGGCTTAGAACTGGCAGGTTCGGGTACGCCGCTGATTGGTGTTTCCGCAAATATGGGCTTAAGCCTGAATGTCAGTAATTACAAGGGCGTAAGTACCGATTTTACCATCGGAGCGGGTGTGAATGTAATAGGTATGGTTTCGGCAGGTTTCGACCTGGGTGTAAGTTCCCAGAACGGGGCCGACGTTGATTATAATGCCGGGTTGTCGTTCAGCAGCTCCATGATTGTAAAAAGTGATATATCGGTGGGTGTGGGTGTACAGATGAACCATGGATATAATTCCCGGAGCGGATTAAAGGACCGGCAGTTCGGAGGCTCCATTGGTGTTACATATAAGGGGTCTGGCGGCGGTATACGTACATCTGCAAGTGTACCCATTGGCACCAGGAACGTGATACCGGTTGTAACCAACGTAAGTAATTTGTCTGTATTGAGAGGACAAATCAAATTGGGAGCAGAGCTATTCAGCGTTTATCCCTATGCAACGGTCAACGGTATGGTGAGTAAGTTGACCTATGAACCAGACGGATCCATGAAGGGGTTTGGCTACCTCTATGCCCAAAATGCAGACGATGCCTCCATAATGGACTTCACACGGGATCGGGACGGAATTTACAACGAAACCATGCACTTTCTGCCACCCGGTAATATGACCTATGATATATATTCAGTGTCAGGACAGGGAACAGGCGGTTCCTTCAGGCCTTACCGAAATGACTTTGGTAGTGTGTACGACCCGCTTATTAGTAGCGGAGGAGATGATGTTTCTGTAAACCTTGAGGTTGGATTGGGTAACCTGTTTGAACTGGGTACTGATGTCAGCGTAAGTCGAACCGATATAGTATCGGGCCCATGGGATGCTTATAAGCGCCCCTTTACTCAGCGAAATTCGGGTAGTATTTATGAAAATGTTTACTTTAAACAGGCAGGTGAGGCGAGTGAAGTTAATGCCGGGATATTTAACGCCATACAGGGCCTGAGCCCGCTTGACGGAACCGCTACCAGTTCGCTACCGCTTACCAAACCCGGTTCTGACACGCGGCGCGATCCACGCGGCAACCTGATATATTACTTTACAGCCGATGAAGCATCGCGCTACGGAGTAGCATCTTCGCAGAAAATACACAATTATACCAGTACCAACGGTTTTGCTTCCGGGGCTAACACTTCAAAAACTGAAATAGACCGTGTGTCAGGAAGCCGGAAAGGGCACCATATTTCAGAAGTTGTACAGGTGCAAACCGATGGTCGCAGATATATTTATGGGATACCTGCCATGAACAATAGCCAGGAAGAGTACACATTTGCTGTGCCGCCATCAGGTACCAACAACGGAATCGTAAGTTTCAATTCAGGAGATGCGAGTAGTGGAAACGGCAACGGTAGGGATCATTTTTATACTAAGACAGCTACACCGGCATACGCCCACAGTTATTTGTTAACTTCTGTATTATCGACCGATTACGTAGATATTACCGGAGACGGCGTTACGGACGATGATTTTGGTTCCTTCACAAAATTCAATTACTCCCGAAAGCACGCTAATTATAAATGGAAAGTTCCGTACGGAAAAGACCTGGCACAATATAACCCGGGTTTCAAATCAGATACCGAAGACGATAAGGCCAGCTTTATTAAGGGCGACCGCGAACAGTGGCTATTGCATAGTATCGAAAGCAAGAATTTTGTAGCCGAATTTTATACTTCGTTGCGGGCCGATGCCCGGGGCGTGGATACAGGTGCGGATTTTTCTTATAAACTGGACTCCATTCGGCTCTTTAATAAGCATGATCGTTTCGCCAACACTACATCGGCAGTGCCGGTTAAAACAGTCATATTCAATTATGACTACTCCCTGTGTAAAGGGGTTGCCAATAATGCAAATTATTTGAAATACAATGTGGTCGACGCGAACAGCGGCAAACTGACCCTGCTCAGGATCATGGTTAGATATGGCAACTCGGACAAGAGTATGATTAGTCCCTATCAGTTTGCATACAAAAACAACCGGAATTACAGCATAGCAACCAAGGACCGGTGGGGCACTTATAAACCCAATACGGGTGCCATGAACAACACCGACTTCCCTTTCATTGATCAGAATGACAGTGAGCTTAACGATCACATGGCGGCCTGGGCATTGGGCGAAATTGCTCTTCCCTCCGGCGGTAAAATTGAAGTAGACTATGAAGCTGATGACTACGCATATGTACAGGATAAAGTGGCCATGGAAATGTTCCTGTTGCAAGGATTGGGTAGTTCGCCCAATTTCTCTTCCGGCGCGCACTTGTACCTCGATAAGGACAATCCGAATACCTACCTTTATTTCACGCGTCGTATTAGTAGTGAAATACCAGATCTCAACTTCCAGGATAATTACCTTAAGGGGCATTCGATATTATACTACAACTTTAATACCCAACTGGTGGGAAGCAACTACGAGCCTATTAAGGGATATGCCGAGGTAGAGGAAGTAGGAGCTTGCTCCGATGGTGTACACGGATATGTAAAGTTGAAGCCCGTATCCATAACCGGGGGTGGCGCTTCGCTGAATCACCCATCTTACACCGCGCTCAACTTTGCGAGATACTATTTGCCCCATATTATTTTTCCGGGAGCTGACCCCTCGCAAGGTTCCATTGCCAATATTCTGGCCGGTATGCAATATGCTTTCTCAGAACTGGTGAGCATTACCAAAAATCCAGTAAAACGAATGACCCAGGAAGGCAAAGCCCGGCAGGTACAGCTTTCACATTCCTACATACGGCTCAACAGTCCCGGGCTGAAGAAGAAAGGTGGTGGCTGCAGGGTGAAGGAATTGCGATTTAAGGACAATTGGAGCAAACTGGCAGGTGGCAATAGCCAGGATGCTCAATACGGAAAGCGGTACAATTATACCACTACTGATGCCGGGAGCTATGGAGCAATAAGTAGCGGTGTGGCCAGTTACGAGCCTGCTATAGGAGGCGATGAAAACCCCTTTCGTGAACCTGTTAATTACGAAGCTCAATCAGGCGGTAAATTCCCTCCGCACGACCCGGTCGGTATTTACCAGGAACTTCCGGTGGGAGAAAGCCTCTACCCCGGAGCGATGGTGGGGTACTCGAGGGTTACGGTATCAAGCATACACCAATCGGAAGGGCGCTCTTCGCAGGGCATGGATATACATGAATTCTACACGTCAAAGGACTTTCCGGTACGCGCTGAGGCGACTACCAAAAACCCACTTGGGACGGACAGCAAATACAGCTTCAGGGAACAACGCCGAATAAGCGAAGGCTCTCAGGGTTACACGCTGATATTTAACGATATGCATGGCAAACCGCGGCGTACCGAACACCGGATATTCAAACCCTCATCAGCAACCTCGGAACTCGTAAGCTACAAGCAATATACCTATAATACCGAACAGGGCAAGCTCAGCAGTACGGTGCCTGTAATGGAGTACGACCCGGTAGCAAGTATGATGCGGAAGGTAAATAAAACAGTTGGACTGGAAGCGGATATTACCATTGACACCCGGGAGAAGAAAGAGGAAACAAGGTCGCATACTTTATATGGCAGTTTGAATGTATTCCTGATCGGTGTATTCCCGGTGCCGGTGGGTTTGATATATGGATTCGATTTTAATTTCAAAAACGAGTTCCGTTCCGTGGTAGCCACCAAAGTTGTTCAACAATATGGCCTTTTGAAAGAGGTGCAGAGTATGCAGGAGGGTGCAATTACCACCGTACGCAACGAGGCATTCGATGCGCTTACCGGGCAGGCGCTAATTACTTCGGTCAACAACGAATTTAACGACAAGGAGTACAGCGTCGACTACCCGGCGTACTGGGGTTATAAATCAATGGGGCCTTCGTTTTTGAATACGGGTTTTGAACAGCAATTTGATAGTGTGGCAGTTATCAACTCGCAAGCGATTCTTCCCGGCATAACAGCGGGCCACTTCAAGGTGGGAGATGAAGTATTTATGACCTATACCGAAGGTGGAGTGCCTAAGCAAAATAATGCATGGGTGAATAGCATTTACCTTCCCGGTACAACATCGTCTCCCGATTTGTGGAAATGTTATGATTGTGAGTTGGGCACTGTAATTGACACTGTAACAATGAGTGTCGATAATAGTGAAGTATATAAATCTTGCGGTTCGACAATTCATCATGTTACGTTGTATAACAGTTGCGGAAAGCTGGCACTCGCCTTGACGCCGAGATACAAAGCCTCTTGGACAGCCAACGGAACCCTTCGCAAAGTCAAAGTCAAAATTGTGCGATCCGGTGCGAAAAATCAGTTAAATGAGTCAATCCAGGAATATACCACTATGTCACAACCCTATGATGGTAATGGCTTTTTGAAAGACACGCCCAATGATTTGATCAGCGTTTCGGCACGAACGTATTCTGACACGATGACCGCCATCTTACCACGATTCGACGCCTCGTTGAACCCCAATGGATGGGATTCCCTGAACATTTTTTTAAACGGGACGAAGCAGGTCAAAAGGATATCAAAAGAGTACGTCTATTTGAAAAACCGGAATTACGGCGTAAACGACAGTCGTCGGGGAGGGTTATTTACTGCCGCCTCACTCTGGCGGTCCGGTGGCAATCCTGACATTTGTGAACCCTACGAAATATATTGTAAAAATCCCAGCGGCCCCGACGGGAACTATCCTACTTCAATGGTGCGTTTCTTGAGCTATATATCCCTCGGGTATGTCAACGATTATAATTATTTCACTCCTGACACTTCCTTTGACAACAACTGGGTAGTAGCACGCTCAGTAACTAAATGGAGTCCCTGGGGGCATGAACTCGAAAACAAAGATGCCATCGGGAATTTCACGGCTGCTCAATACGGTTATAACCAGCAATTGCCGGTGGCTGTAGCGCAAAATGCCCGCCAACACCAGATGTTTGCCGAAAGCTTTGAAGACTTCCGGGTGTTGGAAATTGCCTCCAGTCTGGCACGCTTGAGCTACTCGCCATTTGCCGGCTTTTTCTCTCTTGCCCAGCTTTCTGGAACCAATTACGCTCAATATAGCCTGAGCGGAGGGTCGGTAACACTTTCAACATCCGCTGCACATTCAGGCAGTTATTCCCTGTCTACTGCATCGAGTGCTACGCTGCAGTTCCCCATGGCCGCCAATCCGGTGGGCAATGGCCAGCCGCAGTACAAAAACTTTACTATGGAACATAATCAGCGTTACCTGCTATCCTACTGGTTCCGTCCGCATTCCATTTCATCGCTGGTACATGCTTACAGCGCACCCCTGGGGCAGTTGCGATCTAATATAATTGACGGATGGCAGCAGGCTGATATGATTATTACAGCTCCATCAAGCGGCAGTACTTACTCCCTTACCTTCCCTTCTGGTTTGTATATCGATGATATCAGGATGCTGCCGCTGAACGCCAATATGAAAGCCTTTGTATACCATCCGATAAACCAGCGGTTGATCGCAACGCTGGATGAGAACAATTTTGCATCTTTTTATGAGTACGACCAGGAGGGCAATCTGATTCGAACCAAAAAAGAAACCGAAAAGGGTATTATAACTGTGATGGAGTCCCGGAGCGCTAATGCTAAAGGTGTTATTAACTGATTAAACCTATACACGATGAGATACACCAGGTGTTCCACAAAGAGCATGTTAACGATCATATTGCTCTTCTTAGGGAAAGGATTGCTGGCCCAAAGCGCCCCGGAACTGCAGTCGGTGCTGCAGAAGTTGAAGTCGATCAGGACGTATAGTTATGAGACAGAGGCTAAGGCTGTATTCCCGGATGGAAAGCGGGACAGGAAGTTGACGCGGGTATATTTGGATGCAGCTAACCGGCAGTTGCAGTATGTCGACGATTACCAGGTGGTATTGCTCAATAAAGACTGGATGTTCAAAGCTGACCACCGGAGCAAGCAGGCCAGTATTTTCAATGTGCGCAGCTATGATAAGAAAAACCAGGGATTATTGCCCTCGCTGGGATCCGTGTTCGAGCAACATACCATGGCGCGTTTTCTTGATTCTGTGGTGCTGAAAGAAGGTAAACTGGCCCCGGTAAAGAAAAAAGGAGATCTGACAACTTATAGAATAACTTTTCCCGAAAGTACATATCTGCAATGGATAGAAATTGTTTTTAACGAAAAGAAACAACTCCCGGAGCTAATAAAGACGATGAGCCGGTTTACCGAGGGCAGGGGAAACAATGGCCAGGTATTGGTTACCACTCTGGAAACAATAAGCCGCAATTATACAACCATTATAGATCCCAAAGTTTTTGACGAGCAGCAGTTTTTTAGAAAAAACGGTGATAAAATAGCCCTGAACCAATTCAAAACCTATAAAGTATCCACCATTCTGTAAACCCTTCACCTATGAAATCCATAACTGCATTCCATAGCCTTTGGGCCCGCCTATTCAGCGTATTAATAACCTGCTGCATGACACAGCCGCTGGCCGCGCAAACGTTCAACTTCCAAACCCGTGAAGCCAGTGTTATTAAAACAGCGCAGCAAATAAAAGACCATAACGGGTTCCCCGATACGCTGGTCGTACGGCAAGATAAGTGGGAAGAAATGGTAGATGCCGGTAGTTCATGGGCAAACAACCTCAAGTTCAAGAGCGTACAAGCTTTCGTCCGTTTTTCGGTAAACCATGCCTATCCGGACAAGATATATGATCCCTACGTATTCCGGCTGGCGTATCAGGTGCTCGGCTTTGCCAATATGGCCGATACAAATGCGTTCACAACGCATGTAGATACGCTAACGATCGCTTATAATCCTGACTCACTTTCCTCTTATCAGGATATACAGATGACTAAGTATAGTAATTACCATAAGATTATGGTTATACCAAAGGCATTGTTTAAAATCACCGGGGCTTCAGCTCCACCTGTACTGCAGGACTTAAGTTCCTCAGGTGGTTTTAATGCGCTTAATTTTACCATCGAAGCGGCTATACTGGTACAGCCCTTCCATAAAAAAGCAAATGCGGGCTCGGGTAATATTGATGTCTATGGCCCATCGGCACCGGCATTAAATATTGGTGCCGGTACGGCCACCAACGATTACCTGCCGGTGTATTGGAATCTTACAGGTGCCAGTCTTACTGCCAACCTTGAGCTGACTCCGGTGAACTATGAGTTGGAGTGGACCTATGTCGACGACTATTCCGTTGACCGAACTACTGGCAGTATTAGTAATATTAGCGCCAGCTCGTTGAATTACTCCTTTAAAAACAACAGCACCCGTATTTGGTTAGACACTAATTATTACCGAATTCCCCTCATCTATCAACATGGTTACCTGCTGTACCGGGTTAGAATGGTAAGACCGGATTCGGTCAATTATCAATACCCGGTTTATGGCGTATGGTCTATGTCCGACGCGGGTACCGTAAGCAGCGCAGCTTCGGGAAGCAGATACCAGATTTCGAATGCACACCTCAACGACAGCATCAACTGGCAGTATACCGTATCCTTTGCAGAGCAGGGAAAGTACAAGCATGTCATGAGTTATTACGACGGGATGCTTAAGAACCGGCAGAGTATTACCAGGTTCAACAGTTTACCGGCCCGGCTTATAGCTACCGAACAGGTGTACGACTACGAGGGTAGGCCATCCATCAGTATATTGCCGACTCCGATTAGTTCGCAGCAATTTCGCTATCAATATAACCTGACCTTGAACAGCGCTACCGGGCTTCCCTACAAAGCCGGCGATTTCGATGCACTGTCCGGATGGTCGTGTCCGGCTGAACCTGTATTGCCCAGATTGTCTAATAGCTCACCCGCACATATCTATTACTCACCGCTGAACCCCGATCAGGCCGGATATCAAAAATTTGTGCCTGATGCAGGAGGCTACCCGCTTGTTCAAACTATTTATTCTGCGGGATATGACGAGCGAGTAGAACAACAGGGAGGAGCGGGCGATACCCTGCAGCTGTCACGCGGGCACCAGGTTAAAAATGCCTACACAGGTTCAGATCAACTCGACCTCAACCGCATATTGGGTACAGATATAGGTTGGTCGGGATATTACCGGAAGACTGTTTCCCGCGATCCAAATGGTCAGTACTCGCTCAATATCTCCGACTACAAAGGACGTACCGTTGCCAGCTCCATGATTGGCATACCAGATACCACGTTGATAGCTATAAGAGCTAACACCAATGTACCGGATACGAGCGGCTATTTGGAAGACCATCTTTCAGGTGCCTTGCAGCAGGTGCTGAGTAGTAAGAAAATATTTGATAAGAATATTTTCAATGAGGCTGCCGGAAACAATACCGTACAATATAAGGCCTGTCTCAACCCGTACCCTACTTTTTGTTCCGGTAAATTTTTGACCGTCCGAACCCGCTATGATTATTCCATTTTCGATGAATGCGGAGTGGTAAAAGCAAGCAACGGCGGCAATTTAGGCAGCACGGGCGTAGTTAATTCGGGTGCCCCGCGTTGCGATAGCGGTGCGGTGGTTCCCTTTTACATGGAACAGGGTAAACACAGCCTGCATAAAGAACTAACCATCAATACGGAAGACGTCTGGGCAGCCGTCGATTCGTTTATGACACTGCCCAGTTCAGAAAACTGCCTTAAAACGGAGAACTGGTTTGTGAAGGAATCAGTGCTTTCCCGTGAATTTCCCTGTCCTAAGGGCTGGGCAGATGCAAGCAGCCTGGACTGTGAGGGTAAAAAATACCAGATGATGCAGGAGTTGTGGCCCAATATAGACAGTTCCAATGTAGTGCGCAAATATGGTGTCTACCAACAGGCCTCAGGTATAGTACTTGGCAATCAGAATTCGATTTTTACATTGTACTGCGGCACTGGTAGCAATCCCGATTTATGGAACAACCTGATTACACAGGATTCTTTGCATGCCGTGGTAGGCAACGATTACTGGACCGGTCCGGGAAATAATACGTTGTTGCCCGGCAACTATGGAGCCAGTATTGCCGGATTCTCCATTATCGACTTCCGGGGCGATACGCTCAATTGTAAATACCGCTATCAGGACGATTGTATCATTACCCTGCCGGCATCTGTGGAGAAATTTGGTCAGGTGTACACGAACCTGCAGCAACTTCCGGTTCAAACGTTCATTACGCTGTTCAATGACAGCATTGCTGCTGCATTGCTGCCGCTGCATCCTGAATATTGCAAATTGCTTAGTTGTGTCGATGATGTGTTTTACAAAAAGATGCAGTCGTTGCCGGACGCTGAGGTCGCCGGACAGTTAGGTTTATTGTACCTGCAGGATATGATAGCCGCCGATCCCCTGTACGCCGCCATGGCCGCACTTAGTGTTCAATATCCCAGTGCTATGGATACTTTGTCACATACGAGTGGAGGCATTATTAGTCTTGATACCCTGGCGCTGATGCAGGCGTACTGTGGCTGTACCGATACCGTAATGTTTGCGCAGTGTCTGAGCAGTTTTGCTACGGAGATCAGTAATGGAACCTTCGCCAGCGGCTATGTGGCACAGCGCTATTTTGAATCAGCTCGCGCTATGTACCTGAGTAACCGCATGCGCTACCTGTTTAACCTAAGTCCTGCTGCCGGAGGTTCCTGTTCTACTTGTGCCCCGGTGCGCATGGACCTGGTGCCTGCACCCATTTTCCCGGCAATACTCGATCCAGGTGGTACTCTGGCTACCGGCCCGGGCAGTATTTTGGAAACCATTACGCTGCAAAACCCTGGCCAGGGAGCTACAGTAGAAGATTATTTTTACCTGCTCTCCATAGTGGATCCCGACAGTTTCGCTGCATTCCAGGCCCAAAATGACAGTTCTTTCATGGTGTACCAGAATTTTGATTCAATACTCTATCAGGCGGCCGTCGCGCAAATTATAGATGGTTTGGTAAACTGCGGCAACAGTACCACACTTACCGCGATACAAAATACCCTGCTGGCCATGGGTGCCAATGGTGAAGTGCCAGCCGGTAAATTCAGTCCTGAGCAAATAAGATACGCCATCCTTAGCAATGGGTTGTCGCCCGACGACCTTTGCAATCCTTACCTGGTCAGCTACGACGACAATATGAACTTTGCGAATGCCATGTCTGACCCTGATTTTGAATGCCGGGACGCTTCTTACTACGCCTCTGTTGCGGAGTCGATCAATGGATGGGGGTATACGGGATCGGCCCTGAACGCACTCAGAAACCCGGGATCTGTATACCCGCTCTATCTGGATCCGGGTATTGCATTTGAGCAGGAATTGTTCAATAACCTCACCGGATGGTGGGGTAGTGTAGTGGCATCGTACAACAGCAGCTCCGGCCTGTACACCCTCACCTATTCTGCCAATGGAAATGATGTGCGTGTGTACCTGCGTTCACCTGTAAGCGGCCCCTGCGCCAATGCGTTTGTACAACAACCCGGCGAAACGCTGAGTGTAAGTGTAGATTGTATACAGAATACCCCAATGGGCGCGTTCAATGGATTAACATTTGGATATCTGGGTAAGTTTACCTTCGCTGTTACGGTACACCGTACATCGGCTTCAGGGGTTAGCCATTGCCTGCTGCCTGCCTGGACGGAAGTTATGCCTATGAATGAGTCAGACGACAATCCACTGGCAGCTTGTGTGCCCTGCACACAGATGCGCGATTTGTATGATGAATTTGCCGATACGCTTCAGGCTTATGAGGTATATGGCGTCAACCATCCGGTATATGCCCGCATGCTGCGTAATTTTATGAATTATAAGCTCGGCAAACGCTTCAGCGACGAACAATACCTCGACTTTATTGAAAGCTGCGCATTAAGTAATTATAGAGCTATACGGAGTTATTCTGATCATTACCGCCTTCGATTCAATAATGGCTGGTCCGAAACCTTTGCCTCCGGTTTTGCTGCTGCCTTTCCCAATTCACCTCAGCCCTTTGCCTGGTGGTATAAGATACCTTCAGGTAGCGAGGAGGTTAAGTTAGATTTTAGTCAGGTTCCCTTTGCTTCGCTGAGGGCGGTACGTAACTTTTTAGACGGATATACGAACAATGTCAATGAACGGCACAATAATGCTGCACCCGACACGGCCGGTAAGCTATTAGGATTTTTACTTCTTCAATCTACTCACTCTTTCAATACATCCAGCATTTTTGCCGGAAGCTCGTATCCTTTTACCATCACACAAGAGCCAACCGCGTTAAATTTCTGGAACGGGACCAGTTTCGTAAATAAGGTAATTTACTATGTTCATGCCACCAGCAGTACGCAATTTGCTGAAAACACCCGCAATGCACAAAAGCTCTATACTTACCTTGCTCAAAATAATATAAGTGCCCGCTGGTACAATCATCTCTATTTTTCGAGGGATCCGCAATACAGCCTTGCCGAAAAAGAAGATTTTCTGGATTATACCTACGATCGTCAGGGGCAGTATCCGGCTACCGTATTGGATCAGTTGAAACCCGATGCGTTGGAAGCCGGCATCAGCTCCTTCTCCGGAAAAATGATCAGTTACGGGCATCCTGCCATGCCGGGTAATATACATAACCTCTACCTGGCCAATCCATCTACCGCGACCAACGGTACCCATTACAACAAATTGAGCCACGTATTGGAGACAGTAGGCAATTATTTCAATGGCCTCACCGGACAGAAATTACTCTTCTTCAATGGTTCCAACACCCGGCAGATTACTTCAGGCAATGTACTTACGGGATTCCGATGCCGCGATACGGCCTTTTGGTACCGCTATTTCGGATCCGGGGATAGTCTGTTCAATGTTTTTGTAAAAGTACCCGCCTATTTGGATACCAGCTATTTCGACGACTATGCTATCGACAGCTATGGCTTCCAGCCAGGCGAAGTCAACTCGCGGTCTTTCTATGTTGTATTAAAGCGCATACCCGGATCGCTGGCTCCCCTGCCCGAATTGCGCCTCAATGGATACACCGACTTTACCATTGCTACTAACCTTCGGATACAAAATGTACTGCTGGCGCAGCAGGTAACGCAGCCTGTACCTGTAGCGGATACGGTAGACAATTGCGAGCGCAGCCGTTTGAAGGAAGCGATCCTGGAGGGTAAGATCCGTTATAAACATTATATCGATTCCATCCGTTCCGGATTGCAAAGCGGGATGATGGCGCATTTGCTCGGCAACGGTATTAGCGAACAACTGATTACCGGCTACCGAACGCATCGATTCAATTATACCTTGTACAGTTACGACCGGGCAGGTAACCTCATCAGAACGGTGCCTCCGGAAGGTGTACGTTTTATGGCCAATAACCAACTGCAAAATGTTAATACCCAGCGTACGGCTAATAATATTATTACTCCCGGTCATTTCAAAAGCAGTTTGTACCGCTACAACTCATTGAACCAGGTGTACCAGCAATCCACCCCCGATGGTGGAACGGTAGACTATTTTTACGATGCTGCAGGAAGGGTAATATTCTCACAGAATGCTAAACAAAAGCTGACCGGAGATATGACCTATACACTGTATGACGATCAGGGACGTATTGCCGAAACAGGACAGGTAAACGCAGTTTGTACACCTTATTTTGTACCCTACCATGCTCCTAGTAATTCCGTTCCCCCGGCTTATTCCTGCGCTCGTTACGATCATATTGCGAAACAATATACGCCGTATCCGGTCGAAGTAAACAGCTTGAAACACTATACGCACGCTGATGTTCGCAACTTTGTACGTTCCTTGAATCGTACCGAAGTGGTGTACACACATTACGATACGGCCGCTGTGGTACTATCAGCTTCACCGGGTATGAGCCCCCAGGAAAACCTGCGCAAAAGGGTAAGCTCCATCAAATATTTTGACCACTTGCTGGCCAGTGATGCCGCTGCCGAACACTACGACTATGCCATGCACTTCAGCTACGATATTGCCGGTAATGTCAAAAGCCTGGTACGCGATTATCCGGCCTGGAAGCCGGTGCACCAGCAGTTTAAACGTGTAGATTACGACTACGATGTTATAAGCGGAAAAGTAAACCTGCTCAGTTATAACCGCGGCTTTGCCGATCAGTATTTCCAGCGTTATGGCTACGACGACGATAACCGCATTACACAGGTGGAAAGCAGCAGCGATGGCTATATATGGATGCGCGACGCCGCATACCAGTATTACCAGCACGGACCGCTGGCCCGCATGAGCCTCGGCGACCTGAGGGTGCAGGGTGTGGACTATGCCTATACGATACAGGGGTGGCTGAAAGCTATTAATGGCGATCTGCTGGACTCGCTGAAGGATATGGGCCTGGACGGAAAAGGCAGCAGCAATAGCATACATGCCTATGACGCTGCCGCGCTTACGCTCGATTATTTCAAAGGTGACTACAGGCCTATTGGCAGTACGGCAGTAACCAATATCGCAGCGCCGTCCAAAAGCCTGTACAACGGCAATATTCCCCGGGCCACTACCGCCTTGCGTCCCTTCGCCGACCTCGCCAGCAATTATACCTACGATCAGTTGAACAGGATCGTGCGCGCCGACTATAGCCATATCGCGCGTAGCAGCGGAACACTTACCAATACCGCCGACTACTACAGCAGTTATGGCTATGATATGGACGGCAATCTGAACAAGTTGGTGCGTAATGGCAATCAACCCGGTAACCTCATGATGGACAGCCTGGTGTACCGTTATACCAATACCGCCACCACCGACAACAAGTTGCAGAATGTAAACGATTATGCGGCCAACAACTATCAGAACGATATTAAGCAACATACCAATGCGGCCATCAGTCGCTACCTGTACGATGCTACGGGCAATGTGGTCAAAGACCAGGTTACCGGACAGGACACGATTTTATGGAACCATTATAACAAAGTAACGCGTACCGAGAACGATTCGGTGGGGCACGGACTGGCCTTTGCATACGATGGCGCCGGTAACCGCTATATGAAACGGTTGCTGAAAGAAGAACAGGATACTACAGTAGAGCGCTCAGATTACTATGTACGCGATGCCCAGGGTAATATACTGGCCATATACCAGTCGGAAGCAAAGTATGAAATGACGAAGAGGGAATGGGTGGAATATGCCACGGCTACACTGAAGGCTAATGCGGGTATTAGTCTGCCGGTGATGCTGCAACAGGTGATACTGCCTTATATGGGGAATGACGGACATTTCAGGTCGGATATTCTGAAAACGCTGTCGCTGCACGGCCCCTACGTAGCAGGACTGCTGGAGACCTACCCGGTATCGTTTTATATACGCAACAGCGCTGCTGTTAAAAGCAATATGCTGGCGCATACGGGCGAGCATGCCGACTTCTACAGTCAGTTGGCAACTCATTCGGCTACTAACAGCCTGCCCATTTTAGCTATGGCCCTGGATCGGGGCGTGGCCAACGGCGATATCCCCTTTGGCGATATGATGGAGGCTGCCTATAATGCCATGACCCAGACTACACATCAGGATATAGTTAACCTGCTGTGTGGCACCGATAGTTTGCGTGCTCATATGATGCAGTTGATGGAGTTGCCGGAAAGCTCTGTTTGCCTCGACGATATGGCCGCCCTGGAATATGAAGCCGGAAAAAATCCTGCACAGTTTTATAGTAAGCTGGCACAAACCGGTGATAGCCCGGCCTTGCAGGAAGATTTTTTAAGTTTCTTACAAGGCATGACCCAATTGAGCAGTGTCAATAGCGATTACAATCTGGTAGGTACCGACGGTGCCTTTACACCTTATTTTCAGCAGGCCTTGCAGTTTCATGCCAACGATTCGTTGTTGGGTGGGTTTTTAGAGTCCTGGTCATCGTCGTTTGAATTATTGCTGTCGACAAACAGTACCCAAACCCTTACGGCCATTATTTTGGACAAGTATCCGGCAGAGCTGATTACTGATTTCATTGATAATGAAGCTGCGGGCGAGCCTGCAATGCTGTATAGTGCGCTGACTGCGGTGCCCTGGCTGACATTGTCGAACTATGTGGAGATATGGAGCATTTATCCCACAACCATTACTGTTACCCATACGGTGTATGAAAATGTGCTCAAAAACCAAAGGATACACTTATCTTCACATCACTTATACGGCAGCAGCCGCCTGGGCACTAAAGATTACAAACCCGGACAGTATTATATGTACTGGGATTTCGGAGGGCCAACGGTGATAGCCGATACCAGCTCTTTGACAACACGCCGCCCCTGGTACAGTATGGTGTACAACGATGCAGTACAGGGCCTGGCATTATCGCCGTACGGTATGACAGATGCCAGCCGCTACCAGGTGCAGCACCTGGCCGGACAAAAGCAGTACGAGCTCACGAACCACCTGGGCAATGTACAAGCCACCATCAGCGACCTGCCGGTAAAGGTGGGCGAGGCGCATACCGAGTACCATGCACCGGCCCTGCCAGCGGTATACGATTACTATCCCTTTGGCATGCTGATGCCCGACCGGTATACCTCCGATACCAGCAGCGAATGTGTAACGGTAAGCCAGACCAAATGGGTAACCACCTGGGTAACGCATTGTTACCTGGCAGCCGATTGGGTATGGCCTGCGTACAGTTACTATGGCAGTGTATCGGTTAGTACCAGCAGCGGTTTGCAGATAGCTGCCGGCGAATCGTCGGGTATATATTTTGAGATGGATGTACTGCCTTATGAGCAGCAGGATGTGTACCTGCAGACCGATGCATTCTATAGTGGCAGCGGTACATTGGAACTGCAGGAGTACCATGGCGGCCAATGGCATATGCTGGGCAGCACCACCTTTGATAAGCTAGGCGAGGTACGCATCAGCATCCGCCCGCGGGAAGACAGGATACGGGCGGTATTGCGCGGACCCTTTTATGTACAGGTCAAACAATTTTGTGTACAGCGCCCGCA
>Ga0222427_100482_pt1 | contig 58893 bp, 57 predicted proteins | sample 2B20Ametagenome_FD_182890 | JGI IMG/M metagenome (GOLD analysis project Ga0222427, IMG submission 182890) | Enriched microbial communities from leaf-cutter ant dump, University of Wisconsin, Madison, United States - 2B20A (version 2) | ecosystem: Environmental > Terrestrial > Nest > Insects nest... | reverse complement strand
CACCCATGACCTCGCTGAAGTATTAGGCCGGACCAACGTCCAGTTGATCACAGGCGACAGGACTCACCCTGCACCCGTGACAGACGAAGCAGATCCCATTCTGACCACAGAAGAAGCTGCCCGACTCGTCAATGTCAGCCGCCCCTACATGGTCAAGCTGATCGACTCCGGTGCCATTGCATTGCACCAAAAAGTGGGCAACCAGCGCCGGGTGCTGCGTAGCGTGGTCATGCAATGGCATGCCAAAGAACGCGCGCGGCAAGCAAAGGCGCTCAAAAACCTGGCCGAAGGGCTGAGCGAGGAAATCTTCGCATCGTGAGCATCCCTGTTGTTGCCGACGCCGATGTGCTGTTTCCCGCAACGACACGCGGCCTGCTCATCTACCTGGACTACCAGGGACTGCTAGCCCTGCACTGGTCACCTTTGATTCTTGATGGGGTCAGTCGGGCTTTGGTTGAAACCGGGCGCAAAAAGACACTGACGGAGGCCAAGGTCAACGAGGCTCGCATGAAAAAGGCACTGCCCAACGCAATGGTAGCCACAAAAAGCGTTCAGGCCCAGTTCAAAACCGTGAAATCCGCCGTCAGATCTGTGAAAGACATTCATGTTGCGGCATGCGCTTATCACTTGGTCACCGTAAACGCCTATCCCGACACCCCAACCATCACACTAACATCGCGCAATCTCAAAGACTTCAAAAAAGGCGCGCTCTCCCAGCTAGGCATCACGCTACAAAAGCCGGATGATTTCCTCGACACACTTTGTACTTCACATCCATCCGCAATGGTGGCCGCTTTTCAACGATTCCGCCTGGACATCACTGCACAGCCCGAGCTAGCCGTCTTACTGAAGCGCCTAGAGCAAGACGGGCAAGCGAAAACGGCAAAGAGCCTCTCATGGCTCATCTTGTCGAATCCATAGCCTACGTCGGCCAAACACCCTGGCATGGCCAGGGCAATGAACTCTCCCGCCATCAGCCGCTTGAAGTCTGGGCGCAGCAGGCGGGCATGAACTGGCATATTCAGGCCGGTGATGTGCGCTACATCTCTCAAGGCGATCACCTGGGTTCCAACCGCCTCGAGGCCCTGCGCGAAGTCGCCGCCGACATCCACGAAGGCGCCGGCATGGTCATGGTCAAGCCCGGCATGCCCTACCTAGACATCCTGCGTGAAATGAAAGATGCCTTCAGGATGCCGACCTACGCCTATCAGGTCAGCGGCGAATACGCCATGATCAAGGCCGCCGCCGCCAATGGCTGGCTGGACCACGACAAGGTCATGATGGAATCCCCGCTGGCCTTCAAACGCGCCGGCGGCGACGGCATCCTGACGTATTTCACCATAGCGGCCGCCAAAATGCTGCGCACGCAGCAGTGACGCGTCAGGATTCTTCCGGCAACAGGAAAGAATCTTCGGGATTCCAGCTGCAGAGCACAGAGTCCCCCACGGCCGGCACCGGCTTCGTCCCCGGGTAATCAACACACAGGCCGGTACCGAAAACCGTTTCCAGTTCCACCGACCAGACCGAGCCCAGGTACGTCACGTTCTGCACCACGGCCTTGACCTGGTTGGGGCGCGAACCATCCAGCACGACTGATTCCGGCCGGAAACCCACCAGTACCTTGGCCCCCACCTGGGGTCCGGCCGTACTGCCGTCCTCGTGGGCGGTCACGCGGTAGGTCTGGTCCTGCCCCTCGGCCGCGCACGTCACCAGGCCATCGTGACCGATGCTGCTGATCCGGGTGGGGATCAGGTTCGACTGCCCCAGGAAATTGGCAACAAACAGTGACTTCGGCCGCCGGTAGACCTCGTTGGCCGCGCCTTGCTGAACGATCCTGCCGTCTTTCATCACCACGATCCGGTCAGAAAGCGACAGCGCCTCGTCCTGGTCATGGGTCACGAACAACGTCGTAATCCCCAGCCTTTGCTGAATCCCGCGGACTTCTTTTTGCAGCTGCCGTCTGAGTTTCAGGTCCAGGGCCCCGAATGGCTCGTCGAGCAGCAGCACCTGCGGCTGAACCACGATGGCACGGGCCAGTGCAACGCGCTGCTTTTGCCCACCGGAAAGTTGATTGGGATATTTATCGGCAAACGGTGCGATGGCGACCTGTTGCAACGCTTCTTCGACCCGCTGATTCAGTTCTTGTTTCGGCACCTTCCGGACTTGCAGGCCGAATGCCACATTTTCCCGGACGGTGTAATGCGGGAACAGCGCATAGTTCTGAAACACCATGCTCGTGCCGCGCTTGTTTGAGGGAAGATGGGTGACGTCGGATTCCCCGATGCGGATCCGTCCGGAATCCGGTTGCACGAACCCGGCAACCATGCGCAATGTGGTTGTCTTTCCCGATCCGCTGGAGCCCAGCAGCGTAACGAACTCGCCTTCCCCGATGGTCAGGCTCAATCCGCCCACAGCGGTGAAATCACCGTACTGCTTGACGACGTTGTCAATGAAAATTTGTTCCATGCTGCCTTCCCTCGAATCCCGTACGAGCGTCAATTAGTGGCCGATGACGACCCTGTTCCAGTCTTCAACCCATTTTTGATATTGGGTGTTGACCTTGTCCCAGTCAGGGGCATAGAGCTGTTCGAGGTCGGCGCGCGACGCAGGGAATTTCTTGGACACGTCCGGATAGGCTTGCAGGATCGGGCCGAGCACTTCGTTCGTCGGGCCGTACGGAACCTCGTAAGCCTGGCCGAGCTGCGCCAGCGGATCCAGGGTCTGGTTGATGAACATCTGGGCTTCCTTAGGATGCTTGGTGCCCTTCACCATATCGATGGTGGTGGCGCCCAGAATGCCTTTTTCTTTGGGCAGCGTGAACACGATGGGGGAACCTTCGTCGGTCATGCCCCAGGCTCTGCCGTTGTACCAGGGCGCGACCCAGATATCTTCGCCCTGGAGTTGCGCACGCAGGACCGAAGACGATTTGTAAATCAGCTTGGCACGCAATTCACCGATCTTTTTCATGGCGGCGTCGACATTGCTTTCATCACCCCCCATGGCACGGGCCACGGCAATCACGAAGTCCTGGCCGGCAATCGTGCTGACGTCAGGAATCGCCACGTGGCCCTGCAGTGCCGGATTCCAGAGATCCAGCCAGCTTTGCGGCGCAGGCACATTGGCTTTCGCAAATGCATCCTTGTTATAGGCGAGACCGACGGACAGGTACAATATGGCCGGACCGAATCCCTGCGCGTTGCGTGCCTGGGGATACAGTTTCGACAGATTGGTGACGACGTTCTCGTCCAGTTTGTCGACCAGTCCTGCCGCAATCGCGTCCGCTTGGACGTTGTCGTCCAGATAGACCACGTCAAAAGGCGCCGTTCTGCCGCGGTTGGCCATCATTTTGGCGAAATGGTCCTTGGGGTTCGCATCCACCCAGGAAATTTTCACACCAGTCCGTTGGGTGAAGATGTCACCCGCGTATTTGGCCTGTGCCGCCGTAAATACACCACCGTAATTGGCAACACGGAGCGTCACTTCTTCTGCAGAGGCAGAGGTCAGCATGACCAGGCTGGACGCAACAGCTAATGACTTCAGAAGTATTTTATGGATTTTCATAGCAGATTCACCTTCCAGGTTTAGTAACGTCAACGCACTTCGGAACCAAAAATCTTGTCCAGTCCGACCAGCCACTCCAAAATACCCATAAGGACGAAGGACAACATGATGACGATCGACGACACGACCATGACATCGTGCGTAAAACTGAATTCGATCGTCGTAAATATCTTCAGCGGGAACGTCGGCGCATCGGAGGGCGCGATGAACAAGGCCACCGGCAAATCATCGAACGACACCAGGAACGCCAATACCGTCCCGGCCGCGATCCCCGAAAGAATGCCGCGCAACGACACACGCCGGAACGTGACCGCCACGCTGGCGCCCAGATTGAGCGCGGCTTCTTCCTGGGACACGTCGAAAATCCCGTGGCTGGCCACAACCGCCCGGACGACGAACGGAATGCCCAGAATGGTATGTGCCAAGACCAGCCCCCAGAGCGAGCCCACGACTTCCACACCCGTCAACCCCCACACCACCAGCCCCGCCTGATACAGGGCTACACCGATGACCACCGCAGGCACGGCCACGGGCGCCGTCGAAAGCTGCATCAGGACGCCCCGGCCCGGAAAACTGCCACGCACGACCGCCAGTGCCGTCAGTGTGCCCAGAATCGCCGACAGGACTGCGGCACCAAGCGCCACCAGCACGCTGACTTTCAAGGAGTCGAAAAACTCCGGTGACAGGCTCTGATACCAGTGCAGCGTGAAGCCGCTGGGCGGATAGGCAAAGACGGGCGTTGCCATGAACGACACCAGCACGATGTAGACGATCGGCAGAAGCAGGAAAATAAAGACGGCGGCGACGAAAAGATTTACGAGGAGTTTTTTCATTTTTTCTCTCCCTGCCGTTCAGCCCGGAAGGACCAGATCGAAAAGGTCACTGCGACCACGACGAGGATGACTGCGCTGGCAGCACCAAAACCGTAATTCAGGACCGCGCTGATCTGCTGTTCCACCAAGGTGGCCATCACCATGACTTTGTGCCCGCCCAGCATCGCCGGCGTGGTGAAGGAACTGATCGTCATCGTGAACACCAGCAAGGCGCCCGCCAGAAAGCCGGTTTTGGTCATTGGAAAAATGATGCGCCAGAATATGGTCCAAGCATTGGCGCCGAGATTTTCCGCCGCTTCTTCAAGCGCGGGATCGATCTTGCGCATCACGGCGGACAAGGACAGGATCATGAACGGCAGCTCAGCGTTGGTCAGGCCGATCACGATGGCCACCATATTGCTGCTCAGTTGCAGCGGCTGATCAATGAGATGCAATCCCATCAACACCGAATTGACCATGCCGGTATCGCCCAGCAAGGGCATCCACCCCAGATTGCGGATGACCACACTGATCAGAAGGGGGCTGATGACCAGGAACGTCAAAATCCCCCGGACCCTCGGTGAGTACTTCAGCAGCACCCACGTGAGGGGATAGGCCAGGACCGCACAGCAGACCACGACCTCGAAACCCAAGAGGAACGTACGCCCCAGGATCTGCAGATAAAACGGATCCAGAAGGAATTTTCCGTAATTCTGCAGCGTCAACGTGTCGGAAAGCTGCCCAGGCCCCGCAGGGAGATAGAAGCTGTTCATCAGCATTCCCAGCATGGGTGCCAGGAACACAATGACGAGCATCAACACCGCCGGGATGACCAGAAATCCCCAGCGAATGTCCAACACATCATTTGATTTGAGTTTCTTCTTCGGCTGCATGCGACTTGACCTGAGCTGCTTTTTATCCCACGTCGACGTTGGCGTTACGTTCATTGGGTTTCCTGAAAATGCTTATATCGGCTTCAAGCCAGCGTGCCGTAACACGTTTCGTTGATGGCCAGCCCTTCGAGTTTTTCGTCGCCAAAATGCACCGTCAGCTTGCAGGCGCGTTGACGCATGGCGCTGTCCATCACGTCGGACTTCAGTTTGGCGCGCCACACACCTAGCTCTTCGATTTCGACCTGGACTTTTTTGCCATCCAGAATCCCGACAGCACCGTTCTGACGGTGGCAGGAATCGAATTTGTCAGCCTTGCGGATACGGCTGTCGTCCAGCAACGCGTTGAAGTAGTCGTATTTTTCTTCGCCGAAGGTGGCTTCGGCCGTCCACAGCTTGAGGCGGCGGTCGTTGGAGAAACCCTGGATGAAGCGATAGCCCCAGTAATTCGGCGTCGGCGTCCAGCTGTAGCGTTTGCAGTAGCCGATAGCATCAATTTCTCGGCCGTCCAGATTGATGGTCGCTTGCAGATGCGGTTGATGGATCACGTCCGAAATCGTATCGGACCAGGCCGTCGCTTCCTTGATGTCGAACTGGACCTTGAGATTCGAAGAACCCGCCAGTTCGATTTTCCCACCCTTGTTGTTAGCGAAAATGGAGATGCCGTCGGCGACCACGTCGACGTGATCATTGGCACGGCTTTCAAGGCGCGCATCCGACAGGAAAATCTCACGCACTTCTTTACCGTCATACACCCAGGCGGACGTATGCGTCAGGCTGTCCGTGTGAAAGACGCGGGCTGCGCAAATGAAATTGGGCGCGAAGAAATGATATTGCAGGCTGTCATGTTCAAAGCTGCAAAGTGCGCTACTACCGGTCATTTTTAACTCCTTGAAGGCTATGCTCGCTGTCCGGGCTCTGAGGAGGCAAACAGAGAGGCGCGCCTGCCGAGATCCGAACGTTACAAAGTGAAAAGTACGACTAGCGCCTACTCACCGTACAGTAATCAATGGACGCCACGAAACACGGGAACGGACTCGGGTGCGATGCGCGGCGCCCCCGCTCTACCGTGAGGAACGCCCCGAACCAGCGCACCACGCTCCGACGGACAGTCGAGTGCAGACGCAAGTTCTGGGTGGGGATCATCAGGACCGCCGGGAGGTGCGCGGGGGGCGCGCGATCTGCCTGGCGTGGGGGGCGAATGCCCGATGCAGCAACGGTATGGATCCTTGTGCCACGATCTTATGTCTCCTGTATTTTTATAAGATTGTATGTTGGTATTCCATAAGCGTCAAGCTGAGTTTCCCGGCATGCCTGGTGAAAATGCAACTGCTGTAACATTCCTGGGGCAGGAGCTGGCGGACCGCCAAAAAAAAACGCGCCAGCCAGGGTAGCGCGGTCTGGTATCCGCAATGATGCACACCTTAATGGCTGCAGGACCGGGACATGTTCTGCGGCCGGCCCCTCACGGGGCCGGCCGGTGTCGGGGAAAATCAATCCCCGGTCGGGTCTTCGTCAAAAGCACCGGCTTCTTGCAAGACCTGGTTGGCGACCTTGAAGGCCTCCAGCCCGGCCGGAATCCCACAGTAAACCGTCGCCTGAATCAGGACTTCGCGGATCTCGTCCACCGTGACGCCGTTGGCCAGTGCGCCCTTCACATGCAAGCGGAGTTCGGCTGACCGGTTCAGCGCCGTCAACATGGCCAGGTTGAGCAGGCTGCGCGTCTTCCGCTCCAGGCCCGGGCGGTTCCAGGCATACCCCCAACACCATTCCGTGGTGACGTGCTGGAAGCTCATCATGAAGTCATTGGCCTTGGCCAGCGACCCATCCACATAGTCCACCCCGAGCACCTCCCGTCGGGTTTTCAGGCCGTTTTCAAACAGCGTCCGCAGCGAATCGTCTTGTCCGTCATTCATCGTGGTCACCTCGGGTCAGGCTTCGTTCAGTGCAATGCACAGGTATTTTGTTTCCAGATAATCGTCGATGCCGTATTTGGAACCCTCGCGCCCCTGCCCCGACTGTTTGATGCCGCCAAACGGCGCCACCTCGGTCGAAATCAGGCCGGTGTTGATGCCGACCATGCCATATTCCAATGCCTCTGCCACCCGGAACACCTTGGACAGGTCATTCGCGTAAAAGTACGATGCCAGCCCGAATTCGGTGGCATTGGCCATTTCCACGACCTGTTGCTCGGTGTCGAATTTGAACAAGGGCGCCACTGGGCCAAAGGTTTCTTCGCGCGCCACGAGCATCTGCGGCGTCACGCCCGTCAAGACCGTCGGCTGGAAGAAGAGCTTGCCCTTAGCATGGGCTTGTCCCCCCAGCAGCACCTGGGCGCCCTTGGAAACAGCGTCGCTGATATGGCGTTCAACTTTCGCGTACGCGGCGGCGTCGATCAACGGTCCCACGTTGACGCCCGCGTCAAGGCCATGGCCCACGTTCAGGGCCGCGACCTTGGCGGCGAGTTTTTTCGCAAAGGCGTCATACACGCCGGACTGCACGTAGATTCGGTTGGCACAGACGCAGGTCTGACCGTTGTTGCGATATTTGGACACCATGACGCCATCGACGGCGGCGTCCAGATCGGCATCGTCGAACACGATGAAGGGTGCATTGCCCCCCAGTTCCAGTCCGAGCTTCATGATCTTATCGGCGGCCTGCCGCATCAGGATCCGACCGACCTCAGTCGACCCTGTGAAGGTCAGTTTGCGGACCAGGTCGCTGGTGGTGAATTCCCGGCCCAGCGCCACCGATTGCGTCGTCGTCAGGACGCTGAGCAGGCCGGCCGGTACGCCGGCACGTTCTGCCAGCAAGGCCAGCGCCAGCGCTGACAGCGGCGTTTCTGCGGCCGGCTTGGCCACCATGGCGCACCCGGCGGCCAGCGCCGGCGCTATTTTCCGGGCCAGCATGGCATTGGGGAAATTCCAGGGGGTAATCGCGGCCACCACACCGACAGGCTGTTTGATGACGACAATGCGTTTGTCTTCCTGGTGCCCGGGGATGGTATCGCCGTAGACACGCTTGGCTTCCTCGCTGAACCACTGCAGGTACGCTGCGCCGTAGAGGATCTCACCACGTGCTTCGGCCAGCGGTTTGCCCATTTCCAGGGTCAGGATCACCGCCAGATCATCCGCGTTGGCCAGGACAAGCTCGTAGAGTTTGTGCAACACATCGGCGCGGGCCTTGGCTGTTCTGGCGGCCCAGCCCATTTGGGCCACGCTGGCGGCTTCGATGGCGCGCACCGCGTCATCGGCCGACAGGTCCGGGACCGTGGCAATGAGATCGCCCGTTGCCGGGTCCGTCACGTCGAACGTTTTTTGACCCGGCCCGCCAACCCAACGCCCTGCGACCAGCGCTTTGTCGACCGCCAGGGACGGGTCTTTCAGTTTCGAGAGGAGCTGTTCAGAGATCGTCATGCATCACACCTTTGCACTTTACAGTCAGTGCTCCCGGTAACTGCCCGCCCGAGGCCTGCGGAAACGGCACGCCAGATTCAGGCGGGCCCATTATGTCCCAACGGTGAAAATTCCGTCGGTAACATGATCTTGTTTTCAGCCGTCACGATCAGATCCCGGATTTTCGGCAGGAATGCCTGCCATTCCGGATCCTGCGCCAGCCGGGCCCGGCGGGCCTGCCGGTCATCGAGAGTCGAAAACGCCCAGATGTGGACAATTTCATTGACCGGACCGATTTCCGAATAAAAATAGCCCACCAGTGCCCCCAGGTGGCGCTTCTGGATGTCGATCGCATTGCCGACCGCCGCCAGATATTCTGGAATGCCGCCGTTTCTGAGACGATAGGTACGAATTTCGTAATACACGGATCACCTCATCACAAAAGGATCAGGGAACGGGTCTTCAGAGGTATTGAGCCAGACGGTCTTGGTGCGCGTGTAGTCCAGCGCCGCCGCCAGCCCGCCTTCGCGGCCATGCCCTGAAAATCCGTACCCCCCAAAGGGCGCGATCGGAGAAACTGCCCGGTACGTATTGACCCAGACCACCCCGGCGCGGACGCGACGGATCATGCGATGCGCCCGCCCCAGGCTGCAGGTGAACACCCCGGAGGCCAGACCGTATTTCGTGTCATTGGCCAGCGCGATGGCTTCTTCTTCGGTCTGGAACGACACCACCGACAGGACCGGACCGAACAATTCGGTTGTCACCGAGGGAGATTCGACACCATCGCAATCGAGGATGGTCGACGGGTAGTAATAGCCCTCCCGGTCCAGACGCGCGCCGCCGGACACGATTCTCGCTCCCGCTGCGACCGACCTGGCCACCACGTTTTCAATGCCTTCCAGCTGGCGGCGTGTGCACAGGGGACCCACTTCGGTCTCCATCTCGTCCGGCTTGCCCAGGCGCACGGCGGCCGCCTTGGCCTTCAGCAAAGCCAGGAAACGGTCTTTGACGGATGCCTCGATGATCAGGCGCGAACCGGCCACGCAGCTTTGTCCGGCGGCGGCAAAAATCCCCGCGACCTGGGCATTCGCCGCACTTTCAAGATCTGCATCGGCAAAAACGATGAAGGGGGATTTGCCGCCCAGTTCCAGCGACATGCTGGCCAGATTGTTCGCCGAGTTGCGGACTACGTTCGCGGCGCTCTGCGGCCCGCCCGTGAATGCAATGTGGTCGACCCCCGGATGGGCCGTCAGGTGGCTGCCGCAGGCTTCGCCGAAGCCGGTCAGCACATTGACGACGCCGGGCGGGAAACCGGCCTCGTGCACCAGCCGGGCGAACTCCAGCATCGGCGCAGGGCCGTCTTCCGAGGCCTTGACGACCACCGTGCAGCCAGCCGCCAGGGCCGGGCCCAGCTTGACCGCCGACAGGAACAGCTGGCTGTTCCATGGCACGACAGCCGCGACGACCCCGACGGGTTCACGCCGCGTCCAGGCTTCCATATCGGCCTTGTCGATCGGCAGAGTCGCCCCTTCGATTTTGTCGGCCAGGCCCGCATAGTAGCGGTAATAGTCCGAGACATAGGCAATCTGTGCCGAGGTTTCGCGAATCACCTTGCCGGTGTCCTGCGTTTCCAGCTGCGCCAGACGCGGGGCATGCTCGCGCACGAGATCCGCCAACCGGTACAACAGCTTGCCCCGCGCAGTCGCCGACATGGAAGCCCAGGGGCCGGAACGGAAAGCCCGCTGCGCGGCACCGACGGCGCGATCCACGTCACCCTGCCGTGCTTCCGGCATAGAAGCCCACACGGCGCCCGTTGCCGGGTCCACCGAGTCGAAGCGGGCGGTCCCGTCTTCAAACACGCCATCGATATATTGTTGAAACCTTTGCATTGCCTCTTACCTCATTTCTTATTGAAACGCGGGCATGACCTGGCTGATGAACCGCTCCAGCGATGCCTTCTTGCGTTCGAACGTCATGCCACCGTCCACCCAGAACGCGTACTGGTCATAGCCCAGGCGCTCGTAGTTCTTGAGGCGGCCAATGACATCGTCAGCCGTCCCGATGGCCAGGTTCGCACGCATGACTTCTGGCGACAGATTGGTCGCAGCGGCAATTTCTGCGTCGGTTAAGGCTTCGATCAGGCCCTGATGGATGGGTCGTTCGTTCTTGAACCAAGCGAAGAAGTAGTTGTAGTACACGCTCAGTTCCCGGGCAGCCTGCGCCACATCGGCTTCATCGGCACCGACATACGTATGCAGCAGCAGCATGATGTCCGGCCGGGGCACGTCCGGTGCCTTTGCGCAGGCCTCGTTGAAACGCCCCATCAGAGTTTCGATTTCCGGATCGCCATTCCACAGCGGCGTGCACTGCACATTGCAGCCATTGGCCACGGCAAACTCGTGGCTGTTCGGGTCGCGCGCCGCGACCCACAGAGGCGGGTGCGGCTGCTGCAACGGTTTGGGCATGACGCTGGTTTTCGGGAACGACCAGAATTCGCCATGATGTTCATAGTCACCGGCCCAGAGTCCCTTGATGGCGGGGACCAGTTCGCGCATGCGCTGGCCGGCCCCCCACGGGTCCAGACCCGGTAGCAGGCGCTGATACTCGAAGTTGTAGGCCCCGCGGGCGATGCCGAGATCCAGTCGGCCGTCGGCCAGGATGTCGGTCATGGCCGCTTCACCGGCCAGCTTGATCGGATGCCAGAACGGAGCAATGACGGTCCCGGTGCCCAGGCGTACGTTCTTGGTCCGGCGCGCCAGGTCGGCAATATTGATGAACGGGTTCGGCGCAATGGTGAAACCCATGCCGTGGTGTTCACCCGTCCACACGGTGTGCATGCCGCCCTTGTCGGCGATTTCGCACAGTGCGACGAACTCTTCGTACAGTTCCTGATCGGTCTGGTGCGCGTCCAGACGTTCCATATGCACAAACAATGAAAACTTCATTCTTTACCCCTTTTTGGCCGCGACGGCGTGCACGTAGCCCGTATCCTGATTGCCGAAATAGATGCCGAAATTTCCAAGAGAGCTCTCCTGGGTAAACCGTTTGACCGTGACGCGGATGGCGCTGTCGCGGATGTCATCCAGCGGCACGTCGTCCATCGCAAAGAAACGCCCCGCACCCAGTTCGCCTTCGCCCAGATCCGCACGGTAAATCACGTGTCCCAGACCGGACTTGTTGTCGTCGTACACGGAATACAGCAGGCCCATATCGACCGTCAACCCCAATTGCCGGGCAAACAGCTGTTCGACCTGATCCAGTCCTTCGTGGGCGGTTTTCTTGACGGATGGCAAGGTCCAGCCGCCTTTTTCGTCCGGCACCAGCAGAATCTGCCCCTGGCATTGCGCCACCAGGCTGAGCACCAGATTACCTTCGATATTAGCCAGCAGGCTTTTTTCGGCCAGGGTCGGCGTGAAATAGCCGCCTCGGGAATAGCCCAGGCCCTGCTTGCCGCTGTTTTCAAATTCTTCGATGCGGCCGAACAAGGCATAGTGGTCGCCGGCATCCACCGCGTTATGCAGCGAACAATCGAACCAGGCCGCCACGTCGGCGAACACCGGAGATCCGAACGGACCCCGCTGCCATTGGACTTCGGCAAAGCGGTCGGCCACCGGACGGGCGAACGTATTCGAGAGGTCTTTCTGGGTTTCCGACAGGATGTTGACGGCAAATCCCTTGGCCTGCAGAAAGGCTTCGCGATTGCGCGACGTTTTGGCCAGACAGACCAGCAACAGGGGCGGATCGAGAGAAACGCTGGTGAAACTGTTTGCCGTAAAGCCGATTGGCTCACACTTCTCATTGACCGTCGTCACGACCGTGACGCCCGTCAGAAAAGCGCCAAAAGCGTCTCGTAATGCTCTTGCCTCGATTTCCATTGTCTCCTCCGTTTACCCTTGACTTCAGGTTGACGCCAGCCAGACCTCAAGCGCTGCATTCACTTCATCCGGCGCGGTCAGATTCACCATGTGCCGGTGTCCATTCACGACCACGGCCTTGCCATGGACCACTGCAGCGGCCATCTGACGCGACATGTCCGAGGTCGAATTGCAGTCGCCGTCTCCCGTCAGGAAGAGTGCCGGACATTGAACGCCCGCCAACCGGTCGGCATAGACGGAATCGCCCGCCGCAAAGGCGCCATAGGCGGTCGCATACCCGGCCGGATCCACTTGCTGAAGCAAATCCCGCACCAGACCATAGGCGTCAGAGCGCACCTCATCTTCTGTAAACCAGCGTGCCAAGGGGGCTACACGATCAAAATCGCCACTGCCGATTTCACTGGCCCGCGCCAGGACAGCTGCGCTAGCGGGTGCGCTGCGGCGGTACACACCGTTCAGCAAGGCCACCCGTCGGACCAGATCGGGGGCTTCGACCGCAATGCCGCCTGCGATCAGCGCACCCATGGAATGCCCGACCACATTGACGGGGCCACACGCCAAGTCATCCAGAAAGCGCCGGAACCAGGCGACAAAATCCGGCAGCTGCGCGCCCGTGGCCAGCGGCATGGATTGCCCATGCCCCGGCATGTCGACCGCAACAACACGGTGCTGACGAGCGAGCGTCCGGATCTGGGGGCCCCAGGCCTCCAGGGCCATGCCGACCCCATGAATCAGGACCAGACACTCCTCACCCGTACCGAATTCGGCATAGGCAGCGCCCGACGCTGTCTTAGACCGCGGCAGGATTGTCAACGTCATGGCCCAATTCCTTCAGATCCTGATAGCGGTCGCCAATCCGGTGATGGGGACGCCCGCCAATGGACGCACCCAGCGCGATGACGATCTCGTCGGCGGCCGGCGCGTCAGCAATGGCGCATTGGATGGTCAGGTAATGCGAGCGCCGGCCCGCATCGTTCTTGTCCATCAGAGGAATCAGGATGGGGGCATTGGCCGGGCCGCGCGTATTGCAAAACGACAGATACGACTTGGCGCCCACGGCGGTACGGTAGTGGTTGCCAAAACGGAGCGTATGGATCAAGGCCGAAGCATGTTCGATCTCTCCATCCAGCCCCACCACAGCCGACTTGCCGTAGGCTTCGACAGCTTCGCCCGAGCCAGCCGCTTCGATGATCATGCGGGTGAGCTCCTCGCCGAGGATCGGTGCGGCCACATTGATGCCAGGCCGGAGATCCTCTACATAGCCCTGTCCCGCCCAGGGGTTTTTCACCACAGCCATGGCGGCGATCAGCTTGAGCGGCACAGGCGCTACACGCCCCCCGTCAACCAGCACCGTTTCCACATGCAGCAGCGTTTTGCGTATCAGCGTCGTCATGTTTTCTCCTAGAACTTGACAATATTGTATGTTGGTATACCATCATAGTCAAGCAAGCAGTCAGGCCCGGAGGACCAGCCCGGCCCTCTAAACGCACGCGCCACGTACGCGGGAAACCGGTGGCCCGGCTTGCCCGAAGCCTGTGATCGCAACCATACTAGCGATGCATTCAGTGATTTTTTTTGCAAGAAACCGTCCACGCAACGTGGACGCGTGACTTGTCCCACAGACGGAACTCTCAATCTATGTCGACGAACTCCAAGGAACTCGCTGCATTGCGAATAGAAACGCCGCCCGCCACACTGCGGGAAATCGCACTCAGCCGCATGCGCCGGGCCATCATCAGCGGCCTTTTCGAGCCCGGCGCGCGGCTCGTGGAACGCACGCTGTGCGAACAACTGGGCGTCTCCCGATCCATCATCCGCGAAGTGATCCGGCACCTGGAAGCAGAAGGCCTGATCGAAATGTTCCCCAACCATGGCCCGATCGTCACCCGCATCAACTGGAATGACGCCCGCCAGATTTATGAAATCCGCAGCACGCTGGAATCCAAGGCCGTGGCAGATTGCGCACGCCTTGCGGATGATGCCGTGAAAGCCGGACTGGCCGCGGCGCTCGAACACCTGGACGACGCCTCAAAAGCCAATTCCCCCCTAGCCGTCATCGATGCCACCACGGCGTTCTACAAAATCATTTTTGATAGCGGCAACAATTCCGTGGCCTGGGAAATTGCCAGCAGGCTGAACAGCCGCATTTCGCGCCTGCGGGCCATGACCCTGTCCAGTTCCGGGCGCATGGCATCCGGCCCAGTTCAGATCCGGGCCATTTTCGAGGCCATCCGCCACAACGACCCGGATGCCGCTGCAGCCGCCTGTCGGGCTCACGTCGCCAAAGCTGCTGAGATCGCCCAGAAACTCCTCGCCGAAAAAACTGGCGATGCGGACGGCAGCGCGGCGCCCCTGGAAGACACCGCCGCCACCACCAGCCAGGCCTCCTGACGCGCCGCAAAACAACAGGGCCGACCGGGCGGATGTATCGCCCGGTCGGCCCTGTTGCCGTCCAGAAAGATGGTGCCGGCTAGATATGAAGTTTCAACAGGCTGTATGCATGGCTCATCCGAACCGGATTTGAGAAACTGGAAGTCACCACAACACCCAGTATTCTCAGGAGACCGGCCGGATGAACATTCATAAGCACGCCCGATTGACCTTTAGCCGTCGACTGGAAATGGTCCAGCAGCTTGTCACCCAACAGTGCCGCACAGGAGAGGCCGCGCACACCTACGGCGTCACGCCCGCGACCGTGCGTAAGTGGCTGGGCCGCTTCCTGGCCCAGGGTCAGAGGGGACTGGCCGATGCCTCATCGCGTCCCTTCCTGTCCTCGCGCGCCATTGCACCCGCCAAGGCGCTGGCCATCGCCGAGCTACGTCGCAAGCGATTGACCCAGGCCCGTATTGCCCAAGCCCTGGGCGTATCGATCAGCACCGTCAGCCATGTGTTGGCGCGTGCCGGGATCTCCCCGATAACGGCTCAGCCTTCCGTAGCCGGGACTTCGCTGCAGCATGTCGCGAACTGGGCATCAAGCATTCCATCACCCGACCCTATCGGCCCCAGACCAACGGCAAAGCGGAGCGTTTTATCCAATCCACCGAATGGGCCTATGCCCAGACCTACCAGAATTCCCAGCATCGAGCTGATGCCATGAAGTCCTAGCTACACCACTACAACTGGCATCGCCCTCATCAGGGCATTGAGCGCGCCGTACCCGTCTCCAGACTCAACTTGAACGGATACAACCTATTGGCAATCCACACCTAGACAGCACGCCGCCCGGGCGGCGCCGCGCGGGCGCTAGGCGGTTTCGCGCAGGCTGCGCACGTCCAGGCTGACGTCCCCGCGTTCGCAGGACACCCAGGCGTTGCGGTCGGTGATGTTGAAGCTCAGGCTCATGCCGCGGTCGGCCAGCGCGGCCAGTGCCTTGGTGGCCTCGGCGTCCAGGGCGTGGACCTGCAGATTGCCGGCGCGGGTCAGCTTGGACTGCACGCCCGCCCACCAGACGTCCACGCCGCGGCCATAGGCCAGCACGATGACCTGCTCGGCGCGGCCGCAGGCCTTCAGCAGGCGCCGCTCGTCGGGCAGGCCGACCTCGATCCATTGGCGCACGGCGCCGGTCAGGTCCAGATTCCAGAGGTCCGGCTCGTCGGTGTCGCTCAGGCCCCGGGTGAAGACCAGGCGATCGTCGGCCTGCACCCACAGGGCATAGGCCAGCAGGCGCACCATCAGGCGCTCGTCGGTTTCGGAGGGATGCCGCGCCACGGTGACGGCATGGGTGCCGTAATAGGCGCGGTCATTGTCGGCGACGTTGATTTCGGCTTTGTAGATGGTGGCGCGCAAGGCCATGGTGGTTCCAGGATCCGTGTCCGGCGTCGCCGCCGCAAAAACCGCTAGTCTACCGTGAACGACGGGCGTCCCGGAGAACGGCGGCCGCGCGGGGCGGCGTGGATGGCCGCTATTTGAACGCCGTCTCGATGAAACTGCGCAATTTACGCGAATGCAGTCGTTCGCCCGGCATCTCGCGCAGCTGTTCCAGCGCCCGGATGCCGATGTGCAGGTGCTGGTTGACCTGGGTGCGGTAGAAGGTGCTGGCCATGCCCGGCAGTTTCAGCTCGCCGTGCAGGGGCTTGTCGGACACGCACAGCAGCGTGCCGTAGGGCACGCGGAAGCGAAAGCCGTTGGCGGCGATGGTGGCGGATTCCATGTCCAGGGCGATGGCGCGCGACTGCGACAGGCGCTGGACGGGTTCCTGCTGGTCGCGCAGTTCCCAGTTGCGGTTGTCGATGGTGGCGACGGTGCCGGTGCGCATGATCTTCTTCAGTTCCCAGCCCGACAGGCCCGCGACCTCGGCCACGGCGTCCTCCAGCGCGACCTGGACCTCGGCCAGCGGCGGCACCGGCACCCACAGGGGCAGGTCGTCGTCCAGCACGTGATCCTGGCGCACGTAGCCGTGGGCCAGCACGTAGTCGCCCAGGCGCTGCGTGGTGCGCAGGCCGGCGCAATGGCCCAGCATGAGCCAGGCGGAAGGCCGCAGCACGGCCACGTGGTCGGTGATGGTCTTGGCGTTGGACGGGCCCACGCCGATGTTGACCAGCGTGATGCCGGTGTGGCCCTCGCGCTTGAGGTGGTAGGTCGGCATCTGCGGCGTGAAGGCCAGCGGCGGGGCTTCCTGGGTGGCGGTGTCGCGGGTGACGATGTGGTTGCCCGGCTGGACCAGGGCCGTGTAGCCGCCCGCGCCCGTCGCCAGGGTGGCGCGCGCCCACTGCACGAACTCGTCCACGTAGAACTGGTAGTTGGTGAACAGCACGAAGTCCTGGAAATGCGCGGGCGAGGTGCCGGTGTAGTGCTGCAGGCGCTGCAGCGAATAATCGATGCGCGGGCCGGTGAAGGGCGCCAGCGGCCGGGGCTGGTTGGGGCGGCCGCGCCAGGTGCCGTTGACGATGGCGTCGTCGGTCACGGACAGGTCGGGCACGTCGAAATGATCGCGCAGGGTGTGGCCCGGGACCTCGGAATACTCGCCCTGGGCGTATTCGCCCTCGGGGAAGGCGAAATGCAGCGGGATCGGCAGGTCGGACTCGCCGATCTCCACCGGCACACGGTGATTGCGCAGCAGCAGGCGCACCTGGTCGCGCAGGTAGTCGCGAAACAGCGCGGGGCGCGTCACCGTGGTCATGTAGACGCCCGGCTCGACCAGGTGGCCGTAGGACAGGCGGCTGTCGACCTCGGGATAGGTGTTGATGCGGATCCGGATCGCCGGATAGCAGGCCCGCACGCGCTGGCCGACCTCGAGCGTGCCGGCGCCGTATTCGCGGAAGGCGTCGCGGATGAAGGCGGTGTTGCGCTGATAGAGCTCGATCAGCTTGTCGACCGCCTTGTCGGCGTCGTTGTAGCTGGCAAAGGGCACCAGCGGCGGCAGCCGCGTCTGGCGGGGAGAGTCCATGAATTCGTCCATGCCTGATTATGGCAGGTCTTCATGTCATTTGAGTGAATCTCCCACGCCCCGGCGCGGCCTCATGCCGCCCGGCGGTGCGCCTCCCGCCCCGCCGCGTAGGTGGCCGCCACCGCGCGGTCGTCGCCCAGCATGGCCAGGGCGAACAGCAGCTCCTCCAGCGATTCCGCGCGGGCGGTGCGGCGCTCCAGCAGCGGCGTGGCCTTGGGGTCGAGCACGATGAAGTCGGCCTCGGCGCCGGCCTCGAGGGTGCCGATCCGGCCGGTCAGGCCCAGGTGCCTGGCGGCGCCTTGCGTAGCTTGCCAGAACATGCGCCTTGCCGTCAGATGGTGGCCCGACAGGCGCGCGACCTTGTGCGCCTCGTTCATGGTCTGCAGCATGGAAAAGGACGAACCGCCGCCCACGTCGGTGGCCAGGGTCACGGGCATGCCGAAATCCTTGGCGGCGGCGAAATCGAACAGGCCGCTGCCCAGGAACTGGTTCGAGGTCGGACAGTGCGCGGCGACCGCGCCCGCATCGCGCATGCGGCGGCGGTCGTCGTCGTCCAGCCAGACGCAATGCCCGTAGACGGCGCGCGGGCGCAGCAGGCCGTAGTGGTCGTAGATGTCCAGGTAGCTGCGGTGGCCGGGGAACAGGCTCATCACCCATTTGACCTCGTCCTGGTTCTCCGACACGTGCGACTGGATGAAGACGTCCGGATAGCGCTGGGCGAGCTCGCGGCAGCGGCCCAGCTGCTCGGGGGTGGAGGTCGGCGCGAAGCGCGGCGTCAGGGCATACAGCTGGCGGCCCGTGCCGTGCCAGCGCTGCAGCAGCGTCTCGCTGTCGCGCGCGCCGGACTCGGCGGTGTCGCGCAGGTATTCGGGGCAGTTGCGGTCCATCATGACCTTGCCGGCCACCATGCGCAGGTTGCGAGCGTGGCTTTCCTCGAAGAAGGCCTGGGCCGACTCCGGATGCACGGTGCAATACACCAGCGCGGTGGTGGTGCCGCAGCGCAGCAGCTCATCCAGGAAGAAACGGGCGACTTCCTGCGCATAGGCCGGGTTCTCGAACCGCCGCTCGGTCGGGAAGGTGTAGGTCTCCAGCCAGGGCAGCAGGCCCGGGGCCGGCGAGGCGATCATGTCGGTCTGCGGGTAATGGATGTGCGTGTCGATGAAGCCGGGCGTGATGAGGCGGCCGCGCCAGTCGTGCACGGCCGTGCCCGCCGGCAGATCGCGGGCCAGTGCGTCGTAGTCGCCGCATTGCTCGATCACGCCGTCGCGCACCACCAGCAGGCCGTCCTGGATCCACTCGCAGGCCTCGTCCTCGGCCTTGGGGGTGTCGCGGAAATACAGCAGCTGGGCGCGGTAGGCCTGCACATCGGGCACAGGGGTGGGGTTCGACGTCGAGGTCATGAAGTCTCCTGGATCTTGTGATTGCCGGCGCGGCCGCCGGCCGTGCTTAATGGGACAGGGCCGCATCCGCGGGCGTGCGGGCGGCGCGCTCGTGGTCCAGCCGCGTGCGCAGCCGCATCAGCTGCGCGGCCACCGAGACCGCGATCACGGCGGGCTGCTTGCCCTCGATGCCCGGCTCGCCGATGGGGCAGGTGATCCGGGCGTAGCGATCCGCCGGGATGCCGCGCGCCGCAAAGCGCTGGCGGAACTTGTGCCATTTGGTCGCCGAACCGATCAGGCCGATGTACGCCGCGTCGTCGCGCTTCATCAGTTGTTCGCACAGATGCTGGTCCAGCGCGTGGTCGTGGGTCATGACCAGATAGCAGCTGCCGGGCGCGGCCTGGTCGATGACCGCCTCGGGCGTGTCGGTCGCCTCGATGGCGACGTTGGGAGCGACCGTATCCGGAAAGAGTTCGTCGCGGGCGTCCACCCAGGTGACGCGGCACGGCAGCGTGCCCAGGATGGCGACCAGGGCCTGGCCCACGTGTCCGGCGCCGAAGACCAGGACCTGCAAGGCGTCGGGCGCCAGCGGTTCGGTCAGGACCGGGCAGCCCCGGGGATCGGACGGGTCGAGCAGCCGGGCCGCCTGGAAGCGGTTGGCCGGGTGCGAGGCGGCCGTGGGCTCCTGCAGCCGTACCCAGGGCTCGATGCCCGGCGCGCCCAGGCCGACCTCGCGCTCGAAGGCATTCTGGCGCCGCAGGCGGTCACGCGCCTCGCGCAGCCAGGCGAGATCCGCGTCCCGCAGGCGTTCGAACAGCAGCGTCACCAGGCCGCCGCAGCACTGGCCAGCGGCCGCCGCCAGGGGAATGTCGCGCACCTGGCGATCGGGCGCGCCGGCATCGTCCAGCAGCCCGCGCGCCAGCCGCGTCGCCTGCCATTCCAGCTGGCCGCCGCCGATCGTCAGCCACTGGTGGCCGGGCGCGACCAGCATCTTGGCACCGGCCTCGCGAGGGGCCGATCCGCGCACGGCGGCCACGGAGATCAGCACCACGGGCTGGCGGCGATCCAGGCACCAGAGGGCCTGATCGATCCAGGCAGTCATCTGGCTGCGCCGCGTTGCCGCAGGCCCTCGGCCGCCTTCAGGATGGCCTCGGGCGTGGCCGGGGCGGACAGATCCGCGGAGACGCGCCCGTCGCCCAGCGACGCCAGGGCATCGCCGATGGCGTTGAACACGCTGACGCCATGCACCAGCGGCGGCTCGCCGACCGCCTTGGAACGGTGGACGGTATCCTGGTGGTTGCCGGCCTTGAACAGCCGCACGCGGAAATCGCGCGGGCAGTCGCTGATGGCCGGGATCTTGTACGTGGACGGCGCGTGCGTGGTCAGCCGCCCGTCGTCGCGCCACACGAGTTCTTCGGTGGTCAGCCAGCCCATGCCCTGGATGAAGCCGCCCTCGATCTGGCCGAGGTCGATCGCCGGATTGATGGAAGCGCCGACGTCGTGCAGGATGTCGGCGCGCAGCAGCCGCCATTCGCCGGTCAGGGTATCGACCACGACCTCGGACACGGCCGCGCCGAAGGCATAGTAATAGAAGGGGTTGCCACGGCTGGTGGCCTTGTCCCAGGTGATGCCCGGGGTCTTGTAGAAGCCGTCGGACCACAGCTGCACGCGGTCCCAGTAGGCCTCCTCGACCAGCTGCGCGAACGGCAGCGTCTTGCCGTTGACGCTGACCTGGCGCCAGGCAAAGGTGACGTCCTCGGCCTTGCCGCCGTACTTGCGGGCGGCGAACTCGGCCAGCCGGCCGCGCAAGGTCAGCGCCGCGTCCTCGGCGGCCTTGCCGTTCAGGTCGGATCCGGTGGACGCCGCCGTGGCCGAGGTGTTGACGACCTTGTAGGTGTCGGTGGCCGTGACGCGCACGCATTCCAGGTCCAGGCCCAGGGTGTTGGCGACGATCTGCGCGACCTTGGTGTTCAGGCCCTGTCCCATCTCGATGCCACCGTGGTTCAGCAGCACCGAGCCGTCGCGGTAGATGTGCACCAGCGCGCCGGCCTGGTTGAAGGCCGGCACGTTGAAGGAGATGCCGAACTTCACCGGCGTCAGCGCCAGCCCTTTCTTCAGCACGGGGCTGTGGGCGTTGAATGCCCGCACCGCCTCGCGGCGGGCGCGGTAGTCGGACGTGCCTTCCAGCTCGCGGATGATGGGATCGAGCAGATTGCCCTCGACCACCTCGCCATAGGGCGTGGTGTTGCGCGTGTCCGTGCCGTAGAGATTCAGGTAGCGCACGTCCAGCGGGTCCTTGCCCAGCTGGCGGGCCACGCGGTCGATCAGCATCTCGGTGACCAGCGCGCCCTGCGGGGCGCCAAAGCCGCGAAACGCGGTGGCCGACTGGGTGTTGACCTTGCCGCACATCGTATGGATGTCGGCCGCCGGGATGTAGTAGGCGTTGTCGCAGTGCGCCAGGGCGCGGCTGGCGACGGCCTCGGACAGGTCGGCGGAAAAGCCCGAATGCAGCGTCATGTCCAGGCGCAGGCCCAGGATGCGGCCGTCCTCGTCGAAGCCGGCGTCGTATTCGAAATAGAAGCCGTGGCGCTTGCCGGTGATCATCATGTCGTCGTCGCGGTCGGCGCGCAGCTTGACCGGCCGCTGCAGGCGCGCGGCGCACACCGATGCCACGCAGGCAAAGAGCGCCGACTGGGATTCCTTGCCGCCGAAACCGCCGCCCAGGCGGCGGCATTCGATCTCGACCTGGTGCCGCTGCCAGCCCAGCGCATGGGCCACGGCATGCTGCATCTCGGTCGGGTGCTGGGTGGAACACAGCACCTGCATGCCGTCCTTTTCGCGCGGGATGGCGTAGGCGATCTGCCCTTCCAGGTAGAACTGTTCCTGGCCGCCGCAGGAAAACGTGCCCGTCAGGCGCACCGGCGCGGTGTCCAGCGCGTTCTGCACGTCGCCCTTGAGCAGGCGCAGCTCGTCGGTGGTGCCGGCGCCGGCGTCCTTGGCCTGCTTGGGGGTCAGCAGGAACGGCAGTTCCTCGTACGTGACCTTCCCCAGCCGCGCGGCGCGGCGCGCCTGCTCCACGGTCCGGGCCACCACGACGAACATCGGCTGGCCCACGTACTGCACGATGCCGTCGGCCAGGATCGGGTCATCCTCGATGACCGGGCCGCAGTCGTTCTTGCCGGGGATGTCGCGGGCGGTCAGCACCGCCAGCACGCCCGGCGCCTGGCGCACGGCGTCCAGGTCCATGGCCGTGACGCGGGCATGGGGCTTGTCCGACAGGCCCAGCGCCGCATAGACGGTATTGCGCAGTTCGGGGATGTCGTCGGTGTAGACCGCCTCGCCGCTGACGTGCAGCACGGCGGATTCGTGCGGGCTGGCCGCGCCCGCGGCCGGCTCGCCCACCACGGGACGGGGGATGCTGTCGTTGCCGACGGCCAGCCGGTCGAGTTCGACGGGAATGTTGACGCGCATGTTCATGAAGGCCTCCTCAAGCAAGTTCGGCCAGATTGGCCGTATTCACCTGATGCGTCGCCAACGGCGCCCCAGGGGCGGTTTCCAGATAAAAGCGATACAGCAGATTGCGCGATGCCAGCAGGCGGTATTCGCTGCTGGCCCGCATGTCGGTCAGGGGCTTGAAGTCCTGCGCGACCGCCTCCATGGCGGCGCGCACATGCGCCTCGTCCCAGGGCTGGCCTTCCAGCGCGGATTCCACGGCCCGCGCCCGGCTGGGCGTGGCCGCCACGCCGCCAAAGCCGGTGCGCAGCTGGCGCACGCGGCCGGCCTCGTCCAGCACCACGGCAAAGGCCGCGCACACCGCCGAGATGTCCTGGTCGAAGCGCTTGGACAGCTTGTAGGCGCGGAACTGGCGGCCGGCCACCCGCACCGGCACACGCAGGCCCTGGACGAACTCGCCCGGCTCGGCGGCGTTCTTCTGATAGGCCAGGTAGAAGTCTTCCAGCGGCATTTCCCGCACGCGCTCGCCGCGCCGCAGCACGATCCGCGCGCCCAGCGCGATCAGCGCCGGCATCGAGTCGCCGATGGGCGAGCCATTGGCGACGTTGCCGCCCAGCGTGCCCGCGTTGCGGATCGGGAAGGACGCGAAGCGCTGGCGCAGTTCCGCGAGCTCGGGGATGTGCGCCACCAGGGCGTCGTAGGCGTCGTTCAGCAGGGCGCCGGCGCCGATCATCAGGTCGTCGCCTTCCAGGTGGATGTCGCGCAGCTCGCGGACCTGGCCGATGTAGATCAGGTGCGGCAGGTCGCGGTGCTGCTTGGTCACCCACAGGCCGACGTCGGTGCTGCCCGCCAGGATGCGGGCGTCCGGGTAGTCCAGGCGCAGCTGCGCCAGTTGCGCCAGCGTGCGCGGCGCGTGGAAGGTGCGGCCATCGCAGGTATAGGTGAACACCTCGTCGCGCTGCAGGGCCGCCAGGGCCTTGGCCAGCGCGGCACGGTCGAATTCCACCGCGGGATACTGGTACATTTCGCCGGCCGCCCGCACGATGGGCTGGTAGCCCGTGCAGCGGCACAGATTGCCCGAGAGCGCGTCGTCGATCTGCGTGCGGGTCGGGGCGGGATCCTGCGGGCCGTGCGCCAGGTACATGCCCCACAGCGACATGACGAAGCCGGGGGTGCAAAAGCCGCACTGCGAGCCGTGGCAGTCCACCATGGCCTGCTGCACCGGATGCAGCGAGCCATCGGGCTGGCGCAGGTCCTCGACGGTGTACAGGGCCTTGCCGTCCAGGGTCGGCAGGAACTGGATGCAGGAATTGACCGCCCGCATGACCACGCCGCCCTGGCCGTCGGGCTCGGCCACCACCACGGTACAGGCGCCGCAGTCGCCCTCGGCGCAGCCTTCTTTGGTGCCCACGCAGCCCAGGTCCTCGCGCAGGTACTGCAGCACGGTGCGCGTCGTGGGTTGGTCCGTGACCTCGTGGACCTGGCCACGATACTGAAAGCGAATGGCGGTTGTCTCCATCGTGATACCTTTTTATTCAAGCCGGATATTGAAGTCCAAGATAGCACCAAGGCGCGGGCCGCGGCATTCGTTCCCGATGATGGCGATTATCAGGACGCCTGATCGGCCGCCGCCATGGACGCAACCCCGGTTGGCGTGAATAATGGGCCCCATGAGCAAATCCCGCGATTCCATGGACACGAACCTGCTGCGCACCCTGCAGATCCTGCTGACCGAACAGAGCGTGTCGCGCGCCGCCATCAAGCTGGGCCTGTCCCAGCCCGCCATCAGCAATTCGCTGCGGCGCCTGCGCGACATCACGGGCGACGCGATCCTGGTGCGCAGCAAGACCGGCATGGTGGCCACCGAACGCGGGCTGGAGCTGCTGGCCCATGCCAACGAGGCCCTGTCGGCCATCGAGCGCATCACCCATCCGCCGGAGGATTTCGACCCGGCGACGTCCCGGCGGGAATTCCACCTGGGGGCGCCCGACTACCTGGACGCGATGTTCCTGCCGAACATCGCCGAGATCCTGCGCCGCGAGGCGCCGCATGCGAAATTCATCGTACACCCGATCAATGCGGATTACGACTATGCCGGCGGCCTGGAGGACGGCGGCCTGGACGTGGTCATCGGCAACTGGCTGGAACCCCCGCCGCAGATGCACATGGCCCGCCTGTTCGACGACGAGGTGGTCTGCATGGTGGGCAGCCAGAACCCCGTCGCCCACCGCGACATCAGCCTGGCGCAGTACCTCGAGATGCCGCACCTGGCGCCCTTTCCCTACGTGTCCGAACGGCAGAGCTTCATCGACGGCTACCTGGCGGCCCAGGGGCTGCGGCGCAACATCCAGATGACCATTCCGTATTTCGGCCAGGTGGCCGGCATGCTGCTGCGCACCGACCTGATCTTCACGACCGGCCGGCAGTTCGCCCAGCACTACGCCCGCTATCTGCCCATCACGATCCTGCCCTCGCCCTTCGCCTTCCCGCCCATGCGTTTCTACCTGCTGTGGCACCGCCGCTGCCACAGCGCGCCCGAGGTCATCTGGCTGCGCCAGTGCATCGTGCGCGTGGCCTCGATGTTGCAGGCCAGCATGCAGGACGCGCCGCGCTAGGACGCGGCATGCAGCGCCACCCAGCGCTGCACCGAGGCCCTGCCCCATTGCTGGCGGACATAGTCCGCCAGCCGGGCCGGCACGGCATCGCCCGCCGCGACCAGGCGATTGAGCATGAAGGCGAGCTCGAAATCCGCAATGCTCCAGGTATCGAACATCTGCGCGGCCCCCGACGGGATGAGCCGCTCGGCCGCGGCGCAAAGCTTGTCGGCCGCCTGCCGGGCCGCGTCGCTCAAGGCCGGCGCCGGCGCGGAGGACGCGCCGAACAGGCGGTCGGAGGACCGTTCCTGCCGGATGACGGACAGGTCCGTGCGCACCCAGGCCTGCACCTGGCGCGCCTGCGCGCGCTGGCGGACGTCCCGGGGCAGCAGCGGCGCCCCCTGGAAAGCCTCGTCGATGTATTCGATCATGGCCGAGGATTCCGCCAGCCGGAAGTCCCCGTGGACCAGCAGGGGCACCTTGCCGGTGAGCGACAGGGCCCGGTATTCGGGCCGGCGCTGCTCGCCCTTGTCCAGGTCGACCGGGGAAAGTTCGAAGGCGACGCCCTTTTCATCCAGGGCCACATGGACGGCCATCGCCCAGGGGCTGAAGAAATTGGCATCGGTATACAGGACCAGCGTGTTCGCCATGATAAAGCGCCTTTCATTCGTGAGACAGGAAGTCTCCAGCGTACTGCGATTCCGCCCGGTCCGGCGGTCCCGCGGCGGCGCCGGATCGCGGCCGTAGGGCGGGCGGCGCGCGTCCGCAACGCGGCGCCGCCACATCAGCCGGGCTTGATAACGATCATCATCGGCCGTCGCTCACATCGCCAGACCTTGTCCCTAGAATGAACCGGACCGGCTGCCCGACAGCCGCGTGCCCTTCAAAAAAAGCCGGCCCAAGACCCGGTTGATCTTCAGGAGACAAAGCTCATGAGTGAGCAGGAAACAGTCATGCCGGCCGGCTTCCAGGCCGCCGCCACCCCCCGTCCCGCATCCGGCTCCTGGCTCGAGCGGCGCTTCCAGCTCGGCGCGCGCGGCACCAGCGCGCGCCAGGAAACCCTGGCCGGGCTGACCACCTTTCTGGCCATGGTGTATTCGGTCTTCGTCGTCCCGGCGATGCTGGGCAAGGCCGGGTTCGACACCTCGTCGGTGTTCATCGCCGTCTGTCTGACCAGCGCCTTCGGGTCCCTGCTGATGGGCCTGTGGGCCAATCTGCCGATCGCCGTGGGCTGCGCGATCTCCCTGACCGCGTTCACGGCCTTCGACCTGGTCCTGGGCCAGGGCCTGTCGCCCGCGGTGGCGCTGGGCGCGATCTTCCTGATGGGCCTGATCTTCACGGGGATCTCGGTCACGGGCGTGCGCACCTGGATCCTGCGCAACCTGCCGGCGGGCATCGCCCACGGCACGGGCATCGGCATCGGCCTATTCCTGCTGCTGATCGCGGCCAACGAGGTCGGCCTGGTGGTGAAGAACCCCGGCCCCGGCCTGCCGGTGTCGCTGGGCGCGCTCGACGCCCTGCCGACGCTGCTGTCCATCGTCGGCCTGGCCGCGATCTTCGGCCTGGAGCGCCGCCGCGTGCCCGGCGGCATCCTGCTGGTCATCCTGGCGCTGTCGGCGGTCGGCCTGGTCTGGGATCCCGCCGTCACCTACAAGGGCCTGTTCGCGCTGCCGTCCTTCGGCGGCGAGCATTCGCTGATCGGCACAATGGACGTCGGCGGCGCGCTGAGCGCCGTGGTCATCCCCAGCGTGCTGGCCCTGGTCATGACGGCCGTGTTCGACGCCACCGGCACCATCCGCGCCGTGGCGGGGCAGGCCGGCCAGCTGGACGCGGACGGCCAGATCATCAACGGCGGACGCGCCCTGACGGCGGACTCGGTGAGCTCCATCGTCTCGGCGGGCCTGGGCGGCGCCCCGGCAGCGGCCTACATCGAGTCGGCCGCGGGCACCGCCGCCGGCGGCAAGACCGGCCTGACGGCCACCATCGTCGGCCTGGGTTTCCTGGCGCTGATCTTCCTGTCGCCCCTGGCCGCCCTGGTGCCGTCCTACGCCACCGCGCCCGCGCTGATGTACGTCGGCCTGCTGATGCTGGGCGGCGTGCGCAAGCTGCACCTGGACGACACGGTCGACACCATGGCCGGCATGGTCTGCGCGGTGTTCATCGTGCTGACCTGCAACATCGTCACCGGCATCATGCTGGGATTCTGCACCCTGGTCATCGGCCGCGTATTCGCGGGCGAATGGCGCAAGCTGAACGTCGGCACCCTGGCCATCGCCATCGCGCTGGCCGTGTTCTACCTGGGCGGCTGGGCCATCTGAGCCCGGCGGGCGGGCCGCGGCCCGCCTGCCTCCGGCTCAGCCCCGGCCCGGCGGCTGGCCCAGCAGGGCCCGGCCGCAATCCCCCAGCAGATGCCTCAACCACTGATGAGAGGGTGCATGATGATTGCGCGCGTGCCACAGCTGATAAAAACGCATGAGCGGGAAATCGATGGGCGACTCGACGATGACCAGCGGCAGCAGGCCGGCGTAATAGCGGGCAAAATGCCGGGTCGTCGTGAACACCAGGTCCGTGCCCGGCAACAGGTACGGGGCCAGCATGAAGGACTGCGCCTCGACGCATTCCTCGCGCTGGATGCGCAGCGAGGTCAGCACCGTATCGATCATGCCGCGCTGGGTCATGGAATACGGCGTGGGCACCACGTGCTGGATGCGCCGGAAATCGTCCACCGTCAGGCCGCGGGCCGCCAGCGGATGATCGGCCGACATCAGGCAGACGATCGGGTCCTCCAGCAACATGGACAGGTGCATGCGATCGGGCGGCTCGGGCCAGTTGCCGATCACCACGTCCAGGTCGCCCTCGGCCAGGGACCGCTCGAAATCGAATTCCGGCCCCAGGGCGTGCAGCACCAGCCGGGCGTGCGGCGCCTCGCGCCTGAAACGCGCCACCACCGACGCGGCAAACGCAGGCGCCAGGTAGTCGGGCGAGCCGATGCGGAACACCTGCCGGCTGCTGGCCGGCTCGAACGCCTCGCCGGTCTCCAGCATGGTGTCGATGGAATCCAGCGCCGACTTGGCGTGGTCCAGGATGGCCAGGGCCCGGTCCGTGGGCACCATGCCGCCCTTTTCGCGCACCAGCAGCGGGTCCTGGAAGATCAGGCGCAGGTTCTTCAGCGCCACGCTGATGGCCGGCTGGGACTGATTGAGCTTCAGCGCCGTGCGCGACACGCTGCGTTCGGCCATCAGGATGCAAAAGACTTTCAGCAAGTAAGTGTCCAGCGTTGCGCTGCTGCGTCGTATGGCCATCGTGACGGGTTCCTGTTCAAGGGAATGCGGTTGAGCTTATACCACTTATACGCCGGGACACCCTTCTTTTGACGCGGGATACCCCTTAGACTTTCCATCATGACGCACACCACCACACCCACCATGACCCTGAACGAGCTTTGCGCGCTGCCGCAATCCGAATTCGCCCGCGAACTCGGGGCGATCTTCGAACATTCCCCCTGGATCCCGGAGCGCGCCTGGGCCGCGCGCCCTTTCGCCGACGTGGACAGCCTGCACCAGGCCCTGGTCGGGGTCGTGCGCCAGGCCGATCCCGCCGAACAGCTGGCGCTGATCACCGCCCACCCGGAGCTCGCCGGCAAGGAAGCCGCCGCGGGCACGCTGACCGACGCCTCGACCAGCGAGCAGCGCGGCGCGGGCCTGGACCAGTGCAGCGCCGAGGAACTGCAGCGCCTGCGCCGCCTGAACGCGGCCTACCGCGAGCGTTTCGGCTTTCCCTTCGTCATCGCCGTCAAGGGCCGCAGCCGCTACCAGATCATGGACGCCATCGAAGAACGGCTGCACAATGACCGGGATACGGAATTCGCCACCTGCCTGGACCAGATCGCCCAGATCGCGCGCTTCCGGCTGGATGCGCAATTCGCCTGACCCCTTTCCACGGAACGCCCATGAGCACGATCACCCCCACCCGCCTGACCATCGAGCCCCTGACCCGCGAGGCCTTCGCGCCCTTTGGCGACGTCATCGCGGCCGATGACGGGGTCCGGCATTTCACCATCAACGAAGGCAACACCGAGCGCTATCACGACCTGGCGCGCATCGATCCGGGCGAGGACGGCCGCGCCATCGTATCGATCTTCCGCGGCCAGCCGCGCGCCCTGCCGTTCACCGTCACCATGATGGAACGCCACCCCAAGGCCAGCCAGGCGTTCATCCCGCTGTCGGGCCGCCCGTACCTGGTGGTGGTGGCCGACCCCGCCTCCACGCCGACGGTCGACGACCTGCGGGTGTTCCTGTGCGCGGGCGACCAGGGCGTGAACTACGCGCGCGGCGTCTGGCACCACCCGCTGCTGGGCCTGGAGCAGGTCAGCGATTTCCTCATCATCGACCGCGCCGGCCCGGGCGAGAACTGCGACATCGTGCAGCTCGACGTCCCCGGCGCGATCCCCGCGCTGGGCTGACCCGGCGCGGGCGTGCCGCCTGGCGCCGGCCGACGCCGACGCGCTTGCGCGGGGCTCAGGCGCCCAGGTACTGCTGGCGGACCGCCGGGTCGGCCTTCAGCGCCGCCGAATCGCCGTCCCAGACGATCCGGCCCTTTTCCACGATGTAGTGATGGTCGGCCAGCTGCAGCAGCGGCGCGAGGTTCTTGTCGATCACCAGGATTGCCATGCCTTCGCGGCGCAGCAGCGCCAGCGCCGACCAGATTTCCTGGCGCACCAGGGGCGACAGGCCTTCGGTGGCCTCGTCCAGGATCAGCAGCTCGGGATTGGTCATGAGCGCCCGGCCGATCGCCAGCATCTGCTGTTCGCCGCCCGAGAGCTGGTTGCCGAAATTGCCTGCGCGCTCGCGCAGGCGGGGAAACAGTCCGTAGATGCGCGCCAGGGTCCAGGGATTGGACTTGCGGCGCCGGTCGGCCGCCGTCGCCACCAGGTTTTCCTCCACCGTCAGGTTGGGGAATATCTGGCGGCCTTCGGGGACCAGGCCGATGCCGCGCTGCGCCACCCGGTAGCTGGGCAGGTTGCGGATCGTCGAGCCGCCGAAATGCACCTGGCCCCGCCAGGCCGGATGCATGCCCATGATGCTGTGGACCGTGGTGGTCTTGCCCATGCCGTTGCGGCCCAGCAGCGTCACGCACTGGCCGGCATCGATCTGCAGGCGCATGCCGTACAGCACCTGACTGCGGCCGTAGCCCGACACCAGGTCCTCGACTTTCAACAGGACGCTCATGCCGCCACCTCCTCGTCGCCCAGATAGGCCTCGCGGACCTCGGGGCTGCGGCGGATCGCATCCGCGTCCCCGCAGCAGATGACCTTGCCGTAGAACAGCACGCTGATGCGGTCGGCCAGGGAAAAGACGGCGTCCATGTCGTGCTCGATCAGCAGGATCCCGTAGCGGCCCTTCAGGCGCCGCAGCAGCTCCACCATCATGTCCGAGCCGGTGTCGCCGTGGCCCATGCCGGCCATGGGCTCGTCCAGCAGCAGGACCTGCGGCTTGCCGGCCAGCGCCATGGCGATCTCCAGCTGCCGCTGCTGTCCGTAGGACAGGGACATGGCCGGCGTGTCGCGCCGTGCCGACAGCCCCATCAGGCGGATCAGCTCGTCGGCCTCGTCCACCAGCCCGGGCGTGCGCACCGCCGGCGTCCAGAAGCGGAAGCCATGGCCGTGGGCGTGGCCGCCCTGGACGGCCAGCACGACGTTTTCCAGGACCGTGAACTGCTGGATCACGGAGGTGATCTGGTACGAACGGCCGATCCCGGCGCGCACGCGCTGCGCCATGCCCAGCGCGTCGATGGACCGCCCGCCCAGGCTGATGGTGCCCTCGTCGCTGGGGATCTCGCCCATGACCTGGCTGATCAGCGTGGTCTTGCCCGCGCCGTTGGGGCCAATGACGGCATGGATCTCGCCGGGGCGGATGTCGAGATCCACGTGGTCGGTGACCAGCAGGCCGCCGTAGCGCTTGACCAGGCCGCGGATGGATAGCAGGGGCTGCATCTCAGTGGTCCTCCCGGGAATGGCTCATCATGCCCCACAGGCCGTTGCGCAGGAACAGGACGATCAGCACGATCACCGGCCCCATGACGATCATCCAGTGATCCGTCAGGCCCTTGAGGACGTCTTCCAGCAGCAGGAAGCCGGCCGCGCCCACCACCGGCCCGACCAGCGTGCCCGCGCCGCCCAGCAGCACCATGATGATGAGCTCGCCCGAGGCCGTCCAGGCCATGTAGGCCGGCGAGGCGAAGGCCGTCAGGTTCGCCAGGAAGAATCCGGCCAGGCCGCACAGCTCGGCCGACAGCACGTAGGCCAGCAGCTGGTAGCCCAGCGGCGTGGTGCCGACGGCGCGCACCCGCCGCGCGTCCATGCTGCTGGCGCGCAGGATCAGGCCAAAGCGCGACGCGATCACGCGGCGCAGCAGCAGCAGGCTGCCGCCCAGGCAGGCCAGCAGCGCCAGGTACAGGGCGGCGTGGTTGCCGGTCAGCGCGCCGAAATGGCTGAGCTGGCGGATGGGCAGGCCCTCGTCGCCGCCGTATTGCTTCAGGCCGACGGCCAGGAAATAGAACATCTGCGCCAGGGCCAGTGTGATCATGATGAAGGCGATGCCGCGCGTGCGCAGGGCGACCAGGCCGACCGGCGCGGCCACCAGCGCCGTGACCGCCAGCACCAGCACGAGGTGCAGCACGCCGCTGTCGGCGCCATAGTGCGAGGCGACGGCGACGCAATAGGCGCCGATGCCGATGTACATCGCATGGCCGAAACTGACCAGGCCGCCGTAGCCCAGCGCCAGGTTCAGCCCCACGGCCGCCAGCGCGAAGACCAGGATGCGGCTGAACTGCAGCAGCACGTAGGGGCTGTCGGCCAGGGCGGAATACACCGGCACCAGGGCCAGCAGCAGGAACAGCGCGACGGTCAGGCAGACCGGCCAGGACGCCGCGGGAAAGCGGCGGCCGGGACCCGCCTGCGCGATGGAAGTGTCCATTTTCATCCGGTGGCCTTCAGCGTTTCTTGACGGGGAACAGGCCTTCGGGCTTGAGCGCCAGCACGATGACCATCAATACATACACCGCCAGGGAGGAGATCGCCGCCCCCAGCGTGCTGGCGAGTTCCTGGGCCAGGGACTGGCTGAGCAGCGCCGGCACGACGGTGCGCCCCAGGGTGTCGACCAGGCCGACCACCAGCGCGCCCAGGAAGGCGCCCCGGATCGAGCCGATGCCGCCGATCACGATCACCACCAGCGTCATGATCAGGATCGAATCGCCCATGCCGGGCTGCACGGACAGGATGGGGCCCACCATGGCGCCGCCCAGGCCGGCCAGGCCGGCGCCCAGCGCGAAGATGAAGGTGTTGAGCCAGCCGATGTTCACGCCCAGCGCCGACACCATGCCGCGATTGCTCGCGCCGGCGCGGATCAGCATCCCGATGCGGGTGCGTTCGATCAGCAGGTACAGGCCCAGGGCAACCAGCAGGCCCACGCCGATGATCAGCATCCGGTACAGCGGATACGGCGTACCCAGCACGATGACGGTACGGCTCAGCGCATCGGGCAGGCTCATGAAGATCGGCGCCGACCCCCAGATCATGCGCACGGCCTCGTTGCAGAACAGCATCAGGCCGAACGTCGCCAGCACCTGGTCCAGGTGGGCGCGGGGATACAGGCGGCTGAAGCCGCAGCGGTCCAGCACCACCCCCAGCAGCATGGCGCCGGCCAGCCCCGCCAGGATCGCCAGCACGAAGGAGTCCGTGTGGCGGAACGCGGCGGCCGCGAAGTACGCGCCCATCATGTACAGGGCGCCGTGGGCCAGGTTGATGAAGCTCATGATGCCGAAGACCAGCGTCAGGCCGGCCGCCAGCAGGAACAGCAGGATCCCGTACTGCAGGCCGTTGAGCGCCTGCATGAACAACAGCTGCGGACTCATGTCCGTCCTCCATGACAGGCGGCCTTCGGCCGCCTGTCCGTCAGGGCTCGGCGCGCGGGCCGATCAATACTTGCACTTCTCGAAGTAGGCGTCCGAATGGTTCGTCAGGGGCTTGGCGATGGTCTTCAGGGAGACCCGGCCCTGCGCGTCCTTGGCCACCTCGAAGGCGTAGAAATCCTCGATCGGGAAGCCGTTGACGTTGAATTTGTAGGATCCGCGCAGCGAGGCGTAGTCGGCCGCCCGCAGGGCATCCCGGAACGCCTTCTTGTCGACGGTCTTGCCGCCGGTCTTCTTCAGGGCGCTGTCGATCAGCAGGGCGGAATCGTAGGCCTGGGCGGCATACTGCGAGGGGATGCGGCCGTATTTCTTTTCAAAGGCCGCGACGAAGGACTCGCTGACCGGATTCTTGAAGTCCGGGCCCCAGAACGTCCCGGCGTAGGCGCCCAGGGCCGCCTCGCCCAGGGCCGGCAGGGTGCTGCCATCGACCGTGGAGACGGTCAGCAGCGGGATCCTGCCCATCAGGCCGAACTGCTTGTATTGCTTGACGAAGTTCACGCCCATGCCGCCGGGCAGGAAGACCCAGACCGCGGACGGATTGGCCGCCTGCAGGGCCAGCAGCTCGGCCGAATAATCCTGCTGGCCGAGCTGGGTGTAGACCTCGCCGGAGATGCGGCCCTTGTAGAAACGCGTGAAACCCTTGACCTGATCGCGCCCCGACTGATAGTTGGGGGTGATCATGTAGACGTCCTTGTATTTCCGGTCGGTGGCGAACTGGCCCATGACCTCGGCCTGGCCGTCGTTCTGCCAGGACGCGAAGAAGAAACCCGGATTGCACTGGTTGGCCGCCAGCGGCGCGGGGCCGGCGTTGGAGCCCACGAAGGTCATGTCCGCATCGGCCAGCGGCTTGGCGATCGCCATCATGACGTTGGAGAACGTCACGCCGGCCACCAGGTCGACCTTGTCCTTCTCGATGAATTTCTGCACCGCCTGCACGCCGACGTCGGGCTTGAGCTGGTCGTCTTCCTTCAGGAAGACGATGTCCTGCCCGCCCAGCTTGCCGCCGTGTTCTTCCAGCGCCAGGTTGAAGCCGTCGACCATGTCCTGGCCCAGCGCCGCGCCGGAACCGGACAGCGTCGCGAGAAAGCCGATCTTGACCTCGGCCAGGGCCGACCCCGCGGCCAGGCCCATCGAGAGGGTCAAAGCGGACACCAGCAGTGTTTTGCGAAACGCCATGTCTGTCTCCTCAAGGATTTAATAATTTAGTTTTAAAGTATCAGTGATCTTACACGAAAGTCAGTGACGTGCAAGACATTCCCTGCATGTGCAGGGCCACGTGGTCGCCCGGCTCGACGGCCACCGCCTCGGTGATGCCGCCGGTCAGGATCAGGGCGCCGGCCGGGACGGATCCGCCGCGCCGGCCCAGGTGGTTGGCCAGCATCGCCACCGCATTGGCCGGATGGCCCAGCACGGCCGCGCCGGCGCCCACCGACACCACCCGGCCGTTCTTTTCCATCACCACCCCCGTGGTCCGCAGGTCCAGGCCACCGGGGTCGCGCATCACGCCGCCCACCACGAAGCGCGAGGACGAGCAGTTGTCCGCCACCACGCTTTTCAGGTCGAACTTGAAGTCGCGATAGCGGCTGTCGATCACCTCGATGCCGGCCAGCACGAAATCCGTGGCGGCCAGCACCTCCGCGATCGTGCAGCCCGGCCCCGACAGCGGCGCCTTGGTGACGAAGACGATCTCGGGCTCGACCTTGGGATGGATCAGGTCGGCATGGCGGCACTGCCCGCCGTCAGGCACCAGGAAACTGTCGGCCAGAAAGCCGAAGATCGGCGTCTCCACGCCCATCTGGCGCATCTTGGCAAAGGAGGTCAGCCCCGCCTTCAGGCCGATGATGCGCGCGCCGCGGGCGAGTTTGCGCCGGCGGATCTCGTCCTGGACGGCGTAGGCGTCGTCCCAGCCCATCTCGGGATGGTCCAGGGTGATCTTCTGGGTGTCGCGCGCCTGCAGCTCGCAGGTCTCCAGCCGCTCGGCCAGTTCGCGGATGACTTCTGTACTCAAGCTCATGACGCCTCCCCGGCGCGGCCCGGCGCGCTCATGCCACGCTCCGCTGGCGCACCAGGCGCAGGGCCGTGTCCTCGATCATGTCCTCCTGGCCACCGACCATGCCGCGCCGGCCCATCTCCACCAGGATCTCGCGCGCCGGCACGCCGTAGCGCTGCTCGGCCCGGCGGGCGAACAGCAGGAACGAGCCGTACACGCCGGCATAGCCCAGCGTCAGGGCGTCGCGGCTCAGGCGCACGGGCTCTTCCATCATGGGGAAGACGATGTCCTCGGCCACGTCCTGGACCTTGAACAGGTCCACGCCGGTCTCGATGCCCATCAGCTTGCAGACCGCGACCAGCGCCTCCATCGGCGTGTTGCCCGACCCCGCACCCATGCCCGAGCAGGCGGCGTCGATCCGGTTGGCGCCGGCCTCGATCGCCGCCATGCTGTTGGCCACCCCCATCGCCAGATTGTGGTGGCCATGAAAGCCGATCTCGGTCTCGGGCCGCAGGGCGTCGCGCAGCGCGCGGATCTTCTGCGCGACCTGGTGCGGCAGCATGTGGCCGGCCGAGTCGGTCACGTAGACGCAGTTGGCGCCGTAGCCTTCCATCAGTTTCGCCTGCGCCACCAGCCCCTCGGGCGTGTTCATGTGGCTCATCATCAGGAAACCCACCGTGTCCAGGCCCAGGCCGCGCGCGACCTCGATGTGCTGCTGCGAGACGTCGGCCTCGGTGCAATGCGTGGCCACGCGGATGGTGCTCACCCCCAGGTCGTGGGCCATGCGCAGGTGCCCGACGGTGCCGATGCCCGGCAGCAGCAGCGCCGAGACCTTGGTGTGTTTCATCAAGGGGATCACGGCGCCCAGATATTCCTCGTCGGTGTGCAGCGAAAAGCCGTAGTTCACCGACGAGCCGCCCAGGCCGTCGCCGTGGGTGACCTCGATCATCGGCACGCCGGCCTCGTCCAGACCCCGGGCGACGTCCTTCATCTGCTGCAGGGTGATCTGGTGACGCATGGCGTGCATGCCGTCGCGCAGCGTCATGTCGTGCAGGGTGACGAATGTCTTCTCAGTGCTCATGGTGTTTTCCTTTACGCCGCCGACAGGGTGATCTCGCCGGTGCGGATGCGCTCGGCGAACATTTCGGCCGTGCGCGCCGCCGCGGCCGTCATGATGTCCAGGTTGCCGGCGGACTTGGGCAGGTAGTCGCCCAGGCCCTCGACCTCCAGGTAGATCGAGACGCGCCGGCCGTCGAACACCGGGCCGTTGACCAGCTGGTATCCGGGCACGTAGCGCTGCACCTCGGCGACCATCCGGTGCACGGACCCGGTGATCGCGGCCTCGTCGGGGTCGCCGTCGGTCAGGCAGTGCACGGTGTCGCGCATGATCAGCGGCGGATCGGCCGGGTTCAGGATGATGATGGCCTTGCCGCGGCGCGCGCCGCCCACGCGCTCCACGGCGCCCGCCGTGGTGGTGGTGAATTCGTCGATGTTCCTGCGCGTGCCCGGCCCGGCCGACTTCGAAGATACGGTGGCCACGATCTCCGCGTAGTCCACCGGCTGCACCCGCGAGACCGCCGCCACCATGGGGATCGTCGCCTGTCCGCCGCAGGTGACCATGTTCACGTTCATCTCGCCTTGCCGCAGATGCGCGTCCAGGTTCACGGGCGGCACGCAGTACGGGCCGATGGCGGCGGGCGTGAGGTCCACCATCATCGCACCGCAGGCCGTGACCTTGCGGCTGTTTTCGGCATGCGCGTGGGCGGATGTGGCGTCGAAGACGATCTGGATGCGGTCATCGGCCATGTGCGGCAGCAGTCCGTCCACACCCTCGGCCGTGGTCTTGAGCCCCAGGTCGCGCGCCCGCGCCAGGCCCTCGGATCCGGGGTCGATCCCGACCATCCAGACGGGCTCCAGCACCTCGCTGCGCTTGAGCTTGTAGAGGAGGTCCGTGCCGATGTTGCCGGACCCGATCAGGGCGCACCGTATCTTTTCCATGTCGTCTTCCTCCCTATGCAATGAACCGCACGCCGCACGCGCCGATGCCGCCGATCGATACCTGCAGGCTGTCGCCCGCCTTCACCGGCGTCATCGCCGCCAGCGCCCCCGACAGGATCACGTCCCCCGCCTCCAGGCCCGCGCCGTGCGCGCCCAGGGCGTTGGCCAGCCACGCCACGGCATTGGCCGGATGGCCCAGCGCGGCTGCGCCCGCCCCGGTGCCCAGCAGCTCGCCGTTCTTCTCGAACACCATGCCGCAGGTGCGCAGGTCCAGCCCGCGCGGGCTGACCAGCCGGTCGCCCAGCACGAAGACGCCGCACGAGGCGTTGTCGGCCACGGTGTCCTGGATCTTGATCTTCCAGTCGCGGATGCGCGAGTCGACGATCTCGAAGCAGGCGGTCACGGCCTCGGTGGCCGCCAGCACCTCGCTCACCCCCACGCCCGGGCCCTTCAGGTCCTTCTTCAGGATGAAGGCGATCTCGCCCTCGGCCTTGGGCTGGATGAGTCCCGACATGGGGATCGCCTCGCCCGGCGCATACACCATGTCGCTCAACAAGCAGCCGAAGTCGGGCTGGTAGACGCCCAGCATGTCCATCACCGCCTGGCTGGTCACGCCGATCTTCTTGCCCACGACCCGCGCGCCCTCCTGTCGGCGCCGGCCGGTCATGCGCTGCTGGACGCGATAGGCGTCCTCGATGGTGATGCCGGGATGGCGCTCGGTCAGGGGCGTCACCGCGCGGCATTCCGACCAGGCCGCATGCAGCTCGTCGCCCAGCTGTTCGATCAGGGACTGTTCCATGGTCACTCGCTTCCGTCTCGGTCCAGGTTGAAGAAGGCTCTGGCGTTGTCCGCCAGGATGTTCCGCTTTTCGGCCGCGGACAGGCGGTCGGTGTCCGACACCAGGCGGCCGATCTCGTCCTCGCCCAGCGGGTAGGGGTAGTCCGAGCCCAGCATCACGCGCTCGCTGCCCATCACGTCCACCAGCAGGCGCAGGGCGCCTGGATCGAAGACGGCGGAATCCACGGAAAACCGGTCGCAATAGGACGACGGCGGGTTGGGACAGTCCTGGCGCACGATGTCGCGGTATTTCCAGGCGTTGTCGACGCGGCCCAGGGTGAAGGCGAAGGCGCCGCCGCCGTGAGCGAAGCACAGTTTCAGGCTGCGCGGCAGGCGCTCGAAGGCGCCCGACAGGATCAGCGAGAGGATCCCCAGGGACGTCTCCGCGGGCATGGCCACCAGCCAGGGCAGCATCCATCGGCGCATGCGCCGGCCGCCCCCCATCATGTCCCAGGGATGCACCAGCACGGGAATGTCGCTGACGGCGCAATGGTGCAGGAATTCCAGCAACTGGCCGTCGTCCAGGTCGCGGTCGCCGACGTGATTGCCGATCTGCACGCCCACGTGGCCCGCCGCCCTGGCGCGGGACGCCTCGCGGCAGGCCAGCTCCGTGTCCTGCAGGGGCACCTGGGCCAGGGCCTTCAGGCGGCCGGGATGTCCGGCGCAGTATTCCAGGGTCAGGTCGTTCATGCGGGCGGCCCAGCCGGCGACCTTGCGGGCCTCGAGCTCGTAGCCGAACATGACCGGCGTGGCGCTGACGATCTGCACGTCCAGGCCCAGGCGGTCCATGTCGGCCACGCGCAGCGCGGGATCCCACAGCACCGGGACCACGGGGCGGAATTCGCTGTCGCCCTTCATGATCATGCCCGCGCCGGAGTCCAGGATCTTCAGCCAGGGCGCCTGGACGGGGTCCAGGGCCAGGGCGTCCGCGCGGCTGATGCGCGGAAATATGTGGGCGTGAATGTCGATCATGCGAGTTTCGGTTCCTTGGTTGATGCGCGGCGGCCCGCTCAGACGCGCAGCGGCGACTCGCTCAGCTGCCGGTGCCAGATGGTGTAGTCCTTGCCCGGGTGCTGCGTGCCGCAGTCCGGACACACGCGGTCGGCGTCGCCGACGGCGTAGAACTGCTGGTAGATCTTGGGCAGGTCGTCCACCAGGCTTTCGAGCTGCTTTTCGGCGCGCCAGATCTGCGCGCCGCAATGGGCGCAGTGCCACTGCAGCGCGTCCAGGGCGCCCAGGGGCCGCGGGTGCTCGATCAGCAGGCACAGGCCGGCGGGGTCGGGGCGCTGCGGCGAATGGATCAGGTGCGGCGGCTGCAGGAAGATGTCGCCTTCCTTCAGGACGATGCGCTCGTAGCGGCCGCGGTCCCAGATCAGCAGCGAGGCCTCGCCCCGGATCTGGTAGAAGACCTCTTCGGTCGAGTTGTCGTGGAAGTCGGTGCGCTGGTTGCCGCCGCCGACCATATTGATGATGTAGTTGCCGTCCTCGAACACCGCGGCGTTGCAGACTGGCGGGGACAGCCGCTCGCGGTGGTCCTCGACCCAGTTCATCAGGTTCTTGGGCAATCCGTATTTCAGTTCCATCAGCGTCTCCTGATATGCGCGCCGGCGGGTTCCGGCGCTGTCGGGGCCGTCCCGCCCCGGGCGGCCCCTTGTCCTGTTGCGGGCGGGTTCAGCGCACGGGGCTGTAGGCGACCGCCTTGATCTCGATGCGCAAATGCGGGTGCGGCAGCTGGTGGACGGCCACCGTGGTGCGCGCCGGGCCGTCGTAGCCGAAGAACTGCCCGTAGACCTCGTTGTAGCCGGCGAAATCCGCCATATCGACCAGGTAGGCGCTGATCTCCACGACGTCTTCCAGGCCGGCGTCGACGCTGCCCAGGATGTCGCGGATGTTCTCGATGACGGCGCGCGTCTGCTCACGGATGTCCAGGCGCATCGCGCCCATGGCGTCCATCGGCTCGACGCCGGCCAGGCTGTTGTCGGCGCGGCGCGAGCTGGTGCCCGACACGAACAGAAAATCGCCGGCGCGCTTCACGTGGGGGAATTTCCCGCGCGGCGCGGCCTTGCCGGCGACGACCTTGGCGTCCGATTGACTCATGGGGCGGCTCCTTTCAAGCGATGCGTCCGGGATCAGACCTGGATGCAGATGTTGGTGACTTCGGAATAAAAATCCAGGGAACTGCGGCCCCCCTCGCGGCCGATGCCGGACCGCCGCACACCGCCGAACGGGGTGCGCAGGTCGCGCAGATACCAGGTGTTGACCCAGACCAGGCCGCTGCGCATGCGCGGCGCCACCCGGTGGGCCCGCGAGAGGTCCCGGGTCCAGATCATGGTGGCCAGCCCGTATTCCGAGTCATTGGCGCGGGCGACGGCCTCGTCCTCGGTGTCGAAGGGCGCGACGTGGCACACCGGCCCGAAGATCTCCTCGCGCACGCAGCGGGCCTCGTCGGGCAGGCCGGTCCAGATGGTCGGGCGCACCCAGAATCCCTGGTCGCGCGCATCGCCGAACACGGGCGCCTCGCCGCCGGTCACCACCGTCGCGCCTTCCCGGCGGGCCAGCTCGAAATACGACAGCACCTTGGCCTGGTGCTTTTTCGAGATCATGGGGCCGATGTCCGTGGCCGGGTCGTCGGGACGGCCCAGCACCAGGGCCTCGGTGCGCGCCTTCAGCGCGGCGACGAAGCGATCGAAGACCGGCCGCTGCACCAGCACCCGCTCGCTGCACAGGCAGACCTGGCCGGAATTGGTGAAGGTGGATTTCACGACGCCGTCCACCGCCGCGTCGAAGTCCGCATCCTCGAAGACGATGGCCGCGTTCTTGCCACCCAGCTCGAAGGAAACGTCCTTGACCCCGTCGGCGACGGTCTTCATGATGCGCGCGCCGGTGGCCGACGCGCCCGTGAAGGTCACGGCGTCGATGTCCGGATGGCTGACCATGGCCTGGCCGGCGGAATCGCCGCCGAACCCATGCAGCACATTGAAGGCCCCCGCCGGCAAGCCCGCCTCGTGCGCCACCTGCGCCAGCAGGAAGGCGGAGGACGGCGTTTCCTCGGACGGCTTGGCGACCACGGCATTGCCCAGGGCCAGGGCGGGCGCGACCTTCCAGCTGAACAGCAGGATCGGCAGGTTCCAGGGCGAGATCGCCGCCACCACGCCCAGGGGCTTGCGCACGGTGTAGTTCAGCGCCCGGCCGCCGTCGGCGGTGGCCGTCTCGAAGCATTCGGTGTGCGCCTGGCGCACCAGATTGGCGAAGAAGCGGAAATTGGCGACGGCGCGCGGCACGTCCAGGGTGCGGGCCTGGCGCACCGTCCGCCCGGTGTCCCGGACTTCGGCCTGGACGAATTCCTCGAAACGCCGCTCGATGCCGGCCGCGATCTTGTCCAGCCAGTCGGCCCGCTGCGCGGGAGAACACCGGCCCCATTCCCCCTGCAGGGATGCCCGCGCCGCCCGGACCGCCTGGTCGACCTCGTCGGCCGAGGCTTCGCAGACCGGCCCGACGATCGAGCCGTCGACCGGATCGATGTTGGCGAACTGCCTTTCGCCCCCGACGAAACGGCCGCCGATATAGTGCTGGATACGCTGGGCCACGGTGCTGGTCTCTCGCTGGTTGTCCGTTTGAGGCACTGTAGACCGAGCCGGGATGATTTTCTAATCAAAAAACCTGGACTTGAGATTCCAAAGTGGAATCCCCATTCCGGCCTGCCACCGCTTCGCGCGGCCGACGGGAAGCGGCGAGGCCCGCGCTACGCCCCGGACTGCGCCCGCGCGCCTACTTCCTTGAGCACCTGCACGAAGGCCGCCGCCGCCGGCACCAACGGCCGGTCGGCCCGCACGCTGTAGCCGATCGTGCCGAACGGCACGCGCACGTGGATGGGGACCTCGAACAGGACGCCGACCTGGATCAGCGGGCGGGCGGCGACGCTGGGCAGCATGGCCAGCGCGTCGGACCGCGCGAGGATCCCCAGATTGGTCAGCATGGACAGGGAAACGACCTGGTTGCCGGGGATGGGCAGCCCGCGTCCCAGGAAGAACTGGTCCACCTGCTTGCGCACCGGCGAGGCATTGGACGGCACGATCCAGGGATAGTCCAGCAGGTCGCCCGGGGCGCAATCGGGCCGCCGCGCCAGGGGATGGCCGGCCCGCGCCACGATCATCAGCTCGTCCTGGTAGATCGCATGCACCTCCACACCGCCGCCCGGGTCCTCGGGCAGGCGGCCGACGATCACGTCCAGCTCGCCCACGCGCAGCATGGGAAACAGGATGTCGTTGGTCGCCTCCTGGATCGACAGCCCGACCTTGGGATGGCGCCCCTTCATCACGGCCACGCTCTCGGGCAGCAGCCAGGCCGAGGCCGAGATCAGGGTGCCGACGGCCACCAGCCCGCCCTCGCCGCCGCGCAGCGCGGTGAGCTCCTCGCTCATGGCGCGCGCATCGCCCAGCATGGGACGGATGCGCTGCAGCAGGTGCTCGGCGAACACCGTCAGGCGCACGCCCTTGCTGTGGCGCTCGAACAGGGTGACGTCCAGCACGTCTTCCAGCTGGCGCACGATCTTGACCACATTGGGCTGGGTCATGTGCACGGCCTCGGCCGCCTTGTGCATGGAGCCCAGGGTGGCCACCCGCTCGAAGACCAGCAGCTGCTTGAATTTCAGCTCGCGGATGCGCGAGAGGTGGTCGTCGGGGATCATCGGGCGCGCCCGCTATTTCTCCGCCGAGCGCAAGCTGACCACCACCAGCGCGACGGCGATCATCACCATGCCGGCCAGCTCCAGCGCGCCGGGCTGCTCGCCCAGCTGCAGCCAGCCCGCCAGCACGCCGACCACCGGCACGCCCAGGGCCGACATGCTGGCCACGCCCGCCGACAGATGCTGCAGGGCGAACAGCCACAGGAACCAGGCCAGCGCGGTGGCGATGACCGCGTTGTAGAACAGTGCCCCGTAGAAATATGGCACGGGATCGATGGGTTTTTCGGGCACCAGCCACGCCGCCAGGCACAGTGACGCGGCGCCGAACAGCATCTGCCAGGCCGTCAGGGGCAACGCATCCATGGGATGGTCCCGCTTGATCCATTTGGCCACGATCGTGGACAGGGCCCAGCACAGCCCCGCTGACACCGCCAGCAATTCGCTCACGAAATCGGCATGCAGGGTCCAGGGCTCCAGGATCAGCACCAGGCCGGCGGCGGCCAGCGCCAGCGCCAGCCACTGCAGCCCGCGGACCCGCTCGCCGAAGGCGACCCAGGCCATGGGAATGACCCAGAACGGCATGGTGTAGACCAGGATCGAGGTCTTGCCGGCGCCGCCGTGCAGCAGCGCCACCTGGATCAGGGCGGAAAAGGCCCCGGTCTGCAGCACGCCCAGCAGGGCCACCCGCGGCCAGGCCCGGATGCGCATCGGCCGGCGCAAGACCGCCAGCACCGCCAGCAGGACCAGCGCCCCGAACAGCGTGCGCAAGGCCGAGAAATCGAAGGGCCCCACATAGGCCAGCACCGACTTCATCACCACCCAGTTGTAGCCCCAGCCGAAGGCCATCCCGGCCAGGGCCAGCAGCGCCAGGCGCTCGTTGCGGCGGGCCGCGGCCAGCCGCAACGCCTCGCCGGGCGGCACGCACCGGCCGGCGGCCTCGTTCTGTTGCGCGTCGGCCGGCGTGTGATCGTTTGAACTCAAGATTTTCCCTGTCCTTCCCAGTAACCCGGTTCATGATAATGGTTTCTGAGGTCGTCGATGAAATAGCGCACCTTGGCCGGCAGATAGCGCTGCTGCGGATAGACGGCCTGGATGTCGTAGGCCGGCAAGGCGAAATCATCCAGCACCGTCACCAGCTCGCCGCGTTTCAGTTCGCGCTGGATCTCCCAGGTCGAGCGCCAGCCGATCCCCAGCCCCCGCCGCACCCACTGGTACAGCAGTTCCCCATCGTTGCAGGCCAGGTCGCCGCGCACCCGCACGGCAAAGGGCTTGCCGTCGCGCACGAAGGTCCAGCCGCGATGCTGCCCGCCCTGCAGGTTGAACGCCAGGCAGTTGTGGCGCGCCAGGTCCTCCGGCACGCGCGGCACGCCGTTGGTCTCAAAATAGGCCGGGGTGCCGCAGACGACCCGGCGGTTCGGGAACAGGCGCACCGCCACATAATTGGGATCCGTGACCTCGCCGATGCGGATCGCCATGTCGTAGCCCTCGCGCACCAGGTCCACCACGCTGTCGGTGAAATTGAAGGACAGCGCCAGGTCCGGATAGCGCGCGCGAAAGGCCAGGGCGTGCGGCGCCACGTGCTGGCGTCCGAACGAGGCGGGCGCGGACACGACCAGATGGCCGCTGAGCGTGCGCCGGCGCGCCATGATGCTGGCGTCGGCATCGTCGAAGTCCTGGATCAGCTGCTGGCATTGCTCTAGATACCGTTCGCCCAGTTCCGTCAGGACCAGGCCGCGGGTGGAGCGGTGCATCAGCTGGACCCCCAGGCGCTTTTCCAGCGCGGTCAGGCGCCGGCCCATGACCACCGGCGTCACGCCCTCGACCAGCGCCGCGGCCGCGAAACTGCCTTTCTCGGCAATCAATACAAAACTGCTGATGTCGGTATAGCGTCCCAAGATGATCCTCCGCCGCCAAAAATTGCCGGACCCGTTGCAAAGACAGGATTTCAGGCCCTGCGCCGCTGGCGTCCTCGTTCCGGCATTCTACCCCGGGCCCGCACCACAACATACTTAAAGTATCGACAGAAACGAGGTCCACGGGGATTCCTGATCCGTCCGGCTTTCCTTATTCTGGCCCCATACCCGTAGACCCATTGAATCAGATCAAGGAGCAAGCATGGCTCGGATGAGAGCAGTAGACGCCGCCGCGGCGGTCCTGCAAAAGGAAGGCATCACCACCCTGTTCGGCGTGCCCGGCGCGGCCATCAACCCCCTGTATTCCGCCCTGCGCAAGAACGGCAGCTTCAAGCACGTGCTGGCGCGCCACGTCGAGGGCGCCTCGCACATGGCCGAGGGCTACACACGCGCCCATCCCGGCAATATCGGCGTGTGCCTGGGCACCTCCGGCCCGGCGGGCACCGACATGATCACGGGCCTGTACTCGGCCTCGGGCGATTCCATCCCCATCCTGTGCATCACCGGCCAGGCGCCGCGATCGCAACTGCACAAGGAAAGCTTCCAGGCCGTGGACATCGAGACCATCGCCAAACCGGTCACCAAGTGGGCCGTGATGGCGCGCGAGCCGGAACTGGTGCCGCGCATCCTGCAGCAGGCCTTCCACGTCATGCGCTCGGGCCGCCCCGGCCCGGTGCTGGTGGACCTGCCCTTCGACGTGCAGATGGCCGAGATCGAATTCGACATCGAGACCTACGAGCCGCTGCCGGTCTACAAGCCCGCGGCCACGCCGGCCCAGGCCGCCAAGGCCGTGGCCATGCTGAACGCCGCCGAACGGCCGCTGCTGGTGGCCGGCGGCGGGATCTTCAGCGCCGACGCCGCCCCGCTGCTGCAGGAATTCGCCGAACTGACCGGCGTGCCCGTCGTCCCGACCCTCATGGGCTGGGGCGTGATCCCCGACGATCACCCGCTCATGGCGGGCATGGTGGGCCTGCAGACCGCGCACCGCTACGCCAACGCCAGCCTGCTGGCCTCGGACTTCGTCATGGGCATCGGCAACCGCTGGGCCAACCGCCACACCGGCTCCACCCCGGTCTACACCGAGGGCCGCACCTTCGTGCACATCGACATCGACCCCACCCAGATCGGCAAGGTCTTCGGCCCCGACTACGGCATCGCCTCGGACGCCGGCGCCGCGCTGAGCCTGATGATCGAGGAGGCCAGGCGCCTGAAGGCCGCCGGCCAGCTGCGCGACCGCAGCGACTGGGCTGCGGCGTGCCGCGCGCGCAAGGGCGAAAAATCGATGCAGCGCAAGACGCACTTCGACCAGTCGCCCCTGAAGCCCCAGCGCGTGTACGAGGAAATGAACAAGGCCTTCGGCCGCGACGTGCGCTACGTCACCACCATCGGCCTGTCGCAGATCGCCGCCGCGCAACTGCTGCACGTGTACGGCCCGCGCCACTGGATCAACGCCGGCCAGGCCGGCCCGCTGGGCTGGACCGTGCCCGCCACGCTGGGCGTGGTGGCCGCCGGCACGGGCGACGAGATCGTGGCCCTGTCGGGCGACTACGACTTCCAGTTCATGATCGAGGAACTGGCCGTCGGCGCGCAGTTCAACCTGCCCTACATCCACATTGTGGTCAATAATGCGTACCTGGGGCTCATCCGCCAATCTCAGCGCGGCTTCGACATGGACTACTGCGTGCAACTGGCCTTCGACAACATCAACGCGCCGGAAACCGAGGGCTACGGCGTGGACCACGTCAAGGTCGCCGAGGGCCTGGGCTGCAAGGCGATCCGCGTGAAGACGGTCGAGGAAATCCAGCCCGCCATCGCGCAGGCGCGCGCCTGGATCCGGGAATTCCGGGTGCCCGTCGTGGTGGAGTTCATCCTGGAGCGTGTGACCAACATCTCCATGGGCAACGACATCAACGCGATCAACGAGTTCGAGGAACTGGCCGAGCGCGGCGAGGACGCCCCCACCGCCATCACCCTGCTCGACTGAGATCCACTGGAGACACCAAATGCCGAAATTCGCCGCCAACCTCTCGATGCTGTTCACGGAGGTCGACTTCCTCGACCGCTTCGCCGCCGCCGCCAAGGCCGGCTTCAAGGGCGTGGAGTACCTGTTTCCCTACGCCTATCCCAAGGAAACGCTGGTCCAGCGCCTGAAGGACAACGGCCTGGTCCAGGTGCTGCACAACCTGCCCGCCGGCAACTGGGAGGCGGGCGAGCGCGGCATCGCCTGCCATCCCGACCGCGTCGAGGAATTCCGGCAGGGCGTGGCGCAGGCCATCGACTACGCGACCGCGCTGGACTGCCCGCAGCTCAACTGCCTGGCCGGCAAAGTGCCCGCGGGCGTGGACCTCGCCACCGCGCGCCAGACCTTCGTGGACAACCTGCGCCACGCCGCCGCCGAACTGAAGAAGGCCGGCATCCGCCTGGTGATCGAACCCATCAACACCTTCGACATCCCGGGCTTCTTCCTCAGCCGCACGGACCAGGCCCTGGCCATCATCGACGAGGTCGGCTCCGACAACCTGCGCGTGCAGTACGACATCTATCACGCGCAGCGCATGGAAGGCGAGCTCGCCAACACGATCCGCACCCACCTGGACGCCATCGGCCACATCCAGCTGGCCGACAACCCGGGCCGCAACGAGCCCGGCACCGGCGAGATCAACTATCAATGGCTGTTCCGCCACATCGACAAGACGGGCTACGAGGGCTGGATCGGCTGCGAATACAAGCCGGCCGCCCGCACCGAGGACGGCCTGGGCTGGATCCAGGCGCTGGCCTGATTCCCCGAAACACGCACATCCACAGATCGACAAGGAGAAACTCACATGGCCAACATCGGCTTCATCGGACTGGGCATCATGGGCACCCCCATGGCCGCCAACCTCATCCAGGGCGGCCACACCCTGGCCACCTTCACGCACGGCAAGACGCCCCAGAGCCTGCTGGACGCCGGCGCCAAGGCGATGGCCAACAGCACCGAGGTCGCCAAAGCGTCGGACATCATCATCGTCATGGTGCCCGACACCCCGGACGTCGAGGCGGTGCTGTTCGGCGAGAACGGCGTGGCGGCCGGCCTGTCCAAGGGCAAGACGGTCATCGACATGAGCTCGATCTCGCCCGTGGCCACCAAGGAGTTCGCCAAGAAGATCAACGCCCTGGGCTGCGAGTACCTGGACGCCCCCGTCTCGGGCGGCGAAGTCGGCGCCAAGGCCGCCAGCCTGACCATCATGATCGGCGGCAGCCAGGCCGCCTTCGACCAGTGCAAGCCAATCTTCGAGCTGATGGGCAAGAACATCACGCTGGTGGGCGGCAACGGCGACGGCCAGACGACCAAGGTCGCCAACCAGATCATCGTCGCCCTGACCATCGAGGCGGTGGGCGAGGCCCTGGTGCTGGCCTCCAAGGCCGGCGCCGACCCGGCCAAGGTGCGCCAGGCCCTGATGGGCGGCTTTGCCAGCTCGCGCATCCTGGAAGTGCATGGCGAGCGCATGGTCAAGCGCACCTTCGATCCGGGCTTCCGCATCAACCTGCACCAGAAGGACCTGAACCTGGCCCTCACCACGGCGCGCCAGCTGGGGCTGTCGCTGCCCAGCACCGCCGTGGCCCAGGAGTTGTTCAACGCCTGCGTGGCCCACGGCGGGGCGGCCTGGGACCATTCCGGCATGGTGCGCGCGCTGGAGATCCTGGCCAATCACGAGATCGGCCAGTAAGCTGCCCGGGACGTCCCATGACAGAACCTCGCGACCTCCTGACCCGCATGTTCCACGCCGCCGTGCGCGCCGCGCAACCGGAACATTGCATCCCGGCCTTCCTGCCGCAACGCCCCCGGGGGCGCACGCTGGTCATCGGCGCCGGCAAGGCCTCGGCCGCGATGGCCCAGGCCTTCGAGCGGCACTGGTCCGGACCGCTGGAGGGCCTGGTGGTGACGCGCTACGGCTATGCCGTGCCCTGCGAGCGGATCGAGATCGTCGAGGCGGCCCATCCGGTGCCCGACGAGGCCGGCGGGCACGCCGCGCGGCGCCTGCTCGAGCTCGTCCGGGGCCTGACGGCCGACGACCTGGTGGTCTGCCTGATCTCGGGCGGCGGGTCTTCGCTGCTGCCCATGCCCGGCGCCGGCGTGACGCTGGCCGACAAGCAGGCCATCAACCGCGCGCTGCTCAAGTCCGGTGCCACGATTTCCGAAATGAACTGCGTGCGCCGCCACCTGTCCGGCATCAAGGGCGGACGGCTGGCGGCCGCCTGCGCGCCGGCCCGGGTCGTCAACCTGCTGATCTCCGACGTGCCGGGCGACCAGCCCTGCGACATCGCCTCGGGCCCCACCGTCGCCGACCCCACGGACTGCGCCGACGCGCTGGACATCGCGCGCCGCTACGGCATCGAGCTGCCGGCCGGCGCGCGCCGCCTGCTGGAATCGGGCGAGGGCGAGACCCTGAAGCCGGGCGACCCGCAACTGGCGCGCGTCGAGACGCACCTGATCGCCACGCCGCAGATGGCCCTGGAGGCCGCCGCCTCGGTGGCCCGCGAGGCCGGCGTCACGCCGGTGCTGCTGGGCGACCGCATCGAGGGCGAGGCCCGCGACGTCGGCAAGGTGCTGGGCGGCATCGCTCTGCAGGTCCGCGCCCACGGCCAGCCGGCCGCCGCGCCCTGCGTGCTGCTGTCGGGAGGCGAGACCACCGTCACGGTGCGCGGCCGCGGCCGCGGTGGACGCAACGTCGAATGCCTGCTGTCGACCGCCCTGGTCCTGGACGGCGCCGAAGGCATCTACGGCCTGGCCGGCGACACCGACGGCGTGGACGGCCAGGAGGAAATCGCCGGCGCCCTGATCACGCCCGACACGCTGGCGCGCGCCTGGGACGCCGGCATGCCGCCGCGCGCCCGCCTGGACGACAACGACGGCCACGGTTTCTTCGAGCGGCTGGGCGATTCGCTGGTGACCGGCCCGACCCTGACCAACGTGAATGATTTCCGCGCCCTGCTGATCCTGTGAACGGCGGCGCGCCTAGGAGACACCCGATGAAAACGACACGAGTCCTGACCCTGGAGGACGCCCGGCGCATGGCCGCGGCCGCCGAGGCCGAAGCCCGCGCCAACGGCTGGAACGTCAGCATCGCCATCTGCGACGCCGGCGGCCACGCCCTGTGGCTGCAGCGCATGGACGCCGCGCCCCTGATGAGCGCCCAGGTGGCGCCCGAGAAAGCCCGCGCCTGCGTGCTCAGCGGCAAGCCCAGCAAGGTCTACGAGGACATGGTCAACCAGGGCCGCATCGCCGCCCTGTCCATGCCCGTCGTGCCCCTGGAAGGCGGCGAGCCGATCTATTACGACGACCAGGTCATCGGCGCGGTCGGCGTGTCCGGCGTGCAGGCCGGCCAGGACGCCCAGGTCGCCCGCGCCGGCGTCCGCGCCCTGGACGGCGACGAACACCTGTACGAAGGAAAACAGCCGTGAACCGCGAACGCCGCGCCCGCATCCTGGCGACCCTGGGCCCCGCCAGCTCCACCGCCGAACGCATCCGCGCCCTGGTCGATGCCGGCGCCAATGTCTTTCGCCTGAACTTCAGCCACGGCAGCCACGAGGACCACGCCGAACGCCACCGCCTCATCCGCCGCATCGAACAGGAAGTCGGCCGGCCGATCGGCATCCTGATGGACCTGCAGGGCCCCAAGCTGCGGGTGGGCAAGATGGCCGGCGGCAAGGCCGTGCTGCAGGCGGGGCAGGCCTTCCGGCTGGACCTGGACCCCGCCGAGGGCGACGACCGGCGCGCCCACCTGCCGCACCCCGAGATCTTCGCCGCGCTGGAGGACGGCGCCGACCTGCTGCTGGACGACGGCAAGCTGCGCCTGCGCGTCGATCGCCACGGTCCGGACTTCGCCGAGACGACGGTGATGGTGGGCGGCCCCCTGTCCGACCGCAAGGGGGTCAACGTCCCCGGCGTCATCCTGCCAATCTCTCCGCTGACGCCCAAGGACCGGGGCGACCTCGCCTTCGGCCTGTCGCTGGGCGTGGACTGGGTGGCGCTGTCCTTCGTCCAGCGGCCCGAGGACATCGTCGAGGCCCGCGGCCTGATCGGCGACCAGGCCTGGATCATGGCAAAACTGGAAAAGCCCGCCGCCATCGAGCACCTGGACGCCATCATCGGGCAGGCCGACGGCATCATGGTGGCGCGCGGCGACCTGGGCGTGGAGCTGCCGCCGCAGCGCGTGCCGGTCCTGCAGCAGCGCATCGTGCGCCACGCCCGCGCCGCCGGCAAGCCGGTGGTGGTCGCCACCCAGATGCTGGAATCCATGATCAGCGCGCCGGTGCCCACCCGCGCCGAGGCCTCGGACGTGGCCACCGCCGTCTACAGCGGCGCCGACGCCGTCATGCTGTCGGCCGAATCCGCCTCGGGCCAATACCCGGTCGAGGCGGTCGCCATCATGAACCACATCATCCGCGAAGTGGAATCCGACCCGTCCTGGCGCGCCAACCTGGACGCCACGCACAGCCCCGCCGAGGCCAACATCCCGGACGCCATCTGCTGCGCGCTGCGCCGCGTGGCGGGCCTGCTGGAGCCGGCCGCCACGGTGGCCTACACGGCCTCCGGATTCAGCGCCCTGCGGGCCAGCCGCGAGCGGCCCATCACCCCGATCCTGGCCCTGACCCCCGAACAGGCCACCGCCCGCCGCCTGGCGCTGGCCTGGGGCGTGCGGCCGGTGCATTTCCCGGCGCAGCTGGAGGAATCCAGCGAGATGATCCGCTGCGCCACGGACGCCGCCCGCCAGTCGGGGCTGGCCGCCGCCGGCGATACCCTGATCGTCATCGCCGGCCTGCCGTTTGGCCGCAGCGGCAGCACCAATCTGCTGCACATCGCCCAGGTGCCGGAGATATAAGCAGTATCCGCCCCGGCATATAGCTGGCCCGCATCCTGGGGATGCGGGCTTTTTCTTTTTGCGTCAACAGCTTGCAGGTGACCGGCGGGAACAGCCGCCGGCGGTGGCGCCCTTTGACTCTTATAGAAGACTGCCTATAATCGGTGGCTGAACCCAAGATCATCCCAAGGACCATCATGACCGATCGCATCTCCAGCCATGGACTCCAGGTCGCAGCCGAGCTGCACCAATTCCTCGAACAGGAAGCCCTGCCCGGCACCGGCGTGCAGCCCGCCGCCTTCTGGGAAGGCCTGGCCGCGATCGTGCATGACCTCGCCCCCAAGAACCGCGCCCTGCTGGCCGAACGCGACCGCATCCAGGCCGCGATGGACGAGTGGTACGGCAAGCACCCCGGCCGCATCGCCGACCCCGCCGCCTACCGCGCCTTCCTGCGTGAGATCGGCTACCTGAAGGACGCCCCCGCCCAGGTCACGGTCACCACCGCCCACGTCGATACGGAGATCACCGAGCAGGCCGGCCCGCAACTGGTGGTGCCGGTCATGAACGCCCGCTATGCCCTGAACGCCGCCAATGCGCGCTGGGGCAGCCTGTATGACGCCCTGTACGGCACCGACGCCATTGCCGACACCGACGGCGCCGCCCGCACCGGCGGCTACAACCCGGTGCGCGGCGCGCGCGTCATCGCCTTCGCCCGCCAGTTCCTGGACGACAGCATCCCCCTGGCCCAGGGCTCGCACCGCGACGCCAGCGCCTATGCGGTCGTCGGCGGCGAACTGCGGGTCACGCTGAAGGACGGCGCCGTCACGGGCCTGGCCGACCCCGCCGCGTTCCTGGGCCACCGTGGCGCGGCCTCCTCGCCCGAGGCCCTGGTCCTGCGCCACAACGGCCTGCATTTCGAGATCCAGTTCGACGCCGAGTCCCCCATCGGCAAGACCGACGCCGCCCACATCAAGGACGTCGTGATCGAATCGGCGCTGACCACCATCATGGACTGCGAGGATTCCGTCGCCGCCGTGGACGCCGAGGACAAGGTCCTGGCCTACCGCAACTGGCTGGGCCTGATGAAGGGCGACTTGACCGAAAACCTGGTCAAGGGCGGCAAGACCATCACCCGCCGCCTCAACGCCGACCGCGAATACACCGCCCGCGACGGCAGCCGCGCGACCCTGCACGGCCGCGCACTGATGTTCGTGCGCAACGTCGGCCACCTGATGGGCAATCCGGCCATCCTCGACCGCGACGGCCGCGAGATCCCGGAAGGCATCCTGGACGCCGTCTGCACCTCGCTGATCGCCATCCACGACCTGAAGGCCCGCAAGAACTCCCGCACCGGCTCGATCTACATCGTCAAGCCCAAGATGCACGGTCCCGACGAGGTCGCCTTCGCCAGCGAGGTCTTCTCCCGCGTCGAGCAGCTGCTGGGCCTGGCGCCCAACACCATCAAGATGGGCATCATGGACGAAGAGCGCCGCACCAGCGTCAATCTCAAGGCCTGCATCGCCGCGGCGAGCGAACGCGTGGTGTTCATCAACACCGGCTTCCTGGACCGCACCGGCGACGAGCTGCACACGTCCATGCGGGCCGGCGCCATGGTGCGCAAGGGCGACATGAAGACCCAGGACTGGATCCAGGCCTACGAGCTGAACAACGTGCAGACCGGCCTGGAATGCGGCCTGCGCGGGCATGCCCAGATCGGCAAGGGCATGTGGGCCATGCCGGACCTGATGGCGGCCATGCTCGAACAGAAGATCAACCATGTAAAGGCCGGCGGCAACACCGCCTGGGTGCCCTCGCCCACGGCGGCCACCCTGCATGCCCTGCACTACCACCAGGTCGACGTGGTCGAGGTGCAGAAATCCCTGGAAGGCCGGCACGAGGACTACACGGACCGCATCCTCACGGTCCCGGTCGCCCGCGACACGAACTGGACGCCCGAGCAGATCCAGCAGGAGCTCGACAACAACTGCCAGGGCATCCTGGGCTACGTCGTGCGCTGGGTGGACCAGGGCGTGGGCTGCTCGAAAGTCCCCGACATCCATGACGTCGGCCTGATGGAAGACCGCGCCACGCTGCGCATCTCCAGCCAGCACATCGCCAACTGGCTGCTGCACGGCATCACCACGCGCGAGCAGGTGGAACAGACCCTGCGCCGCATGGCCGCCGTGGTGGACCAGCAAAACGCCGGCGACCCGTTGTACGAGCCCATGGACGGCCATTTCGACACGTCCTGCGCCTTCAAGGCCGCCAGCGACCTGATCTTCAAGGGCCTGGAGCAGCCCAACGGCTACACCGAGCCGCTGCTGCACCACTGGCGCCAGGTGAAAAAGGCGGGCCTCACCGCCCGGGCATAGGCCTTCGCCCGGCCGCCCGCAAAAAAACCGCCGGTCCCACGACCGGCGGTTTTGCGTTCCAGGCCCGAAATGCCGGGGACCTTACCGGCGCACCTGGACCAGCAGCGCGTCCAGCCATTCCAGCATGGTGTCGATCTCCTGGGCGGAGACGTTCAGCGCCGGCATGAAGCGCAACAGGTTGCCGCGCGGCGCGTTCAGCAGCAGGCCCTCGGGGGCGCGGTCGCGGGCGGCGGCCACCAGCGCGGGACCGTCGTCGCGGTCCAGGATGAGCGCGCGCAGCAGGCCCTGGCCGCGCTCGCCGTGCATGCCCCATTTGTCCGACAGCGCCATCAGGCCGGCCGACAGATGGCTGCCGAGGGCATTGACCTGGTCCAGGAAGCCCGGCGCCGCCAGCGCGTCGAACACCGCCACGCCCACCGCCGTCATCAGCGGATTGCCGTTGTAGGTGCCCCCCTGGTCGCCGTGCTCGAAGCAGCTGACCGCCTCGCGCGCGCACAGCGCCGACAGCGGCACGCCGCCGCCGATGCCCTTGCCCAGCGTCATGATGTCGGGCTCGATGCCCGCGTGCTGGTAGGCGAACATGCGGCCGGTCCGGCCCATGCCCGTCTGCACCTCGTCGACGATCAGCAGCAGCCCCCGCTCGCGCGTCAGCGCGCGCAGGCCCTGCAGGAACTCGCGGGTGGCCGGGATGACGCCGGCCTCGCCCTGCACGGGTTCGAGCATGACGGCCACGGTCCGGTCGTCGATCAGGGCGCGCACCGAGTCCAGGTCGTTGAGCTCGGCCTTGGGAAAGCCATCGACCTGCGGCGCGAATTTCGTGTCCCAGCCCGCCTTGCCCGAGGCGGACATCGTCGCCAGCGTGCGGCCGTGGAAGCTGTGGTCGAAGGTGATGATCTTGTAGGCACCCTGGCGATGCAGCTGGCCCCACTTGCGGGCGAGTTTGATGGCGCCCTCGTTGGCCTCGGCGCCGCTGTTGGCGAAGAACACCCGGTCGAAGCAGGATGCCTCGACGATGCGCCGCGCCAGGTCGATGGAGGGCTGGTTGTAGAACGCGGGCGAGGGATTGATCAGCGCCTGGGACTGGCGCGCCAGCGCGTCGATGACGGGTGCCGGGTTGTGGCCCAGGCAGTTCACCGCCCAGCCCTGGATGAAGTCCAGATAGCGCTTGCCGGCATTGTCCCGCAGCCAGGATCCCTGGCCACCCACGAACACCAGTTCGGGACGGGACGTGATTTCCATCAGGGCGTTGATCCCTGCGCGATCAATGGTCATGGGTGTGCATTCCAGAAAAAAACGAGGATCCGGCGCCAGGCCGCGCCGATCCGGCCGCCCCGCGCCAAAATCCCCATTTTAGGTCGGTTCCGGCGGTTCCCGCAGCCTGCGCGCCCAGCGGGCGCCAAACAGGTTGACCGTCAGTCCGATCAATACCACAGCGCCGCCCACCCACTGCCACGCGCCCAGGCGTTCGTCCAGGATCCAGTCGGCGCACAGCAGCCCCACGACGGGGATCAGCAGGCTGAGCGGAGCCACGCGGGCGACGGGATGGCGGGCCAGCAGCCGCCCCCACAACACGTAGCCGACCAGGGTCGCCACGCCCGACAGGTAGACCACGGCGAAGACGCCGCGCCAGCTGACGTGCGCCAGGCTGTCGAGCATCCGGTCCGGCCCCTCGAACAGCGCCGACAGCAGCAGGAAAGGAATGGGCGGCACCAGCGCGCCCCAGACCACCATCGACAGCATGCGCACCTGCCCGGCGCATTTCAGGACGATGTTGCCGCAGGCCCAGCTGAATGCCGCCAGCAGCGTCAGCACGAAGCCCACCAGCGGCACCGCCGTCGCCGAGTCCGCGCCGGCATCCAGCATCGCCAGGCCGGCGATGGCCAGCGCGATGCCCAGCACGTGGTGCCAGCGGACCGCCTCGCGCAGCACCAGCGCGGCAATGGCCACCGTGAAGAATGCCTGGGCTTGCAGCACCAGCGAAGCCAGCCCCGCGGGCATGCCCAGATAGATGGCCAGGAACAGGAACACGAACTGCCCCAGGCAGATCGTCGCGCCGTAGGCCGCCACGTAGCGCCAGGAGACCTTGGGCCGGGGCACGAAGAGCAGCGCGGGAAACGCCACGAAGAAAAAGCGCAGGGCGCCCAGCAGCATGGGCGGGAACTCGTCCACGCCGAACTTGATCACGACGAAATTGGCGCCCCACACCACGATCACGACCAGGGCGGCCAGCATGTCTTTCAGGGGCATGATTCTCCTGTCCCGCCGCGGCGGCGGCGCGTCGATTTCAATCCGGCATGCTACGACATTTTTTCCGCACGTGCGGCGGTCTGCCGGTCCTGAATGGCCGGGCGGAACGCTAGAATGATCGCTTGCCCCTCACCGGACCGCCGTCATGCCCCTGGCCATCCACAGCCTCTACAGCTATCCCGTCAAATCCTGCGGCGGCATCCGCCACGACCGCGTCCGCGTCAGCGGCGCGGGGCTGGATTACGACCGGCACTGGGTCATCGTGGACGCCCAGGGCATCTTCATGACGCAACGCCAGCACCCGCGCATGGTGCTGATCCAGCCCGAGCCGCAAGCCGACGGCCTGTGGCTCAAGGCGCCGGGCCTGCCGGACTGCTTCGTGCCCGTCACCGGCCCCGACGAGCCCGCCGTCGAGGTCACCATCTGGGGCACCGGGACCCTGGGCGCCGACCAGGGCGACGAGGCCGCGCTCTGGCTGAGCACGTTCCTGGGCGTGTCGTGCCGGCTGCTGCACGTGCATCCCCGGGCGCACCGGCTGGCCAGCATGCACCACATGACGCAATGGATCCAGACGCACCCCGACTGGCCGCAGTCCTTCCTGCCGGTGGACCGTCACGCTTTTGCCTTTGCCGACGGCTTCCCGTTCCTGGTGACCAACCAGGGCTCGCTCGACGAACTGAACGGCCAGCTGGCCGACGGCGGCCACACGCCGGTCGACATGATCCGCTTCCGGCCCAACATCGTGCTGCAGGGCCTGGAGCCCTACGACGAGGACCACCTCGCGGGCTTTCGCGCGGGCGACCTGGGCTTCGCCTTCGTCAAGGCCTGCGCCCGCTGCCCCATCCCCAACGTCGACCCCCTGACCGGCGACACCGCGCCCGAACCGGGCCGCACCTTGGCCCGGCACCGGCAGTTCGAGCAGGGCGTCCTGTTCGGCATGAACGCCATCGCCGCCCTGCCCGAAGGCGAGCACTGGCTGCAGGTGGGCGACGCCATCGAGGCCGAATTCGACTTCTGAGCTGCAGGCCCCGGCGGCCGCGTGGGCAGCGCCGGCCCGGTCAGTACAAGGACAGCTGGATGGGACGCAGCGCCGCGCCGCCGCCGTCCAGCGGCTCGAGCTTGCTGACCCGCACGCCCAGCAGGCGCAGGCGGCGGTCCAGGGTCACGCGTTTCAGGCACTGGCCGGCCGCCCGGTGGATGGCGTCGGGGTCGCCCACCGCCTCATCCAGTGTCAGGTCGCGCGTCACGATGCGGAAATCGTCGAAGCGCAGCTTGATGCCCACCGTCGCGCCCCGCACCCGCTTGCGGGCCAGGTCCTGCGACAGCTGCTCGCACAGCTCGCGGAAGATGCCCGACAGCAGGGCGCGGTCCCGCACCACGTGCAAATCCCGCTCGAACGTCGTCTCGCGGCTGATGGACCGCGGCTCGGATTCCCTGACCACCGGCCGGTCGTCGATGCCGTGGGCGACGTCCAGCAGCCATCTCGCCATGCCCAGGCCGAAGGCGTCCTGCAGCCGGTCCGGGGCCGCGGCGGCCAGCTGCGCAATGGTCTCGATTCCCATGTCCTGCAGGCGGCGCGTCGCCTTGGGGCCAATGCCGTTGACCTTGGACACCGGCAAGGGCCAGATGCGGCGCTCGAGGTCACCCGGGCCGATCAGCGTCAGGCCGTCGGGCTTGTCCAGGTCCGATGCGATCTTCGAGAGCAGCTTGTTGGGCGAAATGCCGATCGAGCACACCAGGCCGGTCGCCTCGCGCACGGCCTGCTTCAGCTGGCGGCCCAGCGTCCCGGAATCCTGCGGCAGCGCGGTCAGGTCGATGTAGATCTCGTCGATCCCGCGGTCTTCGATATGCGGGGCGATCGCGGCGACCGCCGCCTTGAAGAGCCGGGAATAATGCCGGTAGGCGGGAAAATCCACCGGCAGCAGGACCGCGTCCGGCGCCAGGCGGGCCGCCTTCATCATGCCCATGGCCGAGTGCACGCCCAGGGCCCGCGCCTCGTAGGTGGCCGTGGTGATGACCCCGCGCCCCACATAGTCGCCCAGCCGCGCATAGCGGCCGCCGGACGGGCGTTCGGCCCCGCCGCCGATCACCACGGGGCGGCCGCGCAGATCGGGATACCGCAGCAGTTCCACGGACGCATAGAAGGCATCCATGTCCAGGTGGGCGATGCGGCGGGTCGATGATTCAGCCATGGCGCTGCTATACTAGCCGACTCTTAAGATATATTTTTAATGTATCTATAACCCCGCCCCGTTCAGGGGCTTTTCCCCGCTCGCGAGGACCCCATGCAAGCCGAAACCCTGAAACGATCCGCCCAGAAAACCGACACCATGCGCCTGGTGGGCCTGCGCGGCCCCGAATGCGCCGACAAGCTGGACCGCGTCCTGTCCGCCCTGCCGGGCGTGGCCCAGGTCAGCGTGTCGCTGGCTGACGAAAAGGTCACCGTCACCTACGACACCGCCAAGGTCTCCACCCAGCGCCTGCAGGTCGCCGTCGCCGACGCCGGCTACGAGGCCCTGAAACCCGTCCACGGCCAGGACGGCAACTGCTGTGGCGGATGCGGGGGATGATTTCGGACAGTGGACAGCCCCTGCGGGCTGTCCACTGCCGAAATCATCCGAGCGGCATGCAGGCCGCGAGGTGGGGGGCGCCACGCGTCATGACAATCGGCTGTCACTCGCCGAAATCATC